>Ga0138256_10003501_pt1 | contig 16687 bp, 14 predicted proteins | sample KNB2016incub_MG_FD_105486 | JGI IMG/M metagenome (GOLD analysis project Ga0138256, IMG submission 105486) | Active sludge microbial communities from wastewater in Klosterneuburg, Austria - KNB2014incub_MG | ecosystem: Engineered > WWTP > Activated sludge > Unclassified | place: Austria... | reverse complement strand
GCGCGCATGACCGTGTGACCTTGGGCCGACGAGGACACCTGCGTCGGCACCTTCGTGGACAATACGAACTCCACTCGTTCAAGGTCTTCTTCGAGCGGATTGTGGACGAGCGCCAAGGCGAAAAAACGTGCATCGTGCGCGGCGCAAGCAACGCGGTACGAAATGACGAACGGCGTCGAAGGAACGACATAGAGCACTCGAACGTCGTCCGCAGGGCCATCGAGCGCCACGTGTACGCTGCGTCCGTCGCCACGTGCAGAGGCGCGACTGCGATCGACGAGCATGTCGAGACTGCCTCGAACGGCAGAGTCGCCGAAGTCGAGCGTGCGAATCGCGGCAAGATCAAAAACGGCGATTTGACCGAGGCCCGTGCGCAATAGAAGCCACCGCCGAGCACCTTGAGCACTCGCCGACTCTTCGAACCCAAGCAGCTCGCCTTCAGCGCTGCCGTCGCTGCTCTCGATGCGCACACGCCGTCCGCGCGTGGCGTGAAGCATTCCGCGAAGCGTCGTGCCTTGCTCGAATCGCAGCTTTCGACCTGCCAGCGCAGCATCCGGATCTTCGGGAGCGTCGAACGCAAGCGCGGTCATCTGGCCGCTACCGCGTTCGACCCACACGGTCAGTGAACGAAGAACTTCGCCGAGTTCGGCGCGGTCGAACAGCAAGTCGAATCCGCCCTGTGCGCTTCCGCGGCGGTCGATGAGCGCAAGACCTTGCTTGAAAAGCACGATCCGGCGTACGGCAGGCCCAGCATTCATGACCTGTACTCCTGCGCGTGAGTATCCGCATCGAAATGCTCGTGCCGTTTCATCACGGCACCACGCTATCCTCGGAGACATGACCGGGAAAGAAGGCAGCACATCCGCTTGACCTTTCTCCACACAAGAGCTTCGATCGCGGCATGCGAATTCTTCTGGCCGTGGCCATCGCCACGATTGCAATCACCGCCGGATGCCATCGCGCACCGGCTCGTTCTGCAAACCCCAATGGATGCGACTGCTCCGCACGCTCGGCAGATCCGAATGCCAGCGGTGCGTCCTATCCATACTCCGGGCGATGAACCGGTTTGTTTTTATCAACCACCGAGTTCGATGGATGAAGGCGTCGAGTGACGCGCCGAATGACGCACGGGCGGTGGCGTGAATGGTTCGGGATCGAGCGCTGCTGGATCGGCTTCGGCCGGTGGCGGAGGAACGGATACCGGCGCATCCACGAGATGTCGTGTATTTTCGTAGAGCGCTCGACAGATATCCAAGGAAGGCGTTTTACGTTTTTCTGCGACAGCGTGGACTTCCATTTGAATCGCCGAATTGATGGGAGTGGCGATTCCGCATGCTTGGCCCCGCCGCGTGATTTCGCCGTTCAAGAAATCGACGGCCGGCGGGCGTCCGCGTTCAATGGCTGCGAGCATGGACGAACGCATTTTGCGAAAACGTGTGCCAACGGCGATCAAGATGGCGTGCTTAACAAAAAGGCCGGTCGATCCGACAGCACTTCGTTCCTCGTCCGTCAGCGCAATCCAATCGAGATCAAGCGTTCCCGACACTTTTTCTAGGCGGACACCCAATGCGCGGGATGTCAAGACCACTTCGGTCATCACTTCGAGCGCCAATCGGCGAATGAATCGATGGCGCATGAGCACGCCAAGACGCTCGCCGCCAAGCGCACCAAGCGACGTGATCGCACAATTGATGGCCAATTTCGACCAGCGCGCTCCCGCCAAATTATGTGAAATGCTGGTTTCGCCAATCGATCCGAGAGCCGAAGCGAGCGGTTCGAGGCGTTCGTCCAGAGCACCATCCATGCGCCCAAGAACAAAGCCACCGGGCGACGTTCGCTCATACACGCCAGGCTCGTTCATCGATGCGCCCCACGCGACGACGCCACCCAAAATTCGGTCATTGCCAGCGATTTGGGCAATACGTTCTTCGCACAACCCATTCTGAAATGTGACCATTGCACCCTGGGGCGCAAGAAACGGAAGCACCCCGCGAGCCGCTTCTTCCACCTGTGGCGGTTGCGTCGCCAGCAGAATGTAATCGAATGGCTCGGTATTCGGCGTGAGATCCGTTTCGACACGACCGCGCACGGAGCTCACGCGGTCATCGCCCACGACGCAAAACCCGTGCGCATGAATGGCCGACGCAATTTGCGCATTCGTCGTCAAAACAGTAACGTCATGGCCGTGCGCAAAAAGATGCGCAGCGACGAGCCCTCCAATTCCACCACAACCAACGATAAGAAAACGCGGACCGCCCGTTGTTGAAGCGCGATGATGCATCAGACGGCCCATTCTACAAGAAATGTGGCCGCGAGCGAAGTATTATTTCATGCCGCAATGCATCATTGCTTTGGTACGAAAATGTCGATGGCACTCGGCACCATGTCAACGGTAATCGGGAGCCTGCCGAGAGGCTCACCGTCGACGTCGAGTAAGAAGCGATCGGCAGCGTCTTGGTTCAGCAAGTCGATTTCGATGTGATCACAGCGGTAATGCTTCACGTCGAGCGAATGAATGTGCGTGCCGGTGTACATGCGCGTATTGACGGCGAGAAAACGCAGGCGCGGAGCAGCGCCGAGGTCGATGATGTCGAAGAGGCCGTCGTCGGGACTTGCCATCGGTGCGGCCTGCATTCCGCTGCCGAAAAATCTGCCATTGCAAATGGCGATGAGCCGTGTCTCGATGGTTTCTTCCCGCGACATGTCTTCGCGCCGCGTCGAAACTTTGAGGCGCCCGACGACACTGCGCGCAAGTCCTTTCAGTGACGACGTCACATACGCCAGCGTGCCCCCGAGCGATCGCGGCGATTGCGCCACGTACTGATCCACGAGTCCGCCGACGCCCGCGGAAAGTATGTTGATGAAGTACGACGACTTTTTCTCTCCATCGTGCGCCACGTACGAGAAACGCCCGATGTCCATCGTTCGCGTTTGTCCCTCCGTGATCGCCTCGCAATATCGATCGAGCCGGTCTTCGAACCCGAGCGTCCGTCGATAATCGCCTCCCGTACCCGCGCCGATGATTCCCATGCGCGGCAGTTTCACCCCCTGCTCGCGCGCTTGCATGAGCCCACATGCAACTTCGTGGATCGAACCATCTCCACCCACCGCAACCACGATCCCGCGCCCATCGAGCGCTGCGCTCCGCGCGATGTCCACCGCATGCTGCGGCCGCTCCGTGAACATCACATCGACATGACCGAGATGCCGTTCGATCGGACCACGCATCTTCTCGAAGACGATGCCCGTTTTCCCTCGCGCCGATCGAGGATTCACAATGAGAAGCGGTTTCATTCACTCAACCCTTGCCACGACACGACCCGTCACGACAAGTCCTTATGTGGTTCTCGTGTTTTTCGCAGGAGCGCGAAGTGTTTTTCGCGCCCACTTGCCGACGTTGCAGCATCGTACTTCAAAGCATTTCGATTCACTGCGTCAAATCCGTCCGGCAGTTTCTTGCTCGACCCATTGCATGTAATCAGCAGGGCCCTCCTTCGGCTCGAACGTCAGAATCTTCGGAACTTCGTACGGATGCAGCTCGCGCAGACGTTTCATCATTGCGTCGATTGCCGCGTCCGACGTTTCCATGAACAAGATGGCTTCGCTTTCGTCGCAGATTTGTCCTTTCCAGCGGTAGATCGACCGCACGCCAGAAATGATGTTTCCTCCCGCGACGAGCGATTCTTCGACCAATTGGCGCAAAAGCGGAGCTGCATGGTCGGGTGGACACGTGACGAATACGATGCGCATGGGTTTTCCTCGACTAACCGAATGTTTCCAATGTTTCTCGAAAAACCCTCGAGAAAGCCGCCCGCGATTGTTCGAGCAAGTAGAAGTGCCCGCCATCGAAAATGGATACCGAAAATCGCCCCGTCGTGTGTTTTTGCCAGGCATCCAGATCGCCCGGGTCCAAGCGGTGATCGTTTCGCCCACCGAATGCGGCAATCATGAAATCGAATGGTGCGTCCGGCGTGTGCACGTACGTTTCGAATATCGTGAGATCTGCTCGAAGAGGCGGCAAGAAAATATCCATCAGCTCTCGATTCTGCAAAACGGCTTCGGGTGTTCCCCCATAACGACGCAATTCATCGATGAGCTTCGGTGTCGGCAAGTCGAAAAGCGGTACGCGGCGCAAGGGCAAATGCGGCGCGCGAGTTCCCGACACAATCAACGCGTGCGGCAGCGGCGCATTTTCTCGACGCAATTCACGCGAAAGCTCGAACGCCACGTGCGCACCGAGGCTATGCCCGAAAAACAAATAAGGAACCTCGAGCAGCGGCCCAATGATTGGTAATGTGGCGTCGACGAGAGGCTTCATGGTATCGTACATGGGCGCGTTGAAGAGCGTCTCGCGGCCTGGCAACTGCAAAATGGACAGCTCGACCCACGGAGGCAACGATGAACTCATCGCACGATAGGGGTATGCGCCACTTCCCGAGTGCGGAAAGACGAACAATCGAAGCCGTGCAGTCTCGCGCGATGGTACGTGGACAAACGCAGGGGCAGGGGGCAGGGGACGACTCGTCACGCCCCCATGACCAACACGGCAAAGCGCCAAGGTCAAGTATGCAGCCGCGTTCCCGCGCTGGTCCTGGGACGCGAGCTCTGCCGCTCGCTACGAAGCGGCTGGCATGCAGCGCGCGCGGCGTGATATATGCCCCGGATGAACGTCATGCGAGGGGATTTGGTGTGAAGGGCGCGAAACCCCGCATGCTCGACCAGGAGTTGCACCATGCACGCGCATCCGCGACGCACCGTCGTGCCGTTTCGGATGACGCACTCCGCCGAGCGCTCGAGGCCGTCCGTGCCCGATGCGATGTCGAAGCGCGTCGTGCAGCGGACCCCGTGCATTTCGTTCATCGTTACGAACGTCGCGAGGATCAAGAGATCGTTGCATTGATTGCGTCTGCACTTGCATTCGGCAACGTCAAGGCGCTTTGCGCAAAAATCGAGGATGCTCTTGCGCGCCTCGGCCCGCACGTGGCGAAAACGGCAGACGATGCGAACGATGTGCACGCTCGACTCGACGGATTTCGTCATCGATTGTACCGCGGTCGTGATTTGGCATGGCTCATCGTCGGCGCACGGCGCATGCAACGAGCTCATGGCACGCTCGGGGCTTCGTTCGAAAAGAAATTGGAAAATGGTTGCGAGCTTCGTGAAGCGCTTGCTTCGTGGGTGTCCGAATTGCGCGAACGCGGAGGTTTTTCTGCATTCGGGACCGACGGTCATCTGGGCGCGGATCATCTCTTGCCGGACCCCATGAGAGGTAGTGCGGTCAAGCGCCTCATGCTCTTCTTGCGATGGATGGTACGTCCTGCCGACGGCGTGGATCTTGGGCTATGGGATGCGCCCACTTCTCGTCTCGTCATTCCGCTCGACACGCACATTCACAAATTGGCATGCAATCTCGGTTTGACATCGCGTAGCGCCGCCGACTACCGCGCAGCCGAAGAAATCACTGCCGCATTGGCTCGACTCGACCCGGCCGATCCCACCAAGTATGACTTTTCCTTGTGCCATCTCGGTATGCTTCAATCGTGTCCGTCGCGAAAGGACACCATCCGCTGCGATGGCTGCGGCGTAAAACCCGTGTGCAAGCATTGGCAACCGCTGCCGCCTAGACAAACTACGACGTAAAATGGACATAGTTTCACACGAACTGCCATGAACACTGCCCCAAATGCTTCGCTCGTCGTTGCCGAACGCCCTGGTTTTCGCGCTGGAATTCGCGCGGTTTTCGACGGGTATCGTTACCTTTTTCGAACCCCGGACATTTGGCCCCTCGCCGTCGTCCCGATCGTCGTCGCGCTCGTGCTCGCGTATGTATTCGGAGTTGTCGCCGTACAAGGCGCACTTTGGCTCGTGGGCAAGTATTTGACGAGCAGCGAACCGAGCACGTACTTCACCGTCGCATTGGTCATCGTGAAGGTTCTTGCCGTTCTTTTGGCGCTTGCCGTCGCCTTGTTTCTCGCCTTTGCCCTGGGAAAACCGCTGTCCGGCCCCATCCTCGAACGTATCGTTCGGCGCGTGTCAACCGATCTCGGCGCACCGGCATGGCCGGCCCCGACGCTCGTGCAAGACGTTTTTCGTTCGCTTCAATCGAGTCTCGTGGCGCTCGTATTCACCGCACCCATTCTTGTGCCGCTCGTGGTGATCGGCATCGTGTTTCCTCCGGCAGCGGTGATTACGACGCCGCTTCAATTCGCCGTGACGGCCATGGGGGCGGCGTGGGATTTTTGCGATTATCCGCTCTCGATTCGCGGTACTCCCGTCAGCGAGCGCATCGAATTTGTCCGAAGAAACAAACGCGCCGTCATGGGGTTTGGCTTGGGCCTTGGTCTCTTGTTGCTTTTGCCTTGCACGTTGCTCGTCGTGCTACCGGCGGGTGTGATTGGCGCGGCTCACCTTGCTGTCGTGCTCGAACGCTGGGAAGCGGCCGAGCGAGAGCGTTCAGGATCGGGCGTTCGTTTTACGTGACAATCTACGGAATCCAAGTGCGGCGAGGCCAATTCCAATGAACCACGACGACTGATTCGAGGGCGCACCGCTACGCATGCTGCATTGTGGGACTGCGGCTGCCTCGTCGAGTTCGTCCGCCTTGATCGGTTGTGGAGGCGGATTGTTCGGGTCTTCGAGCACCGAGAACGTGTACGCCGAGCCCGAGTCGATTCCGTTGTCATCGTCGCCGTAGGCACCGACGACGACCCGGTCGCCGTCCATGCTCGTGGCGACGCCGAAAAGTTGTCCGGGCAAACCATCGTTTGGCAGGTACTTGAACTTCTCCGTCCATACATCGTCGACCAATTGGTATGCGTATGCGGACCCGGAATAGTCACCATTGTCGTCGTCCCAGAACGATCCAATGGCTGCCATGTCGCCAAAAACGGCCACGGACGAACCGAATGCTTGGGCAGCATTCTTGTCGGTCGGCAGGATGATCGCTTCTTCACACCATTGGCCGCTGTACCGACCGAAGACATACACCGCGCCCGAATCCACACACTCGCTGTCGTGATAGGGGGCGCCAATGAATGCCTTGTTCCCATAGATTGCCACGGCAAATCCAAAGGTATCACCCGTCTGGCCGTCGCTTGCGGTCAGGTGCGCCTGCTGAACCCAGACGCCATTGTTTTCGCCATACGCGAAGATGGCACCTGCGTCCAACCCACTTCCGTCGTCCCACGCTCCGACGAGCGCTGTCGTTCCATAAAGCGCCACCGCTCCACCGAAATAACCAAAGGGCCCCCCAGCGCTTGGCAACAGCTTCGCGGTCTCTTGCCAGGTCGTACCATTGTATTTGAAAACATAAGCGGCGCCGCCATCCGATCCGATCGCGTCCGATTGTGGGGCACCGACGATCGCAACGTTTCCTTCGAGCGCGACCGCATAGCCGAATTGATCACCCGCAGCGCCGGTGCTCGGAGCTAGTTTGGCCTTGAGCGTCCAGACCTTGTTCGCGCGTTCATAGATATAGGCCGCTCCCGTCTTCACGCCATTGGCTGCAGCCTCCGCCGCGCCAACGATGAGCCGATCGCCGGCGACCGCCACGGAAATGCCGAAATAATCACCTGGTTTGCCATCCTTCGCAACGAGTTTGGCTTGTTGCGTCCACACACCGGCGTCGTCGACGAATACATAAGCAGAGCCCGAATCCGGGCCCATGTCGTCGTCGAATACCGCTCCAACGACCGCCGTGGTTCCAGAAATGCCAACCGACGCGCCAAACGAATCATAGCCACCGCCATCGTTCGGAAGCAGCTTGTTTTGGGGCAACGCATTTGCCTCCGGGCCCGAGGTTTGAGGCTGCAATGTTGGCGCCCCGATGAACCCCGACCGCTTCTTGGAAAACGGTCGCGCTCCGCTCTGTGCCACGTCTTGCTGAAGCGCAGTGTCGACATCGGCCTCTCCGACGTCCGTCGACTCCCCGCCGCAACCCGTCGCGATGGCCATGGCTGCCACGATTCCACAACGTACCCCGAAGCTCCGCATGTCTCGCATCATCATGACATCGTTCCTTCTCTGCCTGGCGAACGAGCGCAGGATAACACGATTCTACAGATGCGCGCGATTCAATAGCTAGTCCAATCTTGCGTTGGCGCCCTGCTTGTCGCAAGGGCACAGGTCATGGGCGGGTCGGTGCGCGTCATGGTGTTGGCGTCGAACCGCGTCGGGTTTCTCGCTGGTCACCAACTTGCCCTGGTATCATCGCGCTGCGTATGCTATGCGCGCCAATTCAACGAGCTCGTGGACGAGCGGCGATCGTCGTTTGCCCGATCCACACTGCGTGAACAATTCCACCCCAAGACGAATGAATCGGTGACATCATGCCGACTCCGCATATCAGCGCCAAACGAGAAGACTTTGCCGACGTCGTCCTCATGCCCGGCGACCCGCTGCGCGCCGAGCACATTGCCAAGACGTACCTACAAGACGCCCGCCTCGTCACAGCAGTACGAAACATGTGTGGGTATACCGGAACGTACAAGGGCAAACCCGTGTCGATCATGGCGCACGGAATGGGTATTCCGTCGTGTTCCATCTACGCAACCGAGCTCGTGCGGGAATACGGAGTGCGCGCGCTCATTCGTGTAGGTAGTTGCGGAGCGCTTGCATCTTTCGCCAAACTCGGTGACGTCATTCTTGCCATGGGAGCTTCGACCGATTCCAAGATCAATCGCATCCGGTTTTTGGATCACGATTTTGCAGCCATCGCGGATTATGAATTGCTCAAGACGTCTGAAGCGATGGCGAACGAATTGCAAATACCCGTTCACGTGGGCAACGTGATGTCCACCGACTTCTTTTATCACCCGCAACAAAATCTACTCGATGTGGCGGAAAAAATGCACATTTTGGCGCTCGAAATGGAAGTCGCCGGCCTTTATGCCGTGGCATCGGAATACGGCGCGAAGGCGCTCGGTATGCTCACCGTGAGCGATCACATTCGCCGAGACGAGCACTTGTCCGTGGAGGAACGACAAACCTCATTCGATTCCATGATCCGCATTGCGCTCGAAACGGCCGTGCGAGCGTGAGTTATCAAGAGCAACCGCGCAAGCACATCCAACGCTATGACAAACTATTTTCAGCGCGTCTCCCTCGCACCCCCGCCCGCTCGTCTCCGCCCCGCTTCCTCACCAATTCCCATTGCCCCCATCCCCCTTCACAGTCACTGTTGCCCGCATGTTCGATCGGTTTTTGCGTGCTTGTCGTCGCGAGGAAACAGACGTCACTCCTGTGTGGTTCATGCGTCAGGCCGGCCGTTACATGGCCGAGTACCGCACACTTCGCGAAAAACACTCGCTCCTCGAATTGTGCCGCACTCCCGAGCTTGCTCTCGAAGTCACTCTTCAGCCCCTGCGTCTCGGCATGGACGCCGCGATCCTCTTCGCCGACATCCTTCTGCCGCTCGAACCCATGGGCGCTCCCTTCACGTTTGCCAAAGGCGAAGGCCCCGTCATTCACGAGCCCGTACGCACGCGTGACGCCATCGAAAAACTGCGCGTCATCGAACCCGAAGAAGGTCTCGGCTACGTGCTCGATGCCGTCCGACTCATTCGTAACGAACTCGAAGGAAAAACACCGCTGATCGGATTTGCCGGCGCGCCTTTTACCATCGCCAGCTACCTCATCGAGGGCGGCCGCTCGTCCGATTACTTTCACGTCAAACAATTGATGTGGACCGAGCCCGAGCTTTTCTCACGGCTCATGGGGAAAATCGCCGAAGTCGTACGACGTTTCCTTCGCGCACAAGTCAAGGCCGGCGCACAAGCCGTTCAGCTCTTCGACTCCTGGGCCGGAGTTCTTTCGCCCGAGGATTATCGCGCGCACGTCGCACCGCATGTGAGTCATATCCTTCGCGACATCGAGACGACCGGCGTGCCCGTCATTCACTTTGGGACAAACACCGCGACACTCCTCGAAGCGCAACGTGACGCCGGAGGCACCGTGATTGGTGTCGATTGGCGCATCCCACTCGCCGATGCATGGAAACGGATCGGTTACGATCGCGCCATCCAAGGCAACCTCGATCCGCTTCTGCTTTGCGCACCACGCGATGTCGCTGCTCGGCGTGCTCGCGCCATTCTCGACGACGCTGCTGGACGCTCCGGTCACATCTTCAATCTTGGCCACGGCATCATTCCCCAAACGCCCGAGAGCAACGTCGAGGCGCTCATCGATGTCGTTCACGAATACCGGAGCGAGAGAGCGTCATCATGAGCCGACACATCGCTGTCATCGGTGGGGGCATCACCGGCCTCACGGTAGCTCATCGCCTGCTTTCATCGAGCGAGCGCAGTGGTTTGTCCGTCACGCTCATCGAAGCCGCTCCTCGTCTCGGCGGCAACATCTTGACGGAACGCCGTGATGGGTTCGTCGTGGATGGCGGCCCTGACTCGTTTGTCGTGGCAAAGCCTCATGCCACGGCGCTCTGCAAAGAGCTCGGTCTCGGGAGCCATCTCATCACGACCACCGAGAAGAACCGGCGCGTGTACATGTTACGCCAAGGCAAACTCCACTCGCTGCCCGAAGGACTCGTACTCACCATCCCCACGAAGTTTTTGCCGTTCGCCACGACGCCCATCTTTTCTTGGCGGGCAAAAGTCCGCATGGGCCTCGATCTTGTCTTGCCCAGGCGTCCGAGCACCCAAGGTGACGAATCGATCGGAAGTTTCGTCAGGCGTCGTCTCGGACAAGAAGCCGTCGACGTTCTTGCCGATCCGTTGCTCGGCGGCATCTATGCCGGCGACATCGAAAAGCTCGGCATTCGCAGTACATTTCCGCAGCTCGCCGAACTCGAAGACAAGCGCGGCAGCTTGATTCGCGGAGCCCTTGCGGCGCGCCGCAAAGCCACGCGAGGCGCACCCCCTCCGAGCCCCTTCCATTCGCTCGAAGGTGGCATGGGCGAGCTCGTCGACGCGCTCGAAACGAGCATTCGCAAAGCGGGCGGCAGCATCATCGTTGGAGCTCCCATCGTCTCCGTATCACCTTCGTCCGAACGTTCGGCTGGACAATGGGACGTGCGATTTCGCCAGTCGGCGGGCGCTGAAGAATCGCTGCGCGTCGACGGCGTCGTGATGACCACGCCTGCGTACGTTGCGGCGTCGATCTGCGAGCCGTTCGACACGGAGCTCGGCGACATGCTGCGCGGCATTCCGTACTTGTCGACAGCCACCGTCGCACTTGCGTATGCACGTTCTGCCGTGCCGCATCCTCTCGATGCCGTCGGCGTCATCATTCCAAAGGACGAACGTCGTCGCCTTCTTGCCGTCACGTTTGTCTCGAGCAAGTGGCGGGGCCGAGCACCCGAAGGATCGGTGCTCGTACGCATGTTCGTTGGTGGTCATAGGGATCCATCGCGACTCGCATCGACGGACGAAGAGCTCGTGTCCGTTGGTCGTGAAGAACTTGCGCTTCTGGTTGGCGTTCGAGCCGAGCCACTATTTGCGCGGGTTTTTCGTTACGAACGAGCCAACGCGCAGCCTCTCGTCGGGCATGCCGAGCACGTGCGACGCATCAGACAGCGCGCCGAACGGCATTCGGGCCTGTGGTTTGCCGGAGCAGCCTTCGATGGCGTCGGCATTCCGGATTGTGTGCGTCAAGCAAACGATGCTGCCCAAATCGTTCTGCGCAGTCACATCTGAGACGTGCGGGTTCGATCATGGCCGCCTTCTTGCGACGTCGCCTTCTACAGGAACGCATGCGCAATCCACGCGCATCCCGAGCACCCTCGAGACGGGGTATGCAATGCAGCTTGACGCCTGTGCGCTGGCATGGATACGCTTGGATCCGGAGGTTGATCCGGAATCAGGGATACGCCTCATGGGCCGACGATCGTCCGAAGGGGTGAGTTACGATTGCTCAACGCTCCGGCCCATGGCGCAGGCATACCGGGCTGAACACGCGTGAACGACTTCGAAGAAAAGACTCGCGTTACGCAGGTCGTGAAGCCCCTGCCCGCCGGCGACCCTGGGGCAAAGACCACGACCGATTGTCTCGTCGTCATCTACACGAAAGAGCCCACGCTCTTGGGCAAACGCTTCACGCTCGACACCAGCCCAACGCGTGTTGGTCGAGGCGGTGACAACCAGATCGTCTTGGACGGCGACAGCGTTTCGCGCAGACACGCGCAGTTCAAGCAGAAGGGTGACACATGGGTGCTCATCGATGATGGGAGCACCAACGGCACCTACTGCAACGACGAGCAGATCACGCGTGAGGTTGTCCTGAAAAATGGCGACCGTGTCAAGGTTGGCCCGACGATTTTCAAGTACTTCTCCGGCGCGGACGTCGAAGCTCAGTACCACGAAGAAATCTACCGGATGACCATCATCGATGGTCTCACTCAGATCTACAACAAGCGCTACCTCTACGAAGCACTCGAACGCGAGATCATCCGCGGCAAGCGCCACGAACGAGAGCTGTCGGTGCTCATGTTCGACATCGATCACTTCAAGCGCATCAACGACGTCCACGGTCATCTCGCCGGCGACTACGTGCTGAAGGAAGTCGCGCGCGTCGTTCAAGCACGGATTCGCCGCGATGAAGTGTTCGCTCGTTACGGCGGTGAAGAGTTTGCCATCATCTTGCCCGAAACACCGATCACGGGAGCCGTTGCGCTTGCGGAAACGCTGCGCCAAAAAGTCGCCGATCACGCCTTCGTCTTCCAAGCCGACAGCATCAAAGTCACCATCAGCCTCGGCGCCGCACTCATCGAAGACGGTGACCGCACGGCCGCCGACCTCATCAAACGCGCCGACGAAAAACTCTATCAAGCCAAGCGGACGGGTCGCAATCGCGTGTGCGGCTGAGCCATTCGACGATCGTTCATGCATGAACGGATCGCTCGCCGTTGATCAAATCAACATCGAGTCGTGGTACCACCGAGAGCATGCCGCTCAGCGAGTTTCCGCAATCCATCGACGAGGTGTCTGGAGTCGATCTGCCCGACATTCGCATCACGCCGCCTGGGCCAGCATCGCGCAGCGCGTTCGATCGTCTCGAGCGGGTCGAGTGTCCCGCGTTCGGACATCGTCGCGATGCTCGACAAAGGGTGAGCGGCGCGGACATGACCCCCATCTTTTTCACGTCGGGCAAAGGGTCGAACGTGTGCGACGTCGATGGCAATCGATACGTCGACCTTGCAGCGGGCTTTGGTTCCGTCTTGCTCGGTCATGGAGCGCCATCGGTTGCACGCGCGATCGAAGCGCAAACGGATCGCATGCTTCAGGCCCTTGGGGACATGTATTCGGCCGACATCAAGGTCGCGCTTCTCGAGCGTCTCGCATCGATTCATCCAGGACAATCGCCTCGCGTTCTCTTGTGTCAGAGCGGCAGCGACGCCATGACCGCGGCGCTCAAGACCTGCGTGCTCGCCACGGGCAAACCCGGCATCGTCGCCTTCGAAGGTAGCTATCACGGCCTTGATCATGGACCGCTTGCAGCGTGTGGTTTTCGAGAGAGCTATCGCGCGCCCTTCGCCGCTCAGCTCAACCCGCACGTTGCGTTTGCGCCGTATCCAAAATCCGAAGCCGACCTCGATGCGTCTCTTTCGGCCGTCGAAAAGGCACTTTCGCGAGGTGACATCGGAGCGGTTCTCGTCGAGCCCGTGCTTGGTCGAGGTGGCATCGTCGTACCTCCAGACGCCTTCTTGCGTGGTTTGTCCGAGCTTGCCCATCGTCATGGTGCTCTTCTCGTGGCCGACGAAATTTGGACCGGTCTCGGCCGTACCGGAGCCATGCTTCGTTCGACCGCAGTCGGCGCGTCTCCGGACGTTCTGGTGTTGGGGAAGGGTCTTGGGGGCGGTTTGTCAATCTCAGCATGCATCGCGTCCGATGCGGTCATGCAAGCCTGGGCTCGTGATGGTCAAGTCGTGCACACGTCCACGCATGCCGGTGCGCCGTTGCCGTGTGCCGTGGCGATTGCGGTGCTCGATTCGCTGCGCTTCCGAAGGCTCGTTCCAAACGCTGCAGAAGTTGGTGCTCGAACGAAAGCGTATCTTCGAGGCGCGGTAGCTGGTGCTGCTGGAGTCGTCGAGGTACGCGGCATTGGCCTCATGCTGGGTGTTGCACTGGAAAGTGGAGCGCTTGCCCTTCGTGCTGCGCATCGACTGCTCGAGCTTGGGTACATCGTCACGACGGGTGGTTTGTCGGGCGAGGTCATCGTGTGGAGTCCTGCGCTCACGATTGCCGAAGAGCAGCTCACCGCTGCGGCGGATGCCATGAAGGTGGCGCTCGCGTGATGCGTGCGTGTCCTTCCAATCCTGCTACGACTCGCGCGTGACTCTGCGACAAACAAGCGAATCGCTCCATTTGCGCGTGCGTCGTTTCATCGAAGCATCCGTCGATGGAGCAGCGACGGAACGCTTCGACGATCTCGCCCTCGACATCGCTCGGTTTCAAACGACGCACGTACCTGCGTTTGCTCGATATGGAAAGGCGCGCGGCGTGGACTTCGATGCAATGGCTGATGCCCGCGGCATTGCTGCATTGCCCGTCGATGTTTTTCGTTTGGCACGAATTGCGGTGCATACGCCCGATCGGGACGAGCGGGTTTTTCGTACGAGTGGCACATCGCAGGGAAAGGAGGCTCGAGGCGAACATCCCATGCGCACGACGGCGACGTACGAGCTTGCGGCGCTTTGCTGGGCGCGGCGCATGCTTTGGCCCGACGCACGGAGCTTCGACGTGCTCGTTCTTGCGCCGAGCGCAGCCGAGGTCATGGATTCGTCGCTTTCGTTCATGATCGATATGTTTGTCCGAGATGTCGGTCATTCGGCGACGTACTTGGTGCAAGAGCATGTTCTCGATCTGGATCGAATGGAACGTGCCGTTGGAGATGCCGTTCGTCGCGACCATCCTGTGCTCGTGCTGGGCACATCTTTCGCGTTCGTACATTTGATCGATCACGTGGGTGGACGCGACATGCGGCTTCCGCTTGGCAGTCGCGTCATGCAAACGGGTGGATTCAAAGGGCGTTCGCGCGAGGTACGTCCAGAGGAACTACGTGGGAAGCTATCGACGATCTTGGGTTTGCCGGAAACGCACATCGTTGGCGAGTACGGCATGACGGAGCTTTCGAGCCAGCTTTACGAAGGCACGTTGGCGGCCGCATTGGGGTTTGGCGCGGGTGTCGAGGGACGTCATGGCGTGTATGTGGCGCCGCCGTGGCTTCGGGTCGACGCGGCGGATCCCGTGACGCTCGAACCGCTGCCTCACGGACAAACCGGCATGTTACGCTTCGTGGATCTGGCCAATGTCGATTCGGTCGTTGCTGTTCAAACGATGGATCTCGGTCGCGTGACGGACGCCGGGGTGGAGCTTTTCGGACGTGCGCCTTCTGCGATGCTGCGCGGGTGTTCGCTCGCGGTCGAGGATCTTTTGGTGGCGGGGGGGCTGTGACGATCGATTCTGCGCGAGCGCGTGTTTGGTGCGTCGTTCGAGCGGCCCGGCGAGTGCAGGATGCCTCGGACGAACTTGGCAAGGATGCGCGTGCGCGACTGCCACATGTAACGGGTTTGACGGACGAATCCATTGAGCTTGCATTGCGTGACCATTTCGAGACGCACCCGACCGACGAGGAGATCGATGCGCTCGTGTCGTCGACGACGCACGCGGTTGCTTGTCATATCGTACTTTCGGCCAACGTGTTCACGGCACCGCTTCGCGCGTTGGCGCTTGGGGTGGCGACATCCGAGCGGGTGATTGTCCGTCCATCGCGTCGTGATCCCGTCGTTACGGAATTGCTGGTTCGAGCGCTTGCGGGGGATGCCGAATTCGCGGCACAGGGTGGCACGATTGAAATGGTGGAGAGGGTTCGTCCCGAATCATCGCATGCATTGCACGTGTACGGATCGGACGACAGCATTGAGGCGATCACGAAAGGATTGCCGCTGGGCGTGGTTGTTCGAGCGCATGGGACGGGGTTTGGCGTAGCGGTCGTTGGCGTCGATGTGGACGTCGATCACGTGGCGGAAGCCTTGTCGCGCGACGTTGTCGTCTTTGATCAACGAGGTTGTTTGTCTCCGCGCATTGCATTCGTCGAAGGCGATGCTCTTCGTGCGGAGAAGTTTGCCTTGGCATTGCACGAAGCGCTCGCGAGTTGGTCGGAGCGGTGTCCACGTGGCGTCATGGATGCAGGGTTGCTCGGGGAAATTTCGCAATATAGTGCAACCATGCAAGCGATCGGTTCGTATTGGTTTGGCACGTCGCACGCGGTGGGATTGGATCCAGCGCCGCGAGCGCTCGTGTTGGCGCCTGCGGCGCGTATCGTGCATGTGGTGCCGGCGAATGCATCGAATGTCGCGACGCTCGTTGCGCCGTGGATTCGCTATGTGACGGCGGTGGGCACGAATGACGACCAAGGTTTGTCTGTTGCGATTTTGCGGATGGCGCCGCTTGCGCGCGTGAGCCGTTTGGGGTTCATGCAGCGACCGCGCTTCGATGGGCCGGTGGATCGACGCGGAACGCGGGTAGACGAAAACTGCTAGGCAGCAATACGTAGACTTGGATTCCGTGAAGTCGGTTTTACGATACGCTCGATCTCGTATCGCGTTTGTATCAACCATGATGCGTCCTGCCCTTCCCAGGGCTTCTTCATCTCCCACTCGACCGCTTGCCTCTTTTGATATCGTACGCCCCATCCATGTCCCCGCGCTTTGCTGACGATGCAGAATCGACCGATT
>Ga0138256_10003500_pt1 | contig 16687 bp, 12 predicted proteins | sample KNB2016incub_MG_FD_105486 | JGI IMG/M metagenome (GOLD analysis project Ga0138256, IMG submission 105486) | Active sludge microbial communities from wastewater in Klosterneuburg, Austria - KNB2014incub_MG | ecosystem: Engineered > WWTP > Activated sludge > Unclassified | place: Austria... | reverse complement strand
TATTATACAGGAGTATTTGGTATCTTTGATGGTGAAAATGTAGATTCTGCGGTGATGATTCGCTATATAGAAAAGTCGGATGATAGATTGTGGTATAGAAGCGGATGTGGTATAACCAACCAAAGTGAATGCGCATCAGAATACAAAGAAATGATAGACAAAGTATATGTCCCTATTGGTAGAAAGCATTAAAATATTCAATGGCAAAGTGTACAATATTGCCGGTCACGAAAAAAGAGCAAATCTGGCCCGCTTAGAACTTTTCGGTCGTATTGATCCATTGAATATTGGAAAAAATATAAATATTCCTGCTGAGTTTTCAACGGGACTCGTGAAGTGTAGGGTAATATATGATGATTTGATCCAGGATATCCAATACCAGCATTATACCCCAAGAAACATAAAAACGCTGAAGATCATAGATGGGAGAGATACACAATATTCCTATAAATATCTGAAAAGAGATGATCTGGATGCATTATATAACAAAAGAAATGGATGTGATGAGATCATAATAGTAAATCAAGGTCTTGTAACCGATGCCTACTATTACAATATTGTTTTCTGTACTAAAAATTCATTCTTTACACCATGTAAGCCTTTGTTAAATGGTGTTCAGCGACAAAAACTTATCACTTCAGGACGCATTGAAGAAAGAGACATTTATCTTCCCGACGTATGTAGTTTTGAAAGTATACATCTGATCAATGCGCTTACCCCGTTAGGGAAAATAGTCATACCAACAAATCAAATTGAGTTTTAAATTGAAAAATATTGTAATTCATATCATCTTATTTATCATCAGGAATCTTACCCGGACAGCCCCATTTCTTATCTATATACTACTATGGAAAACAGAGGTATTTTTAAAATATATTATAAGATACCGATCTAAGGTTATATTTACCAACTTAAAAAGAAGTTTTGGAAATCAATATGATGACAAACAAATCAAAAAAATCCAAAATGAATATTACCATGTACTGATTCGGTATATCAGAGAGACTTTTTACATCATAAGCTATGATTTAAAAACGTTGAAAAGTAAAATAAAATTAGCAGAATCAGATAAGTGGCTTTCCTTTTTAAGTGCCCAAAAAAGTACTATTGTGACCGCATCACATTATGGAAACTGGGAGATGAATATGGTCATGTTACCAGCATTTATACAGCAAAGGGTCGTCGCTTTTTACAAACCTATCTCGGATAAAACGGTAGACGGCATTATGCTAAAAATAAGGTCGGCCCACGGACTGGAGTTACATCCTATAGAACAAACGGCAAGAATAATGTCCAAATATAAAGCCGAAAATGTATTGTATATATTCATAGGAGATCAATCCCCTTTGAACATGAACGGAGTATACTGGAATACATTTCTTCATCAGGATACTCCCTGGCTGACTGGTGCAGAAAAACTTGCCAGAAAATTCAACTATCCGATATTGTACCTCAAACAACAGCCACAAGCTGATGGTATACTGTCTTATATCCTTCAGTTTCAATCGATAACAGAACATCCCGATCTTGAAGCTCCCGGGGAAATTACAGAGCAGTACAGCAGAATACTTGAAAAAGAAATAGAAGGTCAACCCGCATTCTGGCTCTGGTCACATAAAAGATGGAAAAGAGCCCATTTAAAATAACTTAAGTGATAGATCGCTTTAAAGGTCGCCGGTAGTTTTGGGTCTTTTGTCAATATTCCAAAGAAAACCTTTTATTTTTAATGCATCGTGGTCGGCAGTTTTCATAGGAATTACTTTTGAACGCGGTTCCCCGTAATTTCGAATATCTGTAATTTTATTGTCTTTAAGAAAAAACGACATATTTGCTGCTTCTGTTGTGTTTACGCCAATATATGCTTTTTCTTTGTCTGTGAGGTAATATACTACCCGAGCATTACCATCTACATCCATACGGTATATTTTGCTTTCTTTAAAAAAAGCTTCCAAAAATCTGCCTTTGATCTGATTAAAAAATATCAAATCTTCACTGCTAAGAATGGATGCTTCAGATCTTACAACAAGCCTGTCTACTTTTTTTAATCTCATAAAAATATCAATCGTATCACCTGCGATCTGTGAACTGTCTGACCAAACAAAAGGGGCTGAAAGTAGAGTAAACATGGAATCACTTTTATTGTACACCAATGAATCACATACTGCCTGCATATCAGATTTGAACATTTTTACATTGTTGTCCCCAATAAAATAATCAATGGTATCCATAATACCGGTAAAAATCGTATCTGTTGATATCTTTGCTATCAAAGTATCTGATGTTTGTAATGTACTATCATTTTGGATGGTATCTGATGATAAAATTTCCAATTTCCCCAATTTTTCATCGCCGGTTATATCCAATTTTTCTATAGGTTCATTTATCTTATTTTTAAAATTTTTTGCTTTCCGTGCTGCATTTTTATCAGGTACAATGATTCTTTCCTTTATGACCCTGAATGATTTTAGGGTATCCGCCTTTAAAAATAATGTATCACCGTCTATATCTGTGGTAAAAAGAGGTCTACCGGTATCATTTGTAGCTTTCATATAGTTTTCTGCCCCTTTATACAGTACATGATCAGCAATGATGGCAGTCTTTGCTGATGTATCCCGCCATACTACATGCCCATCTGCTTTACCATATTTGATGGTTTTATCATAGTCCAATGTATCTGCCTCTATAATAGATGGTGGGTCGCTGACTTTGGATCGGCCACTTACATTAAACTTTTCAGTCTTCTTGTCATAAAAGATTTTTTCCCCTGAAACTTCATTTTTTTCTCCTTTGTACCAAGCATCTTTGGTCAGGCGAAAGATTTCATTTTTCTTATCATAATAGATGACTTTGGCGTAAGCAGTATCTTTTTCAGAAATATACTCGCTCCTGATCGTATCTCCTTTTAGAATCACCAAATCCAGTTTTCCATTGTAAGTGATTGTATCCGCCTTCGCAGTTGTTTTACCTTCCATATATTGTGCATTCCCTATAAAATCACCCAATTTGTCATCAAGATCAAACCAACCTCTTTCGCTAAAAATGCGGCTGGTGTCTTTATTAATTCTAACCGGTGCCAAAAATCGGGTTTCCTGAGTGATGGTATTATAAGATAGGGAATCAGAAATCAAATCAAAATCATCTCCCTGCACTTTGACATTTTCATAAAAGTAGGCAGTTTTTTCATTTAGAAAATATTTTCCTCTGCGACTTAAAAGAGTAGAAGTACCATCGACAAGTCTGGCATTTCGCGTATAATAGGCTATTTTGTTTTTAACATCATATTTCAGGAAAGTAGTATACAGTTTTTTTGAAAGTCCATTTTCAAGAATGATATCTCCATAAAGATAAGCTACTAATGAGTCTCCATTGTACGAAAGGGAGTCAGCAAAAATCCTGATGGTGTCATTTTGCAACAAAACTACATTAAAATGCATGCGAAGATCAGGACCTCTCAAAATGGCAGAGTCACAAAACATAAAAGTACCTGCATGGTACACCTTTACATCGCCATTAAGATATTGTGTGGTGGGATCTGTGGTAGCATCGATGACCTGATTATTTTCACTATGGATGGAAATCTTTTTGGGATCTTGCTGGGTTGAAATTTTTGGATTTACCTGAGAATGAAGATGAGATACGGCTGTAACAAGAGATACCAATCCGATAATCAACAATCTGAAGACAGCAGAGTACGATAAAATTAACTTAACAGATAGGTTCAATACCAATGTTTTTGGACTAGTAAAACGATAACTGGTACCATAATGTTATATCCTTCATTAAAATTGTGGACAAAGATAGAAATCAATATGGGATTTCTATAGTTTTACGTTTACGTGTTATAGAGAAAAAAATAAAGTTTCAAAAAAATTACTTTCACCATCAGAACAAAAACTTATTAAAATCAACAGTATAATCTTATAGAAATTTAAGATGATAATACCCTGATTAATTCTATTCATATGGTGTTAACAGATTTAAACTTCGTCTCTATTCATCCACTTTGCCTTCATGGGTGCTTCATAGGTTTTCATCATACCAAAAAGTGTTATAATATCCTGACTGACCAGAAGCATGTCTCTATTGGTTTGCCGAAGAAGATTTTTTGAAACCATCTTGTCCAGACATGCTATCAAATCGTCATAAAATCCATCGGTATTCAGGATGCCAATAGGTTTTTTGTGAAGACCAAGTTGTCCCCATGTGAGTAGCTCAAACATCTCATCCATCGTCCCAAACCCACCTGGAAGAATTATGGCACCATCTGACAGTTCATCCATTATACTCTTTCGCTGGTGCATAGATTGTACCACTTTAAGTTCTGTTAGTCCATCATGTGCAATTTCCTTATTCAGCAAAAAATCCGGAATTACGCCCACCACTGTGCCTCCTTTACTCAACGCCCCATCAGCTACCGCACCCATAAGACCCACTTTAGCGCCTCCGTACACCAGTTTTATGTTACTTTCTGCTAAAAAAACGCCCAAATGGTATGCTTCCTGATAATATAGGTCATTATTGCCCGGGGATGATCCGCAAAATACAGATATGGATGTTAAAATGTTGTTTTTCATTATCATTGTTTTACGCTAAAAATGAAATCAATACACCTGCAGCTACTGCACTTCCTATCACACCGGAAATATTACTGGACATGGCATATTGAAGAATATGATTTGATGAGTCATGTTTTAATGCTATTTCATTGGCCACTCGGGAAGACATAGGTACTGCACTTAGTCCGGTCGCACCAATAAGCGGGTTGATTTTTTTCTTTGAAAATAAATTATGCACTTTTACTGCATAGATACCTCCGGCTACAGAAAGACAAAATGCAAAAAATCCACCGACTATGATCATCAGGGTCTGAGATTGTAAAAAAGTGGCAGATGTCATGGTGGCACCTACTGTCAAGCCCAGAAAAATAGTGGCTGTATTTAGTATAGTCTCCGACGCAGCAGCAAATAATCGATGTGTATCCGTGCCAATCTCTTTGACCAGATTGCCAAAGAGAAGCATACCAACCAAAGGTACCGAGGATGGTACAAGTAATGAGACAATGATACATAAAACGACAGGAAATATTATTTTTAGTAATTTGAGATTTTTTATCTGGACAGAAGGTGGATATAATTTATCCTGCTCCTTCATATTTATCTTGAATTCTGCATCAGTCATGGTCAGTTTAGCCATAAAAGGTATGATCACCGGTACCAATGCCATATAAGAATATGCAGCAATAGCTATGGGACCAAGCAAATGCGGAGCAAGAACAATCGCTGTATAAATGGCGGTAGGACCATCAGCACCGCCAATGATACCTAATGCAGCAGCTTCCTTCAACGAAAATCCCAATCCAACTGCAGCTACCAAAACTGTAAAAATACCAATCTGAGCTGCTGCTCCAAAATATGCCAGTTTAAGGTTTCGCAGCATGGGACCAAAATCTGTCAACGCACCTACACCCATAAATATAAGCGGAGGCAACAATCCTGTTTTGATCAGCAAATAATACAACATATTCATGATGCCATAATCCTTTGCTATCTCAATGATGGTCATATGCATGATACCATTGCTTTCATCAGAAGGAATGACGCCCATATTGCCTCCGGGAAAATTAGCAAGCAATACGCCAAATGCAATAGGAACGAGCAACAAAGGTTCAAATTTTTTGCCAATGCCCAAGTACAAAAGCCCCAAACTCAAGCCAATCATAAACAACGACCATGGGTCATTTCCAATGGCACCAAACGCCGTCATTTCATAAATTCTACTCAGTGTTTCCATCTTATATCAATTTTATCAATTGCTCTTCTTCTTCCACATCGGCTCCTTTGGATACAAGTATTTCAGATACTACACCAGATACGTCTGAGGTTATCGCATTTATTACCTTCATCGCTTCCACATATGCTACCGTATCTCCTTTATTGATTTTATCGCCCACTTTTATCCCTATTTCACCGGAATCTTTGGTAAGAAAAAATTTACCTTCCAATGGTGAAACTATGTAATGTGCATTACCATTTGATGGTTCATGTGATGGTACAGGTACGGAAATGACCGGAGTAACATTACCTGACTTTTGACCGGGATAACTGACGCGCACGGAATATTTTTCATTGCCAATCTCTATATCTATTACTGATGGTAAACTATTTTCATGATCCGTTGCACTGCTCGATACATCCTTTTTGGGGGCTTTCTTTTTAGCTAAATCTTCTTCGAATTTAGATTTGGCTTCTCCTGATTTAAACGCTTCGTATTGTACCGGGTGCATTGCATACTCCAGCAATTCTTCATCATCTTGTCCTGCATCCCAGCCTTTATCTTTCATTTTTTGCCTGTAATGATCAAGCTGATCCGGATATAATTCCTGCGGATCCCCTGTAAAAACAGATCTGCCTTGCTTTTCTGCAAGCTGTAAAATTTCATCATCTACCTTACCCAACAATTGTCCCTGCTGACCCAATATCATATTCCAGGTGTTTTCATCCAGCATGGACCATCGTTCTTTGCCTTTTTCCATCTGAATGACATTCATCAGAGCCACATTTTTCACATATTGGCTAAATGGTGTTACCAGTGGAGGGTAACCTAGTCGTGGCCAAACATATTCAACTTCATCAAATAGTTTAATCAGCAGATCGTCCTGGGTGATTTTTGATTTTCCGTTTTTTTCAAACCATGTATTAAGTCCGGAGAGATTCTGTTCAAGATCAGACATCAGGCTCCCCATCATGCCACCCGGCAATCCGGGGCCAATCAATAATGAATTCATCTCTCTGTTTTTGGGGCTAATATAGTAGCCCAGAAAATCATCAATAAATTCCTGTGTCAGCGTTCTTACCTGCATATAGGCTTTCATATTAATATCAGGCATGGTAAATCCTGCATCCTTCAACATAGCGTGTATCGTAAGCAGATCAGCATGTCCGGTGCCCCAGGAAAGCGGCTCCATACCAACATCAATGATATCCACCCCGTTTCTGGCGGCTTCGAGGGCAGACGCTACAGAAAATCCAGGTGTAGAGTGACCATGATATTGAATGATAATATCGGGATAACGCTCTCTGATTCCACGTACAATTTTCCCGACTGACACTGGTCTGGCAATACCTGCCATATCTTTCAGGCATATTTCTTCTGCTCCAAGTGCTATAAAATCATCTGCCAAATTAATAAAATACTCCACGGTATGAAGTGGAGAGACAGTCATACTCAAAGCACCCTGGGCAATCATTCCGCCTTCTCTGGCATATTGAAAAGAGAGCGCCAGATTCTGCGGATTGTTTAGTCCGTCAAAAGAACGTGAAATATCTGTCCCCTGTATTTTTTTTACCTTAAACATCAACTTTCTCACATCTTTTGGCACCGGATTCATCCTAAGTCCATTCAGTCCCCTTTCCAGCATTTGAGTCTGAATACCCGCTTCATTAAATGGTTTTGTCCATTGTCTTACAGCAAGGTTAGGGTTTTCTCCATATAAAAGATTGATCTGCTCAAATCCTCCCCCATTGGTCTCAACTCTGCTGAAGCATCCCATTTCTACAATCGGCTCAGCAACCCTTATGAGTTGATCTACTCTTGGCATGTATTTGCCGGATGATTGCCACATGTCTCGGTACATGAGTGCCAGTTTGATTTCTCTCTTCATCATTTCATCTGTTTTAATTTAGTTTACCCACTTCTGGTGGGATGATTTTTCGGTCAGATGTAACACCCATTTAATCATTATCCTTTGTGTCCGGTTTACGGTCGTGGGTGTTTCATATTAAATATTACTGCATTTATTGCTATCTTTTATCTATTCTGTCCACTTTTCCTTTCCCTTTGGTTATAATCTCAATAGCGGCCTTGATGATCGCTTCCCTGGAAGGTGAAATGTTTTCGTTATTAATCTTGGTGAAAGGAACTTCATGAACGGGAAGATTTACTTTGTTTACTGCCTTGATAAGCAGATTACCTCCGGAAATCACCAGAAAAAGGATAAAAAATACAGTACTCATGCCCGTAACCATGAGTAATAAAGCATTGGGTAAATTGCTCTCCATAATGTGGCCGTTTATGTTAAAATATTGTAATTCAGTACAGTAAACACTTTGCTAAATTACGAATGACAACTGATGCATGACGAATAAAAATTTTGGAATCAAATCGACTTAAGATTTCCTTTAAAATAATTTATCCTTCTGCTGATTCAATCATTTTTTTATTAATACAAATTTTAAAAATTACATTTCTGAGTATGCCGGTTTATAAAATCAAATTTACTTGTGTGCTGTGACTGATATTTACAACAGATTCATAATGGTACAAGTCTAAACCTTGGCATTTAGGTGAAAATATTCTAAGTTCTGAAATTTTCAGCAATCGCAGAATAAAAAAAATTTGCTGCCTAAAAAAAACTCATTTACATTCACATATCACTAAACTACTACGGTACTGCTCTGAATTATAACATTAAAGGTCACGAAAGTAAAATAAATTTTTAAATCTCCTTAACTTTGTGACTATTTAATTAAGGTCCGAAAAAAATAAAAAATATATAAATAAGTAATTCAGGGTGTTATGCAATTAAAAGTTTTTAAATTTGGAGGTGCTTCAGTAAAAGATGCTGAAGGATTTGCGAATGTCGGTAAAATACTACAAAAATTCAGTGACCAGAAAATAGTAGTCGTAGTCTCTGCTATGGGTAAAACTACCAATGCACTTGAAGAAGTGGTCAAAAGTTATTATCTGCAGGATGGCAAGACAGCACAGTTGCTATCTGATATAAAAACCAATCATTTTACATTGATTAATCATCTTTTTCCTGTTTCTGCGGAAGTAATGGATGATATCAATGACACAATGGTAGAAATCGAATGGGTACTGGAAGAACCTCCGCACGAAGACTATGATTACACCTATGATCAGATAGTATCGATAGGCGAGTTGCTTTCTTCAAAAATTCTGGTACATTATCTCAAATATCTTAACATTGACTGCGGATGGCTGGATTTAAGGGATGTAATACTTACTGACAACACCTATCGGGACGCCCGGGTACAATGGGATGCTACCCAACGGAATGCTAAAAGTAAGATCGAGCCATTATTAAACAAAGTAAACCATGTGGTAACACAAGGATTTATTGGAAGTACCAGCGAAAACTTCACCACCACGCTTGGACGTGAGGGTTCTGACTATACTGCAGCTATTTTATCATTTTGTCTGGATGCCGAAAGTATGCATATATGGAAAGATGTTCCGGGTGTTTTGACAGGTGATCCCCGGGTTTTTGATGAAGTAATTAAACTCCCCAGATTATCCTACAAAGAGGCCATAGAAATGACTTATTATGGTGCCAAAGTGATTCATCCAAAAACGATAAAACCAATTCAAAACAAACAAATACCTTTGTACGTCCGTCCGTTTCTTGACCCTACCAGCGAAGGTACATTGATAAGCGATGAAAAAGAACTTAGTTATCCGCCCGTAATTGTAATAGAACCGGATCAAACGCTGCTGCACATTTCTACCAATGATTTTTCCTTTGTGGCTGAGCATCACCTAAGTATGATTTTCTCATTGTTGGCCAAATACAGACTAAAGGTAAATATGATGAGAAACACAGCCATTAGCTTCACTGTATGTGTCAATAATAATCCCGATAGAATCTTAAAATTTGAGAAAGAACTGGGTGCGGAATTCAAGATGATCACGGACAATGATCTGGAACTGGTTACTATCCGGCATTTTAATGAAGACATCCTAAAAGATATGAAAAAAAATAAGCTTATACTCTTTGAAGAAAAAATACCGGATACAGTACAAATGGTGGTGCGCAATCTTCCAAAAATGAAAAGAAAAGATTCTTAATAAATCAGATATGGCCCATCTCAGGAGGAATCATTCCAGTCAAAATAAAGGTTTACAGACTACTTTCAGGCTGGTGGTATTCTTTATTTTTGCAATAATTGCACTTGTAGCAGGTTTTGCATATTTTAAAAACCAGCTTACAAATCTTGCAGAAAATACATCTGAACCGACTGTTGATTACTCTTTACGAACATATCTTCCTACTTCTCGTGGCGAAATAGTACATCACAGGTACTACTCATTGTCATATGCAGAACAACACGAACAAGCAGAATGGGTGGCTTACACTATGGATCGGGAGATGCTGAATATGCCCAATGTAGATCGTTTTGGGATGTTTAATCCGGATGATGATGTGAAAACAAAATCGGCTGTACACAGGGACTACAATAATTCAGGATATACCAGAGGGCATCTGGTTCCGGCCGGGGATATGGCCTTTGATACTTTGGCCATGCGGGAGACTTTTTTAATGAGCAATGTATCACCCCAAATCAAAGCATTTAATAATGGAATATGGAAAGAACTGGAAGAAAATACCAGAGACTGGACATATACAAATGGTAAGTTGTATATCATAACAGGGCCCATCCTAAAAAATGTTACACAAACGATAGGACAGGAAAATAAATTAACAGTACCGTCAGGGTTTTTTAAAGTATTGCTTGACTTCGAATCACCAGAGAAAAAAGGGATAGCATTTATTATACCCAATGAACTGTCGGCAAAAAGGCTGGAAGACTACATGGTGACCATCGACGAAGTTGAAAATTTGACAGGGTTGGATTTTTTTGACAGTATGATTGATAATATTGAGGAAGAAAACATCGAATCAAAGATCAGGAAAGAATCATGGAAAGTCAGCGATAAAAGATATCAGCTGAGAATAAGCAGATGGAATTTCGAATAAAAATGAAAGCTACTAGGCTCACCCCTGCTATAAAATCCCGGAAGATAGGATTCACAAACGTATATCGACGATGAATATCTTGTGGTAAAGTTTCCTCTTGATGAAAATAGTTTCACACTACACCATGACCTAAATTGTACAGCATATTGATGTGGGACCGAAGCCCATTCATGAATGAATATTTGTTGTTATACATGATTCCAAAATCTTCTGCAGTTTTCTTTACGATAGAAGAAATCGCAGGATAATGAATATGAGAAATTTTCGGAAATAAATGATGCTCCACCTGATAATCCAAACCTCCGATATACCAGGATAGAATTTTGTTTCGTCCTGAAAAATTGGCTGTAGTATTCAATTGGTGAATGGCCCAGGCATTTTCAATATTTCCTTTTTCATCAGGAGATGGCTGAGCTGCTCCTTCCACTACATGCGCCAACTGAAAAACAGTACTCAGTATTATTCCAGCTGTACAATGCATGACCAGAAATCCAAGAAACCATTGACCGAAGGTGATATTAAGTACAGATAATGGAAGGACACAAATAAACAGGATGTATCCTAATTTGGTCAGGATAAGAATACCAAGTTCCTTCTTTGGAAATGCAGGTACAATTCCTGTTTTTGACATTTTGTTGTATAGTTTTATTTCTTTAAAATCTTTCCATAAAAACGAAAAAGTCATCAAACTATATAAAAAGAAAGCATAAATGTGTTGAAATCGGTGTATAGGTTTGAGTTTATCATCACTTGACAGGCGTAATATAAACTTGCCTGTAATGTCTTCATCCATATCATGAATATTGGTGTAAGTATGATGAAGTTTATTGTGCTGAATATCCCAATTGTAAACATTACCACCGAGCAAATAGAGTGACGCTCCAAATATCCTGTTTATGGCAGCTGATGATGAAAAAGAACCATGTATAGCATCATGCATCACCGACATGCCTACGCCAGCCACTCCAAAACCCATCAACAAGGTCATGAATAACATTTGCAAATTTGAAAAATGTCCGGAAAGTATCAATCCAAATGGGATTAAATATAAACCCAGCATCATACATGCTTTCAAAAGAAGTTTATTTCCCCCTGTTTTAGCTATTTTATTTTTTTCAAAATAAGCATCAATATTTGCTCTGAGCGCCGAAAAAAAGACAGATTTTTCTGAATTTATAAAATTGACTTTTGCGTACTTTCCTAACTGCATTAAAAAATGAAAATTTAATTATTCACAAATTTATTTAATTTTAGCTTAAAATTAAATAAAAATTAAAAAACAGTGTGGCAGACTTTAATATAATTTCATTTATTGTTTTCATCAACGGCTAAAAAGTAAATAAAACGCACACTTGGATAACGATTTAAACAAAAAATAAATTCCATCTCCAAATTAAAATGTCTTGGCTCAATTGAAAAAATGATGTGGCAGGAATTAAAAAAGGAAAAATACTTATCTGCATCCAGTAACTTTAGTAAAAGACATTTATAAATAAATCTCAATACCAAGCTTTATGTATGAGATGTATTAAAATAAAAAGGAACCAGCTTTTCAGTTGGTTCCTTCATCTAATTATACAAAAAAATTCTTTAATCTGTCTTGAATATTAATAGTCCGTATTTTGCGGATCCCAGTTGGCCCACCCGTCTGTCCAGTCAGTACCACTAAATGCACCTACACTTGTATTGGCTTCAAAACCAGTAGGAAGAGAAACGCCACTATTTAACAATAGCGAACCTGCATTTGGCAATAAACCTGGTTTTCCTGAAGCTGCATTGTAAGTAGGTGGCAATCCTAAAGTTAAAGGGTCTATACCAAACATATTTTTTCGTGCACTTTCCTTCAATTTTGCTTCGTCACCGAGAACTATTCCTTTGGACATTCCAGCCAAAATCAGGCCTCTGAAATCAGATTTATCACTTACAAAATTAGCTTGAGTGGCTGCATCGCCCAACTCTAAACCACCTTTAGGAAATGCACCTATTGCCACAGAGTTATATACTGACAATGCAGAATTTCGTCTGAGTCTGAATGCTGATCTGAATTTTGCATCGGGTGTTCCGGCAGCAATAATAATGGATATATTGGCAAACTTACAGTTGGTTTGTGGTTGAGCATCAGAACCTGAAGCATCATTGTCTGACTCAAAGCCATTAGAATCTGAACAAGTACACTGATCAGCCACTTTAGGATCTCTGTAAGCCAAACCATACTGGACAAAACCCGAATATCCCCAGTCTGTGTCAAAATCATCATCCAGATTTTTGTATGAAATCAGGTATTTTGCATTTACATTTCCACCAAACCATTCTATACCATCATCACCGTTTTGAGTAACCTGTACATACTCTATGGTAGTTCCTTTACCAACTCCACCAAGGGTAAGACCATTTACTTCTTTATCTGTTTCAAAGGCAATTCCTCCGAACTCAATTCTTACGTATTTAATGATACCTGAATTATCATTTTCTTCGGAGCCTCCGAAAGTAGAAATATTTTCTCCTTCAATAGTTGCAGGTGTTTTGTTTACCTTTCCTTTACCTAAAACAATCAATCCTCCCCAATCACCGTAGTTTCTGGAGCCTTTAGGCTGATTAGAAGTAAATACAATAGGCTTTAATTTTGTACCTTCCGCAATAATTTTGGCACCTGGCTTTACTATCAGAGTCGCTTTGGTGGATTTATCACCTTTGATAATCGTGCCAGGTTCAATGGTTAGCGTAGCTCCAGCTTCTACATATACAAAGCCTTCAAGGAGATATTTATTTTTTGCTGCCCACGTAGTATTGGTTGTGATCGTTCCTTTGATGGTTAGGTTTTCACCCGGTACTACCACACCATCATTATCATCATCATCTCTTCCGCATGACGCTAAAGTTAGGCCCGCTGCCAAAATCATAAAAGTAAAAAGTTTTAAACTGAATTTCATTTTTAAAAATGTTTATTGGTTTATTAATGAATGAATAAAAAGTTACTCTTTAATTTACTGACAGCAAATATTAAAACCTACTTTTTTTAAGACAGTTAATTTATAAGTCTTAAAACTTATAATTTACACTTACGTAAAAATTGGAACCACGTCTGAATTCCTGAAATATTCCATCTGAGTCAGTAATCTTATTGTCTCTATTGGTATCCTGAACTAATTTAAATGGTTGATTCAGTATATCTTGTGCGCCAATTTTGATGTCCATCTTTCCAAAAGTTTTGGAAAGATTAAAATCCAGTACATTTCTTGGCATTTCAAATACATTTGAACTCAAAACATTATCCCCTATTACGTATATTCTTTTACCAACAATATTATATAATACATTGGCCTGTATACCAGTTTCAGGTATGGAATAGAATAATCCTGCATTGATCAAATATGGAGATTGGCCTTGCAGGAATCTGCTGTAATCACTCAATCCGCTGACCACCACATTACTATTGATCAATGATGCATTAAATAACACCATCAAGTTTTGGGTTATGTTTTTTCTAACCTCGAGTTCTACACCTGATGAGGTTGCTGATTCGGAATTAGCAACTGTAAATGCAACTGTACTACCATTATAAAAAATAGCTGCCTCAATAGGATTGATGAATTTTTTATGGAATACACCGAAAGTAATCAGTTCACCTTTAGACGGGTAATAATCATATCTAAGGTCAAAATTATGTATAGTAGCTACCTTAATATTTTGATTTCCTCTTCTGGAAACATCAAAAATAAAATCATAGTAAGTAAAGGGAGCAAGTTCTCTGAATTCTGGCCTATTCACTGTAGATCCGTATCCAAATCTAACCAAATTTTTTTCATTTAGCTTATAAGTAGCATTTAAGGAAGGCATCGGGCTAAGTATGGAATTGTTTACATCCACTTTCTTACCACCTCCTCTTTCACGACTTTGAAGTAACTGTTGATTATACTCTGCTCTCATACCTATTGTTGCATTAAATTTGCTGGAAAAAGGTATATAAAAACTTGCATAACCTGCATTCAATATATTTTGAGCAGTGTACTTATCATCAAAATTACTACCTTCGGAATAAAAAACTCTGGATGATCTCAAATTGTCAGTAGAGAAAAAATCCTGAGGATTTTGACTGGTTATACTTGGGTCAACTCTATTTGGATTTACAATACCAAACCATCTTGCTTTAAAGTATCTATCCTTGTATTCGGAGTAGAACCCGACTTTAAGGGTTTTGTTCTTATCACTATCACTATGTTTTGTACCTATCACTTTATCAAGAGACGCAGTGGCAGTTAGTACAAATTCGTCCATATTAGACCAAAATCTAGCTGCTTGTTGCAGTGTAGGTGACTCAAATTGTTGTAAGTCAATTTTATATGGACCTTCAGATCCCAAAGCTCTCGATGATGTGAATCTTCTGAAATCAGGTTCAGATCTTCTTGTATATCCAAGTCCACCTATCCATTTAAATCTTGTTTTTTCAGATAACTCATGTGTACCATTCAATTGACTTGAAAAGATACTTTTCTGCTCATATCTGAATGACTGATTGGAAACTTCCAATTCGTTTTCAAATAACTCACCTTTTCTGATGACGGTTTCTTTTGTAGCCAGTTGATTAAAAATATTTCTAAATTCGATTTTGTTTCTTGGATTCAATATAAGGGCCCAATTCGACATAGCACCCAAACTAACATTATTCGTATAATTGTCATCTTTAAAAGTACTTTGGATACTTTGATCATACAAAAATCTATTCTGTACCATTTGCTGATTAGTATGGGTATTCGAATAGTTAATATATGATATAGTAGTCAATTCCTTCTTACCAATGAAAAACCGCTTATTCAAATTGATGTTACCTCTGAAATCAGGAGAGATTGTTGTGCTTTGGGCAGTATAATAAGGATTGAGTTTTCTGAAATTTTCAATCATTGCTTCCGTACCAGCATTATTTATAACATTCTTTGTTGATGGAAAACCTGAAGGCAAGCTTCTATAGCTACTTCCAAAACCTATACCATCCAAATTACTACCTTTGTAATCTGTAACATTTGCTCCTGTAGCATTACCTCTGATGCCCATGGTAAAACCTACGGACAAATTATCTCCATCCGGAACAGTTTTGGTGTATATTTTTATAGCTCCACCAGCAATATCGCCAGGAAGATCAGCTGAAGGGGACTTGTATACCATCATTCTGTCAATGGCAGAACTAGGTATCAAATCGAACGAAAATGATTTAACATCTACCTCAGTGGAAGGAGTAATGATATCATTTAAAAGAACAGTATTATACCTTTCATTTAAACCTCGCACCACAATAAATCTATCATCAAAAATAGATACACCAGGTACTCTTCTCACGACCTGTGAAGCGTCTCTGTCTTGTGTTTTGGTAATTTGCTGAGATGATACACCAACAGCAATATTGGCCAATTGTTTGATTTCAGAAACCACTGAAACTTCGGTATCAGTTTTACGCTGTGCCTTAACTTCTACTGCGTCAAGTACCAAAGAAGCTTCATTCATTGTAGTATTGATGATGGTTTCTTTTCCTGCTTCCACTCGTACACTTTCAATGATCACATCAGCATAACCTATACTTGTAATGACCAATTTGTGTATACCTGCAGGAACATTAATCACTTCAAAATTGCCATCTAAGTCTGTGGTTGAACCTGTTGATGTGCCATCAATAACGACGGTTGCACCAATCATTACATCTTGGCTTTTACCATCTTTTATATGCCCTTTAATAGTGCCTGTTTGGGCCATCATCAACATAGGGATGATAAGTATCCAAATTGTTGAACTTAAAAATTTAAAATTGATTTTCATCTGTAAAAATTGTTTATTTTGTAAAAATTAGATGCCGCAAAGGTAAAATGCCAATGTTAAGCTAATATTAAGGCTGCGTTAAGTCTATGTGTTTAAAAGCTGAAT
>Ga0138256_10003499_pt1 | contig 16687 bp, 14 predicted proteins | sample KNB2016incub_MG_FD_105486 | JGI IMG/M metagenome (GOLD analysis project Ga0138256, IMG submission 105486) | Active sludge microbial communities from wastewater in Klosterneuburg, Austria - KNB2014incub_MG | ecosystem: Engineered > WWTP > Activated sludge > Unclassified | place: Austria... | reverse complement strand
CAGCCAACCTGGATCAATATGAAGGGAACGACCGCTGGCCTGGCCCTCGTACAGAAAGACCGCGAAGGTATCCTGACCGTGGTCCAGCAAAAGGGGGATGGTAAGGCCCAGATCATCTCCGGAAGTACTGCAGTTCAAAAGGTACGGTCCACTTCAACCACGTGGATGATCACCGGAACGGTGTTCTTCTAGAACTGCCCCATCCAGGTTCACCTGACCCATGCCTTTCATTTGTTATTACGGGTAGTTACAACCGTTTTGGGTGCCGAACCCCGCGATCAGAAATCAAGGCGCAACCTCCCGCAGCCACTATCAATATCCGCCTTCAGGTGAATTCAGACAGGGCACTTTAACGCTTGCAACTCACCAATGTTTCTGGTCTTTTAGGTGTCACAAAAGAAATTATTCCCGCGAGACGGAGGGCAGCCCATGTCGGTTAATGTCGAGGAGAAGGTAAAGCAGATCGTCGTCAATCAGCTTGGCGTCGATGAAAAAGCAGTGATCGGGAAGGCAAAATTCATTGAAGACCTCGGCGCTGACTCCCTCGACATCGTTGAGCTGGTCATGGCCATGGAAGAGGCTTTTGGCGTCGATATCCCGGACGAAGAAGCTGAAAACATTCGCACGGTAGACGACGCCGTTGGGTTCATTAAGAAAACCGAAGACGCCTAGACAAACCCCAGGCCCTTAGGCGGGAGATTCCGTGTCTAAAAAAATTGGCATCGCTTCTGACCATGCCGGCAAAGATTTGAAGCAGCTCATCGTAGATCTCGTTCGTCTTACGGACAATGAAGCCGTCGACTACGGTGTGGCGATGGATTCGGATAAGAAGGTCGATTACCCCGATTACGCCGGATTCCTGGCACAGGATGTTTCCACCGGCAAGCTGGACCTGGCTGTTGCAATTTGTGGTACAGGCATCGGCATGTCGATAACCGCAAATAAATTCCCCGGCGTGCGAGCTGCAGTGGTTTGGGACGAATTTAGCGCCAAGATGGCGAAAGCCCACAATAACGCCAATATTCTTTGCCTCGGTGCCCGATCCCTCAACCATCATCGGGCCTCAGAGATGGTGAAAATATGGCTCGATGCAGAGTTTGAGGGCGATCGCCACCAGCTCCGGCTTAACAAAATTCGCGATATAGAAAAGAAGAACCTCAAGCCTCGATCTTAAATTCCACGGAGCACAAACAATGACCACCAGACCTTGGGACATCCTCGCAAAAACGGACCCCGAGATTTACCGCATTATCGATGCCGAACTGAGTCGGCAGCGGACGGGTTTGGAACTCATCGCATCAGAGAACTTCGCCTCTGCTGCTGTCATCGCAACGATGGGTAATCCTCTAACAAATAAATATGCGGAAGGCTTACCGCACAAACGCTACTACGGCGGATGTGAAGAAGTAGACCGCGTTGAAGACCTTGCCATTGAGCGGGCCTGCAGACTATTCCAGGCTAAATTCGCAAACGTCCAGCCGCACTCTGGAGCTCAGGCAAACGCGGCTGCCTACCTGGCGCTCGTGCCGGCCGGGGGGAGAGTTTTGGGGCTGGATCTATCACACGGCGGTCACTTGACCCACGGGTCAAAGGTGAATTTTTCCGGTTTACTTTATGAGTCCCACTTCTATGGGCTGAATCCCGATTCTGAAACCATTGATTACGACTTGGTCCGGGCGAAGGCAAAGGAAGTAAAGCCCGCCATGATTCTCGCGGGGGCCAGTGCCTACGCCCGCGCGATTGACTTTAAAAAGTTCCGTGACATTGCCGATGAGGTTGGCGCGTACCTAATGGTGGATATGGCTCATATCGCAGGGCTCGTAGCGGCAGGAGAACATCAAAGCCCGCTCCCCCACGCTCACGTCGTCACGACGACGACGCACAAGACGTTACGTGGTCCGCGTGGTGGTCTCATTCTGTGGAATGATGAATCCCTGACACCTAAATTAAACAAAGCCGTCTTCCCTGGAACACAGGGTGGCCCTCTGGAGCACATCATTGCGGCGAAGGCCGTTTGTTTCAACGAAGCCTTAAGCCCTTCTTTTCGCGATTACCAGAAGCAAGTCGTTGCAAACGCGAAAGCCCTTGCTGGTGACCTGGTAAAACGCGGATTTCACCTCGTTTCGGGTGGCACCGACAACCATCTGATGCTCATCGATTTGTCGAAGACTGATGTCAGCGGGAAACAGCTGGAAGAAGCGCTGGGTAAAGTCGCGATCACCGTTAACAAGAACACGGTGCCGAAAGAAAAACGCTCTCCGTTTGTAACCTCAGGAATCAGGGTCGGAACTCCGGCCGTAACGTCCCGGGGAATGATGGTCAACGATATGCTGTTGATCGGTGAATTGATTCACGAGACGTTCAAAGGGATCACAGATGAATCCACGTTGGCAGGAATTCGTCGACGGGTTGAAGCACTAGCTGAAAAATTCCCGTTGTACCGGGAGTGGTCATAATCACATGAAATGTCCGCAGTGCGCGCATGAAGACACCAAGGTTTTGGAAAGCCGCCTCAGCCTTGAAGGCCGCAGCGTTCGACGCCGACGGTCATGCCCGCAATGTGCCTATCGCTTCACGACCTATGAAAAAGAAGAAGAGTTTGTATTTCATGTTCAGAAAAAAGATGGGCGCATTGAGCCTTATCAGCGTGCCAAACTAAATCGATCAATCGAAGTCGCTTGTCAAAAGCGCCCCATTACCCCCGATGACATCGACAGTCTGATCATGAAAATTGAGCGTCGACTCCAGGATGAGGGCACAAGAACCGTCTCCAGCCAGGCATTGGGGTCACTGGTTCTTGCACATCTGAACGACCTCGACAAAGTCGCTTATGTGCGCTTTGCGTCTGTTTACAAGGAATTCAAGGACCCCCAGGAATTTGTCAACGAACTCCAATCAATGAGTTAAACGGACGCTGCATGTTTACTGGCATCATTGAACGAACAGGCCGGGTTGTATCCATCACGGGCAATACCACGGCTGGCCACGGTAAGAGTTCCATCACGCAGCTTTTGATTGAATCCGGCGTGGATTTCGCGACAGAGATTGGCGACAGCGTTGCAGTCAACGGCTGCTGCCTGACGGTCACCTCTAACAAAATGAAGATGCTCGCTTTCGACATTAGCAGCGAGTCGCTGAATTGCACCAATCTTGGAGATCTTGAAGAAGGTCAAGAGGTGAATCTGGAGCGCGCGATGCGCATGGGAGACCGACTCGGTGGACACATAGTATCCGGTCATGTGGATGGATATGGGGAGATCGCCCATGTCAACAAGCAACCAGATGGCTGGGATATCCATATCTCTCTGGGTAGTGAACTTGGCAAATACATCATCCCAAAAGGGTCAATCTGCGTTGAAGGCGTCAGCCTCACTGTCAATATGGTTAAAGACAGTGGAAATGAGACCTTAATCAGCGTTATGCTGATCCCAACAACCGTAACGCTCACAAATCTGAAGAATCTCCATTTGGGGCAGCGCGTCAACATTGAGGTCGACATGCTGTCAAAATATGTAGAGCGTCTGGTCTCAGCGCGAGGGATGCCACCTTAATGAGAGTATTGCTGCGAATCTATCCGGAAGTAGCTTTTTGCTTTTCAGTATTCTTGAACTCCTCCGGATCCTTTGCTGCAAACACCCCTCAGCTGAAAGTGTTTCAAAAGGAAGACTCTTATCTCATCGTTGAGTCTCTCACCGATGAGCTCCTCCACTTCGAACTGGCACCCGGAACAGCGCCAGTTAAAAAAGTCATTCATGTCAGTCCGATGGTTCATCAGACAAAGTTTGATGGCCCGTCATTTTATCAGGAAACTGATACGACTGTTGAGACCGCATCCCTGCATGTTTCAGTAGAGCCGTTGACCTTTTGCACTTCGGTCTACGACAAAATCCGCAAACTCCACTTAAGTCGCATTTGTCCGACTCGGGTTCACGATGCCTGGAAAACCCTCACCCTGGATTCTCCGGATTTCACTTCCGTCCACGGACTCGGCAGTTATTTTGATGACCCGCAAACCACCGACGGCGATTGGATCGGGCGGGTCTGGGATCCGCTCTCTGATGGGTTTGGCGCACGGTTACGTGGGTTTGGCAACGGTGCCAATAATTTCTCGATGTATCCAATCATGTATGCTTTGGGCGCGGATCAGAATAATTATGGATTCTTTCTTGATAACACTTACAAACAAATGTGGGACTTTCGCACACGCCCCTGGACCATAGGCATGTGGGGAGACCAAGTCCGCTGGTATTTCATCGCTGGGGACAGCCTCCCGACTCTGCGCCGCCGTTACATGGATCTGACTGGTCACCCTCCAGTACCACCGAAACGGAACTTCGGACTTTGGGTTTCAGAATTTGGTTTTTCGAGCTGGGATGAAGTCACCGCGACTCTCGCCGGACTTCGACGGGCGAAATTTCCGGTGGATGGGTTCGGTATGGACCTTCAATGGTTCGGCGGCACTTTTGGCGATCCCCATAACAGCCGCATGGGAAGTCTGACCTGGGACCCACGCTCGTTTCCAGAGGCTTCATCAATGATTCAGAAACTTGATCGGGATCAGGGTGTTGGTTTGATGCTGATAGAGGAGCCTTACGTCTCGAGTCTTCTGCCCGAGCACCGTGAATTGGAGCTCCGCGGACATTTGGTACGGGACTGTGAGAACTGTGCTCCCGCGTTTCTTAACAGCAACCCCTGGTGGGGCTACGGCGGTATGGTTGATTTTACCAACCCCGACGCCAGCAGGTTCTGGCATAACTTTCGTCGGCAACCGTTGATTGATCAGGGGGTCGCTGGACATTGGCTCGATTTGGGTGAACCCGAACAGTTCAACTCTCATGCCTGGTACTCCAATAACAACGGCATGTCCGGGGCGGGAAAGCACGGTCATGCAGACGTTCACAACATTTACGGATTCAGGTGGGTCGAGGGAATTAAATCCGCTTACGACGCTGACAAAAGCGGAAGGCGGCCGCAAATCCTCTCTCGTACCGGCACGTCCGGGATTCAGCGGTTTGGCACGGCGATCTGGTCGGGAGACACCGGAACAAATTGGGGCAATCTGCGTACACAACAAAGGGTCCAGATGCAGATGTCTATGTCAGGAGTCGACTACTATGGCAGCGATGTCGGTGGCTTTCAGAAACCCGGCGACGATATCGAAGGCACCTCGGAGTCGCTCTACACGCAGTGGTTTGCAAATGCAGCTGTCTTTGATGTGCCACTTCGTCCGCACGCATGGAACCTCGACAAGAGGCGTTCTACGTCGCCTGCATTGCGGGGGGATGTCGCAAGCAATCTGGAAAACACTCGTTTGCGTTATCACCTAGCCCCATATCTATATTCATTGGCTCATCAGGCTCACCAACATGGGGACCCGGTTTTTCCTCCGGCATTCTTCTACTTTCAAGACGAAGATATTCTTAGAAAGAAGGGTGACTTAAAAATGATCGGGCCGAATCTTATGGCGGCCACAGTAACCCAGCACGGCCAACTAGTTCGGCAGGTTTACCTACCCAAAGGAGAGTGGTTCAACCTTCAAACTCAATCCTGGTCATCGGGCAGTCGGCATTTTTTTCCAACCCGCAAAGGAGCAGCTTTGCAGCTTCCGCTCTTTGCTCGCGATGGCGCTATTATTCCGGTGATGGCGGTAGACCAGGAAACAATGAATATATCGGGACGTCGTAGTGATGGGAAACCTGACCATACATTGAGGCTCAAAATTTTTTCCGCTGGGCGTGATGGTAATTTCGACGTCGTCAATGATGACGGCACAACTACAGGTTATCTGCGCGGAGAGCTCGCTCACACATACATTGCCATGCGAAACGAAGAAGACTCCAAGATAACGCTATCCATCAGCGCTCAACAAGGAACTTACCCCGGTTCGCCAACTGAGCGCGCACTCCATCTTGAATTCTGGTTAAAGGGTCGCTCGGCAGAGTCCGTGCTCTTGAACAACGCCACACTCCCACGTTGCGAGACTGTCGGAAGACGGAAAAATTCTTGCTGGACCGCGTTACCAGGTGGAAGCGTAACTGTTTCATCAGAAGCCCTACCCGTGGATTCAGCTAAGGTCATCGCAATCGCTACCAAAGCCACTCCATGGTCGCATTCTGCATTTTTCATCTGCGAAAATGCCGTCACCCAGGTCGGAACATCGGTCTACATCGTCGGAAATACTCCATCTCTTGGGAACTGGAACCCCGACCTGGGCCAGCGCATGGACGCATCCGCTTACCCAACGTGGACACGGCTTGTTACCGGACTGAAACCAAACCAAAAAATTGAATGGAAGTGCGTAAAACGCCGGGAAGGCGGGGCTGTGAGGAACGAATGGCAGCAAGGCGCAAACAATTCCCTTGAAGTGGCAGATTTTGAATATGCCGGACCAACATGGGGGCGTTTTTAAAAGGCTTTCTAAATAGATTCTCAGTTACCAATCACACTTCTGATCCTACAAATCGCCTCACAATCGCCACAAAACCCCACAATTGACTTCGTGGTAAGCCGCACTTGCGCTGTCTATTCTCATTAATAGACGGGCCGAGGGAGGTGGATCCATGTTTGTTCGTGAAGTCATCAGCATCTGTTGCCTGCTATTTTTTTGCACGGCATGCAATTTTGAACGGAATAAGTCCGTCGAAAATCCCAGAGGCGAAGCCGATGCGGGTGCTGACAATACATCCTCGCCGGATCAGACCAAATCCCCAGATGAAATCTGGACCGTCGTTGCCGCTGAACTACTGAATCCATCGTGCATTTCATGCCACGGGAGTGCCCGAGCATCGGCAGGAATCGACTTAAGCACAACGGCTTCCATCGCAGCAATTCGTAACAAAATGACCGCTTTTGTCGTCCCGGGAGCGCCTCATAGCAGTCGCTTCTACACAGTTATCACTTCAGGAAAAATGCCGCCTGGCGGAAGGCAGGTTTCGAGCACTGGTTTGGACGCTCTAGCTCGCTGGATCGTAGCGCTAAAAAGTTACAATCGGTCCCAGCCGGACCCTTCTCAACCTCCTATTGCGGATCCTACCGATGAGCCAGTCAATCCGCCAACACCGGTCCCATCCCCTTCTAATGAGCCGACACCAAGTCCTTCTCCGTCACCCACTGGAGAACCTGCGCCGGTTTGGGCCGATATCCGAGACCAGCTTTTGACTCCTTACCAGTGCCTAAGCTGCCACGAAGGCGAGTTTGCCAGCGCCTCGGTGGACCTGTCCGACCGGCAAAAATGCCTTGAAAGCCTCGCTTGGGGGGAGCCATCAATGCCTGTCGTTGTTCCAGAAAACCCAGGTGCAAGCAGGCTGCTGCAAGTCCTGATCGGCGGCTCTATGCCTCCTTCAGATGTTGAACCTTTACCTGGCATGCCAGTGCACCCGACCGTTCAAGTAAAGCAACTCGTCGAACAGTGGATTTTGAGAGGAGCGCCCTGATGTGTCGTTATGTCATGCCGATCGCACACCTTGCAGCCACTCTGAGCCTTAATCTGGTGTCGTCGGCAGGAGAGGCCCGCCCAGAGTACGTACGACACGGTTATTTTAGCTGTACATCTTGTCATGTCTCACCAGGGGGCGGCGGACTCCTAAAGGCATATGGACGCATGGTAGCAACCGAAAAATTGTCTGCCTGGGCCAAAGAAAACGAAGATGGCCCACTGCACGGCGCTTTCGAGCCTGATGAAAATTTGGCTGTCGGCGGCGGCGTGAGGTGGATTCAAACCTACAGTGACGACGCTCAAACCCGCAAAGGCAGTTTTTTTCGTATGTCGAGTGATATTGAAGGTGGCTTAAGACTTGGGAAGGGGGTTTTCAAGCAGGCACGCGTTTGGGTTGCGTCAAGAGTCGGTATAGAAGGGGGACCCGACAAGTCACCAACCGGTGAAAGAATCAAGCATCGGACTGTTTCACCGACTCACTACATGCAATGGGAGCCTTCGGAAGGAATATATGTACGCGCCGGGCGTTTTGCCACACGGTTTGGTCTGATGATTCCCGATCACTCCGCTTCCGTGCGCACCGGTACAGGACTTTCGCCCGGAGCAGAAACACGACAAATCGAGGCCACTTTCACCACGAAAGTCCTGGATTTGACGTTTAGCAGATTCATTGCAAGTAGGGACCGAAACCTTCATGGCCTTTGGATTGACACCGCGGAATCCCGGGATGAAAACGGCTACGCTGCACACGCTTCCTTTTTTTTGGTGGAGAAATACCGGATCGGTGTACAGGCTCTACGAGGAACCAACACTGACATGGTCAGAACAGTACGCGGCATCCATGCTGCACTCCCACTAAGTTCCGCATGGACACTACTGCATGAAACTGACTGGCAATCACACCAAAGCAAAAAGTCTCACCTCACCTGGACCAAACTCATCTGCGATGCGTTTCCAGGTTTGTCGCCATACACATGGATTGAAGCGAATCGCCCCGACATGGCCACATCACGAGGTCGTCGCGATGGTGTCGGGGCCGGCATAGCCATTAAACCCAGGCCACATTTCAATTTAGACTTTGCGTCGGGATTAGCTCTTGATCGTGAAAAATACACCTATGCCTTGAATGGCCGTGTTATCGCTCATTATTGGTTTTAAACAAATCACGCCGGCATGCCGGTAAGGAGTTCGCCATGAGTAGCCGCATATTCGTCAGTATCTTGCGCAATGCGACGTTCAGTACTTTAGCCATGGTTGCATCTTATTCAGCAAACGCTGAAACATGGACCGTCGATTCAGCCACCAGCAAAGCAGGATTTGTGGCCATAGGTTCACCCGGATTCCTGCGAATCAGCGGCGAGGGCGCTCGTGTTAAAGGAGTTGCACAATCCAATGAGAGTGACCCGGCAAAGGTCACGGTAAAAGGTACCTTTGAGGTCGAACTAGCCAGCCTGAAAACCGGAATGTCTCTTCGCGACAAACATATGAAAGAAAAATACCTGGAGGTCGGCAAGTTTCCGGTTGCAGCACTTACGATCGAGGCCGTTGATCTCCGGGCGATCGACATTCTTCCAACCGAGCAAGATTTTACCGGCAAGTTGACCTTAAAAGGTGTCACGAAGCAGATTCACGGCCGTGCCAAACTGACACGCACTGATCCTGCAGTGCAGGTAGAAGCTAATTTTTCTATAAATCTAACAGATTACCCGATCGACATTCCAGCCTGGTTGGGAATCACTGTTGCTGAGAAGGTCGATGTGAACGTGCATTTTATTGCAAACAGCGCCTCAACACATTGAGCACCTTGTGGTATAAGGCACGAAGGGATTTTGAGGCACTATTTGTGACTGAAACAACTGACTGCCAATCGCTATTTTTGCGCGGTGACTATGCCACCGTCATCGCGCAGTATCTGGATAGCCCACGTATAAAACTCACTGGTGAGAACCTCCCATGGGTCATCGGCGCGTTGTGCTTCACTGGACGCTACGATGAAGCCCAGGCGTTATACCAGCGCTTAGACCAATCCGGAGTAACCCGCCTGAACACGGCCGAATCAGGCCGGGTTGCGTGTCGTTATTTTCTAGCTGTCGCGCACCTTCGCCATAACGCCTGGGACGCTGCAGCAGCTTTTTTGATTCAGAATCTCAAGTCTGCCCGTCAGCGGCGTCATACCACAGACGCTCCCCTCATTACCTTCTACGCTGCGCAAGGGATGGGCTTTACCCGCTACCGCACTGGCAAACTGCGACAGGCATTAATCTGGGCCGAGCGTGCACAAATGGCTGCCGTAGCAGCAGACTTTCTCTACGGGCGCGTTCTTTCTGGGGACCTGCTTGGTCACATCCGCGTGAATCTGGGGCTAGTCCGTCGAGGTTTACGCGACTTCGAACGAACCTCTATTCTTGCACAAAGCCTCGGGCAGGGTGCTATTACTCAAGCCATTGGATCGACATTGGCGATTTATAAAGCAAGGTTTGGCATCGTCCCACCAAACGCCGCAGCGGAAGCCCTCAAACAACAGATTACCAGTTGCCGGTTTGAAGACAGTTACACATTGGCTAGTCTGCATCTTGAAAATGCCCGGGTGTTCCGCTTGGCAGGTCAGGCTTCGCTAGAGAGGTCGTGTTTAGATGCTGCAATGCCGCTGGTATATTCGGTTCGCAGCCCGCATCTGGAGGCCCAGCTCAATATCCGCCTCGCAGAGCCTTTATTGCAGTCGCAAAATCCACGCCAAGCATTGGACATCATCCGCCACTCGTTAACCGTAAGCGATCCTCGCGATTTGACCCTGCGCACCAAATTGAAGGGGCTCGAATACCGGGCCATGTTTGCCCTTGGCAAAATTTCAGAGTCAGAGAATGCCAAGAAAGAAGTTTGCCGGCTAACTAAACATACGGGGCACAGACTTTCTGCTCGAATTTTAGATAGGTCAGCCGGAACCTACCAGGCAGATGCCATGCGTGGTGAGGATCCACTCGGCGACCTGCTCGACGAAGTGCATCGTGATCAACACCTTGGGCCGGAACGTCAGCGTCGCGTCACCAGCAATATTATCGCGTCCGGGTGGTGGGGGCTGTTATACCGGGTGCTTGACATCCCATTGTTAAGGCCTGCTATAGCGTTTGACCTGGAATTTGGCGCACTGACCATATTTGATCAGGGTGATGTGGTCCACATTCCTGACGGCGTATCGGCATTGGGGCGCAGGTTTTTGGAAGCGCTGGCTGCGGGCCCAAAAACCAAAGAGCAGTTGATTGCCGCGGTGTGGCAGTTGCGGTACCACCAACTTAAGCATGACAGTCTGGTGTACGCGCTGGTTGCCAAGCTCCGGCGCGTTTTGGGTCTACGCAGCAATTGGCTGCAGGCGACAGAAGATGGTTATCGTTTGCCGGCTGAAACATTGATTGTCGCTGCGATGGAAAGCACAGTTGAATCCACTCCAATTGTAGCGGACCCCTTTATATCATTCGCCAAGAAAGACATGGATAACAGGAACTCACACGATCATTCTTCAAATACCAATCTAAATCCGCGCCAGACTGTGATTCTAAAATATTTACGCAATGGCGTTTTGTTTGACATTCAGCGAGGCATGGCTGAATTCGGCGCTTCAGACGCGACAGTCAGCAGAGACCTTGCGCACTTGGTGACTTTAGGGCTAGCGGAGCGTATCGGGCGCGGCCGCGCTACAAAATACCGGGCAATATCGGCACAAAACAAAAAGAAAACGATTGTAAAATCCCATTTAGCAAAGGAGGAGCACCTGTGAAACCCATCAAGCTGATTTTTTGGTCGGCAATTATAGGTCTGTCAATGTCGATTTCAAACGCTGCCCACGCTGATACCTATGAGGTTCCAGTACCAGCTGATGTGGCTGATCGACTGGGACCGTACTGCATGGTGCCTATGAATGCGAGTTTTCGCGTGCGATATGATCACGACGATGCAGTGTTGAACTACGAACTTCCCGCGCAGCTCACCGGCGCGGAGCCGCATCATTTAAAGTTAGCAGTACAACTACATGGGCGTCGTGATTTCAACCCCGGTGACCATTTGATCATGAACGGTGGGTACGAAAGTCCACCGCCTGGATTCATAAACCCCAACCCCGCTGCACGGGCGGATTGCTTGTTTGGAGAGAATCTAGCCGTCGCCTGCACGGTCACATATGATGAAGTATCAATCAACGCCAGAGAGCAGGTCGCATGGTTAGAGGAAGAAGGTTACACACCCGGGCAAATTGCCGGATTTACTGAGGTCGCTGCTATTCTCGGGCATGAGGCGATTGGAATCGTGCACACAAAAGCGAGAATACGCCCAGCTTTTTGACTTCTCATCCGCAGCTCATACATATAATCCCCTCAAATGCGCCTCAAAACCATCAGCAACCCTTCGTTCATAGATGCTGATGGTTTTTCTATAGTAGTAACTGCGCCTGAAAGTTCATGTGAAACACAAGGCCGTTAATTACTTCTGAAGTAAAGGAGCCATTCGATGCAACCCAAAGAAATTCTGTCGACAACAAACTTCATTCGTTCGTTTTTCATCACAGCCGTTATCGGAGTTTTGCCTACCAATAGCTTTGCCCAGGCAACGACATTTCAAATCAACATTCCAAACATGACCTTTGTGCCACGACAAGCCGCGATCCTAATCGATACCGAAGTGATCTGGACGAACAATTCCTCCGGAACCCACACCGTAACATTTAACCAGGCTTTGGCCCGTTTACCAGGTAGCGTCAAACTTCCTGTTGGCGTTGAACCATTTGACTCTGGCGCCGTGCGTGCAGGTCAAACCTTTAGAAGGGTTTTCACAATCGCCGGGGAGTACAAATATTTTTGCAGGCCGCACGAGACGATGGGACATCTTGGAGACCTGGTTGTTATTGCCTCCCAGCCGACAGCAACTGTCCCGGCTTTACCTGAGCGACCAGTGGGTCCGGATGCTCCGGCTGCCTCTCAAACCATGGACACATTGCATGCCTTTGAGTCACAGGAGGTGAAATGGGTCAACGCCGCACTTAGCGAGGCAACCATCACTGTCCTGTCAGATAGTCGAGTGGACGAAAACGGCCAGCCTCTTGTCCTTGTCCCACCACACTTAATCACTTCAGGTACCGAGTTCACGCACGTATTCGACCTGCCTGAAAACGCTATCGCGACAGTTAGCCTTGTCGATGGACGCACATTTACCCATGCAGTACGGATCTGGGGAAAATAGCCAAGAAACAAGGGGCTCAGCCGCGAGTGCGGCCCCCGCCCTTAACAGGCCAGCCGCCCAACCGCCTTAAGATCGTCGATTAATTGGTGAATAATTTTGGTCTGGTCTTCGCTCATATTCAGGAAGTGAATCCCCAGCGCGTAGGCCTCGTCGTTATACCATCGACATTCGGTTTTTAACAGCAGGGCCTCTTCGCCCTCATTTGAAGGAGTCAGTAGAGGAATTTCGACCCATACCACGCTCCCTTGCCAAGCCTCAACATCTCGCCCACATTGCACCTTCGCGCCGGTGGGGCTGAGGTCCACCAACTGTGCATCCATCTGAAAGATCGGCATCCAATTGGATTTTTTCAGTCGCACCGGAAGGTAGGCGGTCCGCCTGATCGCGCGCTCGCGATGCTGTGGCTGCGACGTTACTTTGGTTTTTTTCCTGGCTAACTTTGCCATGACTTTTCTCCAGTTTTAAAATGCGTATGCAACGCCAAAATTCAACATATTATTTGTCCATTTGGATGCATAGACGTCTACGACCGATCGCACGTAATACTCGAAAGAAGCACTGTCGTAAACATAGCCTCCGGTAACAAAGAAGCGGGGTGAAAACAGCGGTTGCGCTATGTTCAGCGAAATAACGGAGCGGGAATATGAAGTGGTTTTTTTGGCTCCGGTGGGCGAAGCCTTTAGAAAGGACAATTCCGTTTTTGAACCGGAATCAAGATACAGCCCAAGAGCACCTCCAACAAGAATCTCCGTCAGGGGAATGCGCTCTACCTGGAAAGACTCCAGGTCCTCAGACTTGAGCAAAAACATTGAGCGCTTTTGCATCCCTACAACCGGGCCGACTCCTACTCCCCAGGCTTGAAGCCGATAGTGTCCGAGTAAATGAAAGTCGGTCGTGTCGATATTCTGGGCCGTCTGTGAGCCGGCTTCCTCCTCGGTCGCCGTATCGAACAGGTCCTTCTTCGTCATATGCAATCCGCCGCCAAATCCCATCGCCTGCCAGCCCTTGGTATAAGTGTACGTCCCCCCGAATGCGTTCGAAGTCCCGACAAATACATTAAACGATGCCGTTGCAGCTTCGCTGGCGATCGAAATAGAGCGCAACAAGGGAACGTAGTTGTAACCCACTTCAATCTGATGGGGAGAGCGGGCCCCCGTGCCAGCCGATTTTGCTTTGCCCTTATTTTTTCCTGATTCGTGTTTAGCGACCGCTTCCTCTGGAGCAGTGATTTCAAAGTCATATTCCAACGACTTCGAAGGGGCGCGAAGACTAGCTAAGGCGACAACATTGACCCGGTAGGTCCCCGGACCCCAGTCCTTTGGTACTTTAAATGCAGAACGACGGTACTCATCTTCCCGCACCAATTCCTTCCATTCTTTTTCGCCGGTTTTAATACTGACATCAAATTTATATGCGCCGGTGAATTTTGGCCGGCTCCATTTAACTATGGGCTTTTCCTTAGAATAGTTCGATTTGATTTCAGGTGTTTCAAGAGCTGCACCAATAAGCGAAAATTCGCGTGCCGTTTCCCACTCCTCACCCATGAACCCGTCTTCGAGCTTAGCCGTCACACGCCATAAGTACTCGCGGGCGACATTCAACTTCATCTCAATTTCAGGCTCATCAACCGTCTCTTCGGCAATCTTTTTGCCTTTCTTGTTCAGAACAGCAACCCGGTATAATACTCCCTCACCTATGGGCTTCCAGGCTAGCCTGACTTTGTCCTCCTCGGCTTCTTCCGACTGAATGACCTTATCTGCAGGCGGCGTAGACGCTTCAACCACAGGCAACTTCAACTCCACCGGCATGGCTGGACTCCATGCTCCGGGAACTCCCCGCGCATCGAGCGTCCTGATTTTCAACTTATACTGCCCCACGGGAATGTCGCCTTTGAATGCACTTGAAGCGGACGAAAACGTCAGGGGATCGGTCGCGCCATCAGCCGCCGTGCGAACAAACTGAAGCTCATAGCCTTTCGCCTTAGCAACGGGCTCCCAGGAGAAATCAAGCTTACGCATGGGTCTTTTCGCCTGCGCGTAAATAGATTCGGGTACCATATAAATAGCGCAAAGCAGCACCCACGCGACCACCCGAATGGCCGAGGTTGCAAATTTGCAATTTTTGAAGCTCCAGAGATCCATTAAATTCCGGACTAATGAACGTTGAAATTGCCGATAGTAGGCGGAGGAGCATCGCTGGTCTGAGGCACAACAATACTTCTTGGTTCCCCAAACTGGCCCGGCTTATCAAAAGCATTGATCGTGCGTAACTTCACTTCGTACTTCCCAGGCATCAAATCCTTGACGGTGTAATCGGTGCTGCTGCTGAGGTATTCCTTAACTTTTCCACTTTCCGTGTCTTTAATCTGCAGTGCGTAGCCTGTCGCACCACTTACACTTTGCCATTTGATTGGCAGTGAACCATCGGGCTTAGCGTTAAAGGTTTTTTTGTTGCTGGCAAACGCGGGAGGATCAAGCTCCGGCTTAGGCTTCACCGAGAGCCGCAGCGGCTTCGTTGCGGCAATCTGCTCTCCTGTTGCGCTCAAAGCCTGCGCTTCGAAGTACCAGACACCAGGCGTCTCCAAAGGGATCGAAACTGCTGGTTTCGCGGAGTCGAGCCATTTCGCGCTTCCAAGCTCACTGGGATTTCGCGCGTGCCGAACCTGCCAGGCGACAGCCCCCTTAGACGCATTCTGCCATTTCAAATCAACCCGGGCCTGCGCTGTTTCATAGAGAAACTCTTCCTCAAAAGGATTCATCCATCTGATTTCAGCTAGCTTGTTGACGCTAAAAGCGCGGGCAGGCGACCATTTCGAGTCGTTGCCGTCATCGCTCGTCGCCATCACACGCCACTTGTATTTGCCCGGCTTAAGCCCTGAGACGCGAAATTGGGAGACGTTCAGTTTCTCATCGGAAAGAACCTCTGACTCTTCCAGGATCTGAATCCGATACCCACTGGCACCAGGGATCTTTTCCCAGTCAGCGAAAAACCCGGTAGTCTTCATCGCCCTTTCGTTGAAAGAGGCATTCAGGGCCGGCTGCGCAAGCTTGGGAGGCGTGAGATTTTGCACATTTCGCGCTTCAAAAGACCGAACCTCAGAAGAAACCGCTGCCTTAAACCCTTCCCATTGCCCCAGAACGCGCCAGTAGTAGACCCCTTCGCCGGGCACATCAATCGTAAGCTCCTGCTCTTCCGTAAATGCCTTATTGACGAGGTTTGATTTAAACTCTTTGTCCGTCGCAACCTGCAAACGAATGCCGATGGCTTTGGGGGGTGTTTGCCAGCTTAAGCTTACAGCGCGGGACTTGGGCTTGATCACAAGTGTTTCAGAGGCTGAAGGCGCAAGCAAAACCGGCGGTGATATAAATAACCCCTCTGCACGCAATGCGATGCTCGCAGAGAGCTGTTTGCCGGTGGCATCGCGTAGAACCAGGCGCCAGAAAAATGGCCCGACGGGTATCTGCCAGGCGAGTTGACCTGCGGAGCCATCCGCGACAAGCCCGGTTGGTTTCAGTTCAGTACGCGAAGGCCCGGCTTCGAAGTGTATCTTCGAGCCTTTATCCAGCGGCTTCCAGGAGAATGTCGCGCGTTTTTCCGGCAAGCGATTGATAACCAGGACCTCGCCAGGTGCTGGTCCAGTTGTTTCAATGCTGGCTTCTGTTTTTACCTTTCCATCCGCTGACAGTGTACTGACTTTACCTTCGCTGACTTTCACGGTGTTATTGCCGGATTTTAACTCAATGTCTCCTTTGGTCACAGCAATGCTGGCTTCCGCATTGGCTGTTTTAGAGAGACTTAGTTGAGCGTCTTTGCCGCCAAGCTCTACCTTCGTGTTGCCCGCCCGAATAACGGGCGCCGCACCTTTGGACAGATCATCTTTTCCGGAAGATTTCTTGCTTTCAACAAGGAGAGATCCACTAACCAGGTTCAGTTCAAGCGCGCCTTTATTGTCTTCAAGTACAATCAATGAATCTGGCTCAAGGGTCACCACCATCGAGCCTTTAATCAACTGGACGCTCCCCTCAT
>Ga0138256_10003498_pt1 | contig 16693 bp, 14 predicted proteins | sample KNB2016incub_MG_FD_105486 | JGI IMG/M metagenome (GOLD analysis project Ga0138256, IMG submission 105486) | Active sludge microbial communities from wastewater in Klosterneuburg, Austria - KNB2014incub_MG | ecosystem: Engineered > WWTP > Activated sludge > Unclassified | place: Austria... | reverse complement strand
GATAAACCGTCTCGAAGCGCGTTGCGCTCCCACCGAAGTGTTCGATCGCGGCCTGACGCTCGCGATTTGAGAGGCAGATGGTGAGCGGAGGTTGCGCGCTGCGCAGCGCGAGTTCTTCGATGGCAACCTGCGCCTGCCGTTTCAAGTTCACTTTGTTGGTGAGAAACTTCAGACCTTCCGACTTGGCGAGATTGAGCGATTCGAAACCGGCCTGTGGTTGATACACATCCGCGCGGCGGATCGGCATCATTGAATGGACGATGTCGAACTTCATCCCATTCTGCAGCGCATCCACCGACTGCAAAAACGCGTGGAATTTTCCGAACCGCGTCGCGCCACGCGCGCGGGCCAACGTGTGTGGCCGCGTTTCATTCTCACGAAATTTGGATGAAAGAAGTTGAACCGAATGCCCGCGCGCGATGAGTTCGTCGGCGAGCGAAATCGTGTAGCGTTCCGCGCCGCCTAGCGGTTCGTTGAGTCTGAAAACAACCAGGGCGATGTTCATCGTCGATCTTCCGGAATCGGCAGATTTCGGTTCGGCTCGCGCCGATTGAGCGACCGATCATGCCGCGCGATCCAATTGGCCTTCGCGTCGATCGACCGTTGTAGCCGATCGACCGAATCGATGCGCGTCAATTCGACGTATCGTTCCAGCCACGTCGTCATTTTTTTTGCTTCGATGTTGAAGCGTCGGGTGCTGTAAAAAAACTGAGCGAGATCTTTGACGATCCAACGGCGGTGAAAGAGGCGTGGGATTTTCCGTACGCGCGCGGCGTCGATGAGCTTCAAATCTTTCGGATTACTTTTGCTCACGAAGAAGTGATTCAAGTACAAATCCCGGTGATGCAGATTGGCTTGATGAAGCTTCGCACCGAGTTCGCTCGTGGGAATCAAAACTGAATCAAAATCGATTTCATGATCGCGCAGCAGCATGTCGGCGGGTCGATAGCCGAGAAGTTCGCGCGTGGCGATGAATGATCGACCGTCGTCGAGTTTGCCGTGTGCGATGATTTCGAGCGTGTCGATGCCGGCCTGTTTGAGCAGTTCGATTCCATCAACTTCGAGCGACATCGGTTCTGAAACTCGTTTGGTATCGCGCTTTAGATAGATTCGAAATCCATCGAGATCGATTGTTCCGTTTTGTCGATCGTGAACGTCACGAAAAATCTTGATTGACTCGTGCGTGAAAAAATCGTGCGTAGTTTTGAGACCGGCGCGTTCGAGCGCGGCGCGATAGTTTGAATCGATGTAGAGCGTACTCAAGCGTGATTAAGTTTACGGATGTGGGCTGGTGTCGTCATCTCAGTTGATCCAGACATTGACTGCTAAAGCAGTCAACGCCGAATTGTGTTCATTTTTGAGTGACGCTCTTTCGTTGTCTCAATCGTTCGAGTTCTTTTCGTTCGGCTGTGGTCAGGCTGTCGATGCCTGATTTGCTGATCTTTGAGAGCAGGGCGTCGAGCGTGAGTTCGTCCTGACGGGCGGTTTGTTTGGCTTTTTCCATGCGATGTACTTCTCGTTTTTCGCGCAGGCGCGCGACTGGGCCGGGTTTTCGTTCGGGTTCGATCTTCCACGGGTTGCCGAAGTCGGCTGAATCCTCGTCTGAAAACGCCCACGGGCCGTGTTCAAGTACTTGACGTCGAAACGCAATGCAATACAGGAGGCTCGCCAGGCCGATGAAGAAAGTGAGCCCGCCTCCAGGCCCAGCGACACCGGAAAGTCCGATCATCATTAAGACGAGATTTCCGGCGATGCCGACGTTCAGCGCCAGCATCATTGAGCGGTAGTAGCCTAGAGGTTTCCACAATACCGCCTGAAACATTTGGCCGCCGTCAAGTGGCCAGATCGGCAGCAGGTTAAAAGCGAGCATGGCCGCGTTGAGCCAGCCGGCCCAGAAGATCCAACCATCGAGCGAGAAAATCCCGCGATTGGCGGAATAGTATTTAAAGAAAGAAATCGTTTGTGCATTAAGTTCGCCGTAACGAATCCAGTACGCGCCGATCGCCGTGAGTAAAATTGCAAGTGTTACAAGGGGCCCTGCTATCACGGTGAAAAATGTCGGCCATGGTCGCCGGCGCGACATTGTAAAAGCAAGCCCGCCCAGAGGAGTAAGGAGAATGTCATTCGCTTCACCGCCGGTGCGCCGCGCACCCCAGCAGTGACCGAACTCATGCAGCAAAATCGAAATCCACAAAACAGTAACGAATTGAATCTTATCAACCGGCGGCATCTTGCTCTGCGGCAAGCCAAAGACAAGAACAATCGCCGTGATCACCAACATGGCTGCGTGAGCGCGCACGGTGATGCCGAAGACTTCGAACAGGCGCACGTTTCCTGTGACCAGCCACCACGCCGCACGCAGCAATGGATTGGTGATCCGCTGATCGTTATCGCGATACCAGGATCGGTCTTCGTATCCCATTACAAATAGTGGCCAGTGACCAGACTTGGCCAGTCCCTTCATTCACTTCGACTTAAATCGATCATACATCAACAAAGTTGCGATCGTCTTCCCATCCTCGATTTCGCCGGTCTTGATCATGGCGATCGCTTCATCGAACTTCATGTTCACCAGACTGATCTCCTCCGTCTCATCCAGCGTCATCACGCCATGCGTCAATTCAGTCGCGACATACATATACATCTGCTCAGTCATGATGCCGGGTGAGGAAAAAAACTTCCCCAGTGATTCCAGCTTGCCCGCCAGCAGGCCGGTTTCCTCCTGAAGCTCTCGACCAGCAGCGTTGATCGGGATTTCGTTCTTTTCGATCGTGCCGGCAGGTAATTCGATCAAATCCTTTCCGACGGCGTAACGTCTGTTCTTGATGAGCGTGATAGTCTTATCATGATGCAGTGGCAGGATGACGACAGCCCCCGGATGAACGATGATTTCCCGCTGAAACACCTTCTCATCCGTGTCTCGTTCCAGCACATGGAGTTCGAGGCGGACAATCCGGCCGGTGTAGAGCGTTTTTTTATCACGCAGGACGTAGGACATGGCTAAATTATAGGGCTAGAGCATGTGAGCCGAAATCCTGCCGGTTTGCGGCGTCTGATCTCAGTAGCTGCTCAATGCTGCCGATGATCTTGTGTGAGTCCGCGCGGCGACTAATCTAGTGGTTGCTGCGCGGTTTGTTTCAGGTTTTTGAAAGGCTACAAAAGTCATGGATGTAACGATCATTGGTTGCGGCTACGTCGGTCTCGTAACGGGCGTTTGTCTGGCCAGCATGGGCCACAACGTCCGAGGTGTCGAGAAAGATCAACGCAAGCTGGCAACGCTTCAGCGCGGCGATTGTCCGATCTTTGAACCGGGTCTGCATGACCTGCTCACTGAGACGATGAAGAACGGCGGAATCAGCTTCACCGACAACGTGAAGCAGGCCGTCAAGGAAGCCGAAGTGGTCTTCCTCTGCGTCGGCACTCCGCCCAAGGCCGACGGCACGGTTGACATGTCGTTCCTCGAAGGCGCTGGCAAGGAAGTCTGTGACGCGCTCGCTGAGCTGAAGAACGAATGGCTCGTGACGATCGTGGTGAAGAGCACGGTTCCGTGTGGAACGAATCGCAAGCTGTACAACTTCCTCAAAGAACAGGTTCCGGGCGCGCACTACGCGGTCGTTTCGAATCCTGAATTTTTGAAGGAAGGCACTGCCGTCCAGGATTGTTTGAATCCGGATCGCATCGTGATCGGTGGCGAATCGCCTGAAGCGTTCCGCATGATGCGCCGGCTCTACGATCCGCTCATCAAGCGTGAAGATCATTTCATGACGATGAACTGGGAAAGCGCCGAGCTGACCAAGTACGCAGCCAACAGCATGCTGGCGGCGCGCATCAGCTTTATGAATGAGCTGACCGTGCTGTGCGAACACTACGGCGCGGACATTGAAGAGATTCGCAAGGGTATCGGAACTGACTCACGAATCGGCCCTGCGTTTCTTCGCGCGGGTTGTGGTTACGGCGGAAGCTGCTTCCCCAAAGACGTCGCGGCGATGGAGCACATCTCGAAGGCGGCGGGCTATGAGAGCCTGTTCGTCCACGCGATCCAGACCATCAACGCAAATCAGAAAAAGCGATTCGCTGAGAAGATTGCAACCAAGCTCGGCCGCCCAGTTCAAGGAGCAACGATTGCCATCTGGGGATTAGCCTTCAAAGCCGACACCGACGACATTCGCGAAAGCGCGAGCATCGATGTCATCAAGTACCTGATCGAAAGAGGCGCGACCGTCCGCGCCCACGACTACAAGGGCATGGAAAACATGCGGGCCTACCTCAAGGAATACGCCGACCAGATCGAATGGAGTGCCGACCCCGTAACGGCAGCAGCCGGCGCGGACGCCATCGCGATCTGCACCGACTGGCCGCAATACACCACGCTGCCGTTCCGTAAGATTGCAGCAACCATGAACCAGCCGATCATCTTCGACGGCCGAAACTGTCTGCACCGAGATGTAATGCGCGAGAACGGATTCCAGTATTACCCGATGGGACGCCCGCCGGTTGAGAAGGAACTGAGGTTGAAGTCGCGCGTTTGAGATTGTTTTGAATCGATGAAAATTGAAAGGGCAGGACTCGAAAGAGTCCTGCCCTTTTTCTTTTAGCGCCGTGACTTGTCACGTCCGAACCAGAATCATAAAGGTTCGACAATCTTCCACCGTTGCACCTTAAATCCATGTTTGACTGGATTCCGTTTGATGTATGAGACAGCACTTTTGAGATGAGCCTGCTCGGATACAAAGACAGCCCAATGATTTCGCCCCCACGGCGTGGGAATCTGTCCGTCTGACTTGGGCAGGTGTCCAAACGGATGCAGGTTCAATTCCGATAGCCGGCGCGTGGCCCTCGACTTCAAATGTCGGGCGATTCGATCGTGATCCGTTCCCTTTGGTTTCATCAAGAGATGGACGTGATCCGGAAGAATGGCCAGGGCGAGATAGTGATATCCAGCTTGAGTTTGAGCTGACTCAAAACCCTGCGCGATGGCCAGTGCTTGTTGCCCGTTGAATCGAACGGGCTTGTAGCGAAGTGACTCCTTGGCTTTCAATCGAAGTTGTCTATCGTGCGCCTTGTGGGCTACGAATTCATTGTTCCGGACTTTCGTGGCCGGTCCGAACTTCAACAACTCGAACTCTCGAATCACGTCTCTCCACGATCCGCGCGGATCATTCGGGAGCCAGAATCCGTAGGCGCTGAAGATGAAGTGGAGCGCAAGGATCACTTCACGAATTTACCAAAGAAAGCACCGTAACTGGTCCAGTCGATGAAGACGTGACAAGTCACGGCGCTAAAAAATATCGGAATAAACAGTCTATTTGATCACATATGCTTCACCACAGCCTGCCCAAACTCCGAACACTTCACCTTCGTCGCGCCATCCATCAAACGATGGAAATCGTAGGTGACGGTTTTTGCGCTGATCGCGCCGTCCATGCCTTTGATGATGAGGTCGGCGGCCTCGACCCAGCCCATGTAGCGCAGCATCATCTCGCCTGACAGAATCACCGAGCCGGGATTCACCTGGTCGAGGTTCGCATACTTCGGCGCAGTCCCGTGCGTGGCTTCGAAGATTGCGTGGCCGGACACGTAGTTGATGTTCGCGCCCGGCGCGATACCGATTCCACCGACCTGCGCTGCCAGCGCGTCTGATAGATAATCTCCGTTGAGATTCATCGTTGCGATGACATCGAAATCCTTCGCGCGAGTCAGCACCTGCTGGAGCGTGATGTCGGCGATCGAATCCCGCACGAGCAGCTTCGATTTCCACTTGCCGCCGCCGTGCGTCGGCATCAGCTTCAAGACGCCTTCGACTTCCTTCACGATCTTCTTCTGCTGATCCGGCGTCATCATCGTGTAGCCGGGGTCGATCATCTTGGCGTTTTCTTCGGCCGAGAGATTCGCATTCGAGTCCTTGTTGCCGATGATCCAGCTCTCGCGTTCGCTCACGGTTTCATTTCGGAAATCTCGAGCGGCCAGGTCGTAGGCCCAATCCTTGAATGCACCCTCGGTGAACTTCATGATGTTCCCCTTGTGTACGATCGTCACGCTCTTGCGCTTCTCACGCAGCGCGTATTCGATCGCAGCGCGGAACAACCGCTCGGTGCCTTCCTTGCTGATCGGCTTGAACCCGATTCCGCTCGTTTCCGGAAAGCGAATCTTCTTCACTTCTTTCGGAAACGCCTCCGCAAACAGCTTCATGAACTTCTTCGCGTCGTCGGAACCTTCCTTGAATTCAATCCCCGCATAAATGTCTTCACAGTTCTCGCGGAAGATCACCATGTCGACATCGCCCGGCTTTTTCACCGGCGACGGCACACCGTTGAACCAGCGCACCGGACGCAGACACACATACAAATCGAGCAACTGACGCAGCGCCACATTCAATGATCGAATGCCACCGCCCACCGGCGTAGTCAGTGGCCCCTTGATGCCGACGAGATAATTCTTGAACGCCGCCACCGTTTCATCCGGCAGCCAATTCCCCGTCTTGTTAAACGCCTTCTCGCCGGCGAGCACTTCCTTCCACTCGATCTTGCGCTTGCCCTTGTAGGCTTTTTCAACCGCGCTATCGAAGACGAACTGGCTCGACTTCCAGATATCCGGCCCGGTTCCGTCACCTTCAATGAAAGGGATGACGCACTGATCCGGAACATTAAGCTTGCCGTTCGTCACACTGATGGTCGCTGCCATGAGATTCTCCGTGCGGTGAAGTTTTCGAAAATCGTCCGCGCTCACAACGCGCGGGGAGGAGATTATGGAGCGAAATCGAAACAATGCCAGTGGATGAAATCAGATGCGACGTTGATGCGCAGGATGGTTCAATTCAAGATCGGATCGAATGACGATTGGAGATTGAATCGAAGAACGACTCGACACTTCAATCGTGAATCGGCAAGCCATAAGTCCAAGCCGAGGCCACAAAGCCGTTAACTTGGTCACGCCGGCATCGATACACAGACATCGATAAACACCAACGATTTCGAGGTATGGAAAATTGATCAATTCCGTTTCACTAGATCATCAACAACCCCATCAAATTCCGATTAACAATCACCTTGACCCTCCTCAAAAGTTAGGTTAATGTCCTCCCGTAACGAGTGCCGAACGAACTTCGCCCGAACGAAATTGGGAGGCGGGCAGCAGGTTCGGTAGCCGATCTCGAATGTCCTGAAAACCCAGGGCATTCGAGATCGGCCGGCACGCATTGAAAATGTTTGGGTGAGATGTTTTGAGAGGACGCTTTGAGGAACATTTGAGGAACATTTGAGGAACATTTGAGGAACACTGGATGTTCCCAGGATCTCGATGGATCTCGATCCAGCCCGTCAGAAAGGCCAGTATGAACCTAACCCCACGCCAGGTCGACGTCATGGTCGCCATCCGAAACTACCGCCACCTGCACGGCTACGCCCCCACCATGCAGGAACTGGCAGACATGCTCGGTACAAGCAAGGTGACGATCTTCGAACACGTCGGCGCGCTCGAGAAAAAGCGCATCCTCCGAAGAGACAAACACAAAGCGAGAAGCCTCGAAATCGTCAGCGAGAAAAAACTCCCGGATGAGCACCGCAGCACAAAACTCCCGCTCCTTGGCAACATCGCCGCCGGCAGCCCGATCGAAGCCGTCGAAAATCGCGAAGAGATCGACCTCGAACAAGTCTTCAACGCCAGATCCGGTGTGTATGTCCTGCGCGTGCGCGGCGAATCAATGATCGACGACCACTTGTGCGACGGCGACTACGTCGTCATCGAACGCCGAGACACCGCACGCAACGGCGAACAGGTCGTCGCCCTCATCGTCGATACCAACGAAGCCACCTTGAAGCGCTTCTACAGAGAAGGCACCAGCAAAATCCGCCTCCAACCCGCCAACAGCTCCATGGAGCCGCGCATTGAAGAAGCGGGGAATGTGAAGATTCAGGGCGTGGTGATCGGGGTGCTGCGGACTTATCGGTAATTGATTCTTTCGCAGCAATGCGCGTTCGATCGGAGCAGCATGCTTGGAGCGATCGTCGGCGATGTGATTGGATCGCGCTTCGAGCATTTCGCCTTGAAGTCGACCAAATTTCGTCTGTTCGACCAGACCTCACGATGCACGGACGATTCGATCATGACGGTTGCGACCGCAGACGCGTTGCTACATGAGCGCGATTATCGCACGGCGTATCAGGATTATTTTCATCGCCATCCGAATGCCGGTTACGGAAGCAGCTTTGTCGTTTGGGCGAATCGACGATCCACAGAACCGTACAATTCATGGGGCAATGGTTCAGCAATGCGCGTCAGCCCGATTGGTTGGGCGTTCGATAACTTGAATGAAGTCCTCGACGTAGCCGAACGATCCGCATCCGTGTCGCACAACCACCCAGATGGCATTCTCGGTGCTCAAGCGGTCGCCGCCGCTGTCTTCCTCGCCCGGACAACACGTGATCGCGAATGCATTCGAGCGTTCATTCACGAGGGTTGTCAGTATTCACTTGATCAATCAATCGACGAGATCCGTCCGACATACGAGTTCGATCCAAGCTGCAAGGGCACCGTGCCTGTCGCCATTCGCGCATTTTTGGAATCGACGGATTTCGAAAACGCCATTCGATTGTCGATAAGCGCCGGTGGAGACAGCGACACAATCGCCTGCATCACTGGCGCGATTGCACACGCTTTTTACGGCGGGATTCCGTTACATTTGAGCGAGCCGATTTTTGATTCTTATCTAACCGCCGAACTTGCGCAAGTGACACGCGAATTCTGTAATCGATATTCAGTGCCAGTCTAGTTTCGCGCTACTTCGACTTAACTCTCTCGCAACAGCATCAACACATGCCCTAACTCCGGCGCGATTATTTTCTCCATCCCGAGTTCCACGGCCTTCGTCGATCCCGGCAGCGCGAAGATCGCTTTGTTTTTCAGAATGCCAGCGGTCGCACGGCTCAACATTGCAGCCGCCCCGATCTGCTCGTAGCTCAACATCCGAAACAACTCGCCGAACCCCGGTAGTTTGATTTCGAAAAGTGATTCAACGACGTCAATCGTCCGATCACGCGGCGCGATGCCCGTGCCGCCTGTTGTGATGATCGCATCGATGTCGGCTCGATTGAGAAACTCATCAAGCCGAGTTTTCAACTCCGCCGGTTCATCACGAATCAACACGCGCGCGACAACTCGATGTCCCGATACATCAAGCAACCTCACAATCGCATCACCCGACGAATCATTATCGAGCGTGCGCGTGTCGCTCAGCGTGATGATCGCACACGCAGCGCTCCGTGATTTGCCGGCAGATTCGTGTGAGTGGACGCTCATGGCTTGGGTTCGAGTTGTTCGACTTTCAAAATCGGCGCGTCCGCAATCACAAAATGATTTTTCCCCGGAAAGAGCGTCATGTCCTTCCGCAAAACTCCCGGGCTTCGCGCGAGGATCTGATTCATATCGAGCTCGCCGTCATAAATGCGCAGCACACCGAAGCTGTTTGATTCAAACTTTCCTTCGATCTGGTTCTCGCCGACTTTGTTCGGATCGACGATCACCGCGCCGAATTTCTCATCCTTCGGCAGCTCCGCCATCAACGCAATCTCTTCCGGACTTCGCCACGAGGGCCGAGACACGCCGCCTTCCTTCACCAGCCACAACGTGACCGGTCGCGAGGATTTGTTCTCAACCGTGATGTCAAACTTGCGTTCGTACAGCGCGACGCATCCAGTTGACGACACCACGAGCGCGAGCAACGGAACGATCATCAATCGAAGAAGACGCATCGCCGCATTGTAGTGAAACATCCGCGCGGTGTATGCTCACGAGCGTGCAGAGCGACAAAAACGCGATCGAAAAAATTTCCCCCGAAACACCGCTCACCGACGTGATGAACGGCAGCGCGCGATGGCAAATCAAGCTGCATGATCACGGTCTCGTCGCGCTCATCGACGTGATGCCCCGCCTCGTTCCCACCGGAAAAACCGCGGATTTTGCGATCGTTCAAGCCGCGCGGGTGAGCTATGGCGAAGGCACCAAGCAAGTCAGCGAAGATCGTGGGCTGATTCGCTATCTCGCGCGGCATCGTCACACCACGCCGTTCGAAATGGTCGAGTTCAAATTCCACTGTGTCATGCCGATCTTCATCGCGCGGCAATGGATTCGTCATCGCACGGCCAACGTCAACGAATACTCCGCACGTTACAGCGTTGTGCAGGATCGCTTTTATCATCCGAAACTTTCCGAAGTTCGTCAGCAGAGCATGACCAACAAGCAGGGCGGGAACGAGCCGATGGATGCGCTCACCGCTCAACAGTTTCTGGATTACCTCGACAAGGCCGAATCGATTTACGCGGACTATCAGAAGCTGATTGATGGCGGAGTTTCGCGCGAACTGGCGCGCATCGCATTGCCCGTGAGTGCGTACACCGAGTGGTATTGGAAATGCGACCTGCACAACCTGTTTCGATTTCTGTCGCTCCGCATGGATGCCCACGCGCAGCAGGAAATTCAGGATTACGCGCGGGCGATGTTCGATCTGATCCAACCCATAGCACCGATCTCCACTGAAGCGTTCATGGATTACGATTTTCAATCGATGCATCTCTCACGACTCGAGATCGAAGCGATCCAATCAGGCAAACCACTCGACACATCAAACAAGCGCGAGGGGATTGAGTGGGAAGAGAAGAAGAAGCGATTGGGATTGGCGTAAATCACGCATCTCGCACGACCGTGAGTACACGATCGTGGCACCCAAACACTCTGCAAAATCGAATCAATGAAGGCCGAGCGTATCGATCGAAAGCCCGCTACCCACGAGGAAGATCGCGTCTTTTCCGCCGCGTTTTGCGCCGAACATCAGGGCGCGATCGGCGGCTTCGATGAGGGATTCGGCGGTGTTGGCGTCGTGCGGGAAGACGGCCATTCCGCCGCTGATGCTCAATGTGCCGCGGCCTTTTTCGCCGAGCGCGGAGAATTCGGATGAGTTGAGCAGGCGACGGAATCGCTGCGCGATCATCAGCGGTGTCTGTGGTACGCGCGAGTGGCCGGTGGCGCTCGGATCGCGCGGAACACGCGGGCCTTCTTTTTCCCAGAACACAACTGCGAACTCATCGCCCGCAATGCGCGATACCAGATCGTGATCGCGGCAACTGCGCTTCATCAAGTGGGCGGTCTGTCTCAGAATTTCGTCACCGACACCGTGGCCGTGCATGTCGTTGTATTTTTTGAAATTGTCGATGTCGAACAGCAGCAGCGTCACGAGGAATTTGCTCTCGCGCGCTCTCACCAGAATTTTGTTCAGGAAATGACGGAAGTATCGACCGTTGTATAGACCAGTGAGATCATCAACGATCACCGCCTGCTGAAGTCTGATGTGGCGCTCGTGCAGCGCGGTTGTCTTGGTCAACGTCAGCGCGGTCGATTGAAGTAACGCGCGATCGGCTTCGTCGTTCGGCGAATTTTTCTGATCGAGCGCGATGTGGCCCGCGATATGTTCGCCGTTGAAAAACGGTTCGACGATCGTGCCTTCAAGATTCAATCCGCCGGTCAATTCTTTGGGCGCGAGAAACAGTCGGTTGTTCAGTTGAAATCGTTTGTTGACGACCTCGACGATTTTTTCCAGAGGCGCTTCGGGATGTTCGAGCAGGGCATCGAGCGCGATCTGCGCGATCGAATCGGTGCGTGTTGGCGTGTGTGACGGATCGTCCACTTCGATCGGCTCGCGCGAAACCGGCTGCGCTGCCGAGAGCGCTTCACGAAGTTCCGACGGATCCGCGGGCGTGATGATGTAATCATCGCCGCCGCATTCAAGCATTTTCCGGCTCAACTGTTCGAGCGTGGTGTGTCCAAACAAAATCAATCGTCCACTGCCGAGCAACTCGCGCACCACGCGCACAGCAGGTTCGGGCCGCGTTTCGATCGGTTCTACCGAAGCCAACACGCCGGTGTAATCGTGCGTCGAGAGTTCACCGATCGCGTCAAACCAGTTCGCTACGCGATGCACGCGCGATTCAGGCAGCGCGATTTTCAACGCATCGTGTACCTGGCGATCGTGGTCGGCAATCAGGAGGATGTTTTCAGGGCGGTTGTTCACAGGTTTAGATCACAGCATTTTCTGAGTCGCACGCACTTATCTCGATTCGAGAGTCATGCGCAAACTCGCGCCTCAGTGGCACGGGCGGAGTACCGACCGTGGCACACAGACGTGGACGTCACTCAGATATTTTTAGAACGCCTCGAACTCTTCGTTGTTGCAGTAAAATTCATTCTCCCGCATTGGAATCGTGAAGCAGCGCACGCAATTCGTCGGCGGTCAGGATGGGTTCGCCTGCATGATTTTCATCGTCGGAATCGTTTGGGTGCAGGTCGAGATGGTCATGTCCATTCGGGTCGACGCTTGATTCGTTCGAATCGTCCGAAGACTGCACCTCATCATCATTCGAGTTCGACTTGAATGGATCGGCCAGTCGGTGGATGCCGTCGTCGCCGAGCAGGGCGGTCGCACCGAGGCGCATCGCTTCGGCGAGCGCTGCTGAGCGTCCGTCGGTGTGGGTCAAAATCACATCGAGATGAGGCAGGCGTTCGCGCAGCACTTTGATGAGCGTGAGTTCGGATCGATAAAGGCTTTGCAGGCTGAGCACGATCGCGCGGAATGCGAGCGGGCGCGAGACCAGAACAGCGGCGGCCTCGTATGGATCGTCTATGAATTCGGAATCGAGGTTGTGAGATTGAAGCTGTGACCGGATCGCCTCGCGTGCCGAAGCGGCAGCGAGAACGAGCGCGCGGCCCGAGAGGCCGGTGGTCTGTGGATCGGTCGACATCAATCTTCCCTCAATCAAGACTATAGCTCACAGGCGAGCCGCGGCAATTTGAAGTTTGATGGCAAATGTTGACGGCTTGACGTAGCGGCAGACTCGCCCTAGCTTCGCGCTCGCGGAAATCGCTCGGTTTCCACGCATACAATTGAGTGTGCACGCGTGTTTGCGATCGGCCAACAATTCAACCAAACGGAATCTCCATGGCAGCCATTAAAGTCGGTATCAACGGATTTGGTCGCATCGGTCGACTGGTCTTCCAGGCGATGTGTGATCAGGGACTTCTCGGCAAGGCGGTCGATGTGGTCGCAGCCGTCGATATCTCAACCGATGCAGACTACTTCGCGTACCAGATGAAGTACGACAGCGTCCACGGGCGATTCAAGCATCCGGTCTCTTCCGAAAAATCGAAAGCCGATCTGCAGGAGAACGACATTCTCGTGGTCGGAAAAGACAAAGTGAAATGCGTGATGGCGACGAAGGAGCCGAAGGATCTGCCGTGGAAGGCGCTTGGCGTGGATTACGTCATCGAAGCAACCGGGTTGTTCACCGAAGATCTGAAAGCGAAAGGCCACCTCGAAGCAGGCGCGAAGAAGGTCATCATTTCTGCACCGGGCAAGGGTGATGTGAAGACGCTCGTGTGCGGCGTGAATCACGAGGAATACGATTCAGGCAAGCATCACATCGTGAGCAACGCATCGTGTACGACGAACTGCCTCGCGCCTCTCGTTCATGTGTTGTTGAAGGAAGGCGTGGGAATCGAAACCGGCTTGATGACGACGATCCACTCGTACACCGCAACGCAGAAGACGGTGGATGGCCCGAGCAAGAAAGACTGGCGCGGCGGGCGCGCTGCGGCGATTAACATTATTCCGAGTTCGACCGGCGCTGCAAAGGCAGTCGGCGAAGTGTTGCCGGCAACGAAGGGTAAACTCACTGGCATGAGTTTTCGCGTGCCGACTGCGGATGTTTCGGTGGTTGATCTGACGTTCCGATCCACGCGCGACTCGAGCATTGAAGAGATCGATTCGCTCCTGAAAAAGGCGAGCGAAACGTATCTGAAAGGATTGCTGGGCTACGCAGACGAAGAACTCGTCTCATCCGATTTCATTCACGATCCACGATCGAGCATCTACGATTCACTCGCAACGCTGCAAAACAATCTCAAGGGCGAGAAGCGATTCTTCAAACTCGTCAGTTGGTACGACAATGAATGGGGCTACAGCAATCGCGTGGTTGATCTGCTGATGCACATGGCCAAGAAGGATGGAAAGCTTTGATGCGTTGAGTCGGCCTGTTTTTCAGGCAGATATGCAAGAAAAAAGAAAGCCCGCACTGCTAGCAGTGCGGGCTTTTGATTTCAGTTCGAATCGGCTTCAGGTTCAGGCGCGACGTCGTGCGAGGACGAACGAAGCCACCGCGCCGATGACGCTGAGCATCGTCGGTTCAGGAACCGAGACGAGTTCCCAGCCGACGTTGGCAACGGGATTGGCGCCGAAGTTGAATGTTACACCGACCGGGTCGTTGACGTTGAACGAACCGGCGGCGGTGGTGCCGAACAAGTTGTCGGTGCTGCTGCCGACATCAACCGGGTCAAATGATCCCTGACCGAGCAGATCCAGTTGGGCGAGCGTTGCGCCAGTTGCGCCGGTGTTGTTATCGAACACCATTCCTGCCCAGATGTTGGCCGGCATTGGGAACGGGGCGATGGTGGTTCCCAAAACGTTTACAGAGTTCGCCGGGAAGGAAATCGCATTGAACGAAAAGCCGCCGAGGTAGGTTCCGGGCACGCCTGCATTGTCAGCATAAAAGCGAACGCGTGGGCGGGCGCTGACTGCGGTGGTGTTTAGATTCCCGACGCTGAAACGGAAGCCAATGATGTTCGCGGCGGCGGTCATGTCGAGATCGTCGGCGATCATCGTGGTGATGTTGTTGCCGGCCTGATTCGCAGATCCACCATTCGTAACCACGCTGCCGGTGAAAGTCGTGACGTTTGAGTAAACCGAATTGAGTGTGACGACTTCAGGGCCGGATGATTCGGCGCCAATGGCCTGACCAGTGTGAACGTTGATTGATCCGAGGAGGGTGGCTGTACCTTCGAGGTCCACAGCCGCGCTGGAAAGCGATGAAAGTCCGAACAGACAAATAGAACCGGCGACAGCCGCTGAAATGATTCGCATACTGAAATCTCCCTTTTCTTTGAAAGTCTCTTTAATGGTACGACCAAATGAACGACTGAACTTTTATCACATTCCCGAGAAGATGCAACATAAAACTGTCGATTTTGCGGCTGCCGATAAATGACAATTATGCAGAATGTGCAAGCAATCGCATTTTGCCTATTTTAACACCCTGCCGGATTTCAGTCAGAAGTCGTTGGTGGGATTCCCCTTGGGAGAACTCGAAACGTGCAGAACTTGATATTGAGCATGGAATCAATAGAGGCGCGATCTTGTCGCAGAATAATTCCGAATGGTTCAAAAAAACTCGACCATGGCCGCGCGAATTCACGTCAAGTTATGACGTGCTGCCACGCGGCCACGCTCGAGTTGTTCAGTCCGAAACAAGCGAGTGTTCAACTCACGGTTCGACCAATTTTCCATTCTCATCGATCATCCCCAATTTCGATCCGACACAAAGCGGGCCACAGTGGGCGGCCACGATCGTGATGATCGGCGCTTCGACTTCTTCGTGACCTTCAGCTTTGATCTCGCCAACTTTTTCTCCGCCATCGGTCAAAACGTCGCCACTTGCTTCCGTGCGGCGCATCAGTTTTCCGGATCGCCCTTCGACTCGCGCGATCACCGTCCATCGCCCGTCGTTGTCATCGTCACCGAGCGATCGTCCCAATCGTTCTTCGATTCTCTTCACTGCACTTGCGACCATCGGATCGTATCGGCCTGCAATTGCCTGGCCTTCGATCGTTGTGGCGAATGGGAAATCGCCGGGGCTGAAGCGCCAGCCCATCAGGTTGTCGGTTTCGAATTTGATCAGCTTGCCCTTGGATGCTTCGGCATTCATCGGATCGAAATTCTCGGTGGTTTCGAACTTGTTTTCGATGTTGCCCCAGTTGTCGGCGGCGGCGGTCTTCATCGCTTCGTACCACTTGGCGGTGGCCTCGTCGGCACCTGCGGTTTCGCCATGGAACTTGTCGATGATCTTCTGGCATCGCGCCTGGAACTGTTCGATCTTCGCGCTGCCGGTCATGTTGTTGTCGATCGTGTCGCTGAAGTAATCGAGCTTGTCGATCTGGTCTTCATCCAACTGCTTCGACTCGACTTCTTTGATGATCGCGTCGGCAGCGCCTTCCATGCGGGCGAGGGCTTCGGCTCGATCCTTGGCGATCGACTGCACGTACGCCTTTACGTCGGCGTCGTCCTTGAGCATCTCATACGATTCGTTGTCTTCGAGATTTTCAAACCAAGATTCGGATCGATCGATCAGCTCGACCGTTTTCGGACAGCCGAGCGCGGACATTTTCTCGCTGCCTTCGCTTCGCCAGGTGTCCCAACTGGTGACCGGCTTTTCATCGCGCCAGCCGTTCCAATCGTTTTCATAAAGTTCCCAGCCGCGTTTCAGATCATCGAGAACTTCTGTCTTTTTCTCCGCGAGGGCGATGGTGGTGAACTCGGTGGCAACGGTTGCCACTCGCTGGCGGAGCGCGTTCACTTCGGCATCGTCCTGAGGAAGCTGCGCGAGTCGTTCGTTCACATCGCTCAGCTCGTCGGTCATCTCCTCGATGGCGGACTCTTTGCCGTTGGGTGAACCGTCGGGTCCGAACTCGCCTTTGGCTTCCTTCCATACCTCTTCGAGCTGAGTGACAGAGTCTTTGGCGTACTGAAGATTTTCCTTCAGCGCCTTGCCTGCATGCACTTTCTTGAACGTGGCGAATTTCTTCTGGTAACCAGCGACGG
>Ga0138256_10003497_pt1 | contig 16693 bp, 15 predicted proteins | sample KNB2016incub_MG_FD_105486 | JGI IMG/M metagenome (GOLD analysis project Ga0138256, IMG submission 105486) | Active sludge microbial communities from wastewater in Klosterneuburg, Austria - KNB2014incub_MG | ecosystem: Engineered > WWTP > Activated sludge > Unclassified | place: Austria... | reverse complement strand
ATAAGCAATGTTGCTTTTTCACAAACAGATTCATTTCCCGCAAGTTGGATTGGCAACTGGAAAGGTGAATTGCTTTGGTACAAAACAGGAAAACCTGAACCGCAAAAGGTGAATATGGAATTGCGTATTCAACCGGCAGACAGCACAGATTCTTATACTTGGCAATTAATTTATGGCTCCAAAGAAGAAGATTACCGGCCATACATTTTAAAGCCTGTAAATAAAGAAGAAGGACATTGGGTAATTGACGAATTAAGTGGAATTGTACTGGATCAGTATTGGACTGGGAACAAATTTTCAGGGGCTTTCACTGTTCAAAAATCTACAATTATTAATAGTTATTGGATGGAAGATGATAAACTGTATGTTGAATTTTTCAATATAGGAGCCAAGCCAATGATTACAACAGGTAAGGGAACAGACGAAATTCCATTTGTTGACAGTTACAAATTAGGAAGCTATCAGAAAGCTGTTTTGATAAGGGCAAAATAGTGGTTAAACATTATTTCTTGTAGGCTACACTAAGTTAACTTTGCACAAAATTTACAGAAGATGAAACAACTATTGTTTGGATTGGGAATTTCACTACTCATTTCTTCTTGCGGACAAAATAATGTGAAGGTTGAAAAGAAATTGGCTAAATATTTTACGGAAAATAAAGTTGATGGATGTTTTGCATTGATGGATAATGGCACAGGCAAATTTTCTGTTCATAATCTACCAATGTATCGGGACAGCACTTATCTACCTGCCTCCACTTTTAAAATCGTTAATTCATTAATCGGGTTACAGACGGGAAAAATTTCTAGTGACAGTATGGTAATAAAATGGGATGGTGTAGAAAGGAGACCTGAATGGAATAAAGACCTAACCATGTACGATGCATTTAGAGCTTCATCTGTTCCTTATTATCAGGAAGTGGCTCGTCGAATTGGAAGAGATACGATGCAGTTTTGGTTGGATTCTTTAAGCTATGGTTCAAAAAGAATTAATAGTCCGATCGATTCTTTTTGGCTGGATAATAGCTTACAAATAAAACCTGATGAACAGTTGGGTTTAGCGAAACGATTATATTTCGATCAATTGCCTTTTTTCAAAACATACCAGGAAATGGTAAAAAGGGCAATGTTATTTGAGAATAATACTAATTATCGTCTTAGCTATAAAACTGGTTGGGGTTTTGATGAAAAAGGGAACAATATCGGATGGGTAGTTGGTTGGGTCGAAGAAAACAATCACCCTTTTTTCTTTGTACTGAATATTCAATCGCCTGATAAAGATTTTGATATGGTGAATGTGCGGATCAAAATGCTAAAAGACATTTTAAAGGAACTTGGTTTTTTAAGTGGGAAAATGTAGTATTCCTGTATTCTTGGTTTGATTTTTGCATTTCCTTGATTTCTTTTAATTCAAATTCTTGTTTTGGATTTACAATTTCAACATAAAGAGTATTTCTGGCTATTAGCAGCAGTTGTTATACTGTTTGCACTTTTTTTAAGTTTATTGTATTGGAAAAAAAGAGTGACAAAACGGATTGGCGATGAAAAGCTTGTAAAAGCTCTCATTGCAGATTATTCTCCTAAAAAATTTACAGTAAAATTTGTTTTTCTTTCGGTGGCTTTTATTCTCGGCGTTTTTGCAGTGATGAATCTTCGAAAACCCGGCGAATCTGCAAACAACAGCCGCAAAGGAATTGATATTGCCATTGCATTGGATGTAAGTAAGAGTATGCTGGCAACAGATTTAGCTCCGAATCGATTAGAAAGAGCCAAACAATTTATTGGCAAACTGATGAATGAAATGCCGGACGATCGCATCGCCTTGGTATTATTTGCCGGAAAAGCATATTTGCAAATGCCATTGACGGTAGATCATGGCGCAGCACAACTTTTTGTATCATCGGCTTCGCCGGATGCAATTCCACAACAAGGAACTGTAATTAGCGATGCATTAAATATGAGTGCAAGGGCTTTTAGTGCTACGGATAGAAAATTTAAATCAGTTGTATTGATTTCTGATGGAGAAGATCATGATGCAAACGCTGTAGCAACTGCAAAAGAATTGGCTGAGCAAGGTGTAATGATCAATACAATAGGAATCGGTTCTGCCAACGGAGCAACATTTACTGATCCGCTGACAGGTGATGAAAAAAGAGATAATGCAGGAAATGTGGTGGTCTCCAAATTAAATGAAGATGTACTGAAAGATATTGCAGGCAAAACAAATGGTGTTTACGTAAAATTGGAAAACAGTGATGAAGCTGTTGCAATATTGAAAGGGCAATTGTCACAAATAGAACGAAAAGCATTTGGCGATATGTCGATGATGAATTTTAGAACTTTTTATTGCTGGTTTATAGGATTGATGCTTGTTATTTTAGTAGTTGAGAATTTTATTTCCGAAAAGAAAGTAATTGTGGAAGAAAAAGAAAGATTAAGAGCATGAACAAAATAGCTTTCATATTGATCGGTTCCTCTTTTGGATTAAACTCATCTGCACAGAATGTGAATGAAATAATTAAAACAGGCAATGATTTTTACAAACAGCAGGAATATCTGAAAGCCGATTTAGAATATATAAAAGCACTGGAAGTCGAGCCTGCTAATCTTACTGCAAAATTTAATCATGCAAATGCCCTTTTCAGGCAGGATAAAAAAGTAGAGGCTGCTGTTCTATTTAATGATCTTGCTGCTACAGCAAAAGATAAATCAATGCTTTCAAAAGCATGGTACAATAAAGGTGTAATACTTAGCAATCAGAAAAATCTGGAAGAAAGTATCGAGGCGTATAAAAATGCACTACGAAACAATCCTGATGACAAAGACGCAAGGGAGAATTTGCAGAAGGCTATGTTGGAATTAAAAAAGAAAGAACCTCCTAAAAAACAAGATGAGGATCAGAAAAAGAAGCAGAATCAACAACAGAAACAGAATCAATCTAAAATGAGCATGAAAGAAGCTGAACAACGACTGAAGCTTCTGCAGCAAAAAGAAAAGGAAGTTCAGCAAAGGGTTCAAAAGGAAAAAGTAAAAGGTGGCGGCTCTCAGCCCAAAGATTGGTAAACTTACCTGCCACTTCTTTGTTAGTTTTGCAGCTATGCAATTGTACTGCGAATCCATTACAGAATATAAGCGTCTTAAGACTCGTGAAGTAAAAATCGGCGATCTGTTACTCGGCAATTTTCATCCTATCCGGGTACAAACGATGACTACTACAGATACCATGGATACTATCGCCACAGTGGAACAAAGTATCCGTTGCATTGAAGCAGGTTCAGAACTGGTACGTATTACAGCTCCTTCTAAAAATGAAGCCGAGAATTTATTGAACATAAAGAATGAATTGCATAAACGAGGTTACAATGTTCCTTTGGTAGCTGATATTCATTTTACACCGAATGCTGCAGAGATTGCAGCGAGAATTGTAGAAAAAGTAAGAGTTAATCCCGGTAATTATGTTGATAAGAAAAAATTTGAGCAGATAGATTATACTGATGCAGAATATGCAGAAGAGATTGATCGTATAAGAGAGCGGTTTACTCCTTTGGTAAAAATTTGCAAAGAATATGGAACAGCAATGCGTATCGGCACCAATCATGGTTCTTTAAGTGACCGCATCATGAGTCGTTATGGCGATACACCAATCGGAATGGTGGAAAGTGCTATGGAGTTTTTGAGAATTGCCAGAGGAGAAACTTATCACAATATTATTCTGAGTATGAAGAGCAGTAACCCGCAGGTAATGGTGCAGGCATACAGGTTGCTTATAAAAATGATGCAGGATGAGTTTGGAGAAATTTATCCTTTGCATTTGGGTGTAACAGAAGCAGGCGATGGTGAAGACGGAAGAATAAAATCTGCAGTCGGCATTGGCACATTGCTGGAAGATGGAATTGGCGATACAATAAGAGTTTCACTGACAGAAGATCCGGAATTTGAAATACCGGTGTGTAAGGATTTGGTAAAAAGGTACAGCAGTCGGAACGGAGTTCCGACCAAGGTAAAACGGAACTCTGTTCCGTTAGATGAAGCCCGGAACGGAGTTCCGGCGACCGGTGAAAAACGGAACAGCGTTCCGGTAGCCTATAACCCCTTCAGCTATCAAAGACGAGAAACATTTACAGTTGATAATATTGGTGGTAAGCAAGTGCCTGTTGTTGTAGCTGATTTGAGTAAGATAGAAAAAATAACTTCAACACATTTACAAAGCATTGGCTACAGTTATAATGAAGCAACGGATAAATGGGCAATCAGCGATGCAGCGGCAGATTATGTTTTTACGGGCAATCAGCTATTAAATTTTGAATTACCTGGAACATTAAAAGTGATTGTTTATCCAGATGCATGGTCAGAAGCAAAAGATAAGTCAACATATTTTCCTATTTATAGCGATAAAGGTTTTGTTGAAGCAACTTCAACAAGTGATCGATTGAATTTTGTAATGATCGATTGTTTTAGCGATGAAACTACAATTAATGATTTTACTTATTTGGATAAGTTGGCGAATAATAAATCAGTTGTTATTTGTCTGAGTTCAACCAATACTAATGCAATGCAATCTGTCCGCAGGATGTTTGCGGAACTGATGAACCGAAAAATTCAAAATCCGGTTGTGTTGATTACAGATAGCAGCTGGCAAACACCAGATGAACACCTGATACATTTTGCAACAGAAACCGGTGCTTTGTTTTTAGAAGGAATGGGAGATGGAATTTGTTTGGGTTATAGCGGTGCTATGCAATTAGAAAATGTAAAAGCAAGTGGCAGAACTTATCTCGAAGTAAAAGATATCTACCAGTTTACCAATAATACAGCCTTCAGTATTTTACAAGCTACCAGGACAAGAATTTCAAAAACAGAATATATTAGTTGCCCTAGTTGTGGCCGTACGTTGTTTGACCTACAGGAAACAACAGCTAAAATAAGAGCAGTAACCAATCATTTGAAAGGATTGAAGATTGCCATTATGGGATGTATTGTAAATGGCCCCGGTGAAATGGCAGATGCGGATTTTGGATATGTAGGCAGCGGCCCTGGGAAAATTACCTTATACAAAGGCAAGGAAGTGATGAAACGGAATGTAAACAGTGAAGTGGCGGTGGAAGAATTAATTAACTTGATTAAAGAGAATGAGGCTTGGGTGGATGAATAATAGACGGCATTAAATTATGAAAACCAATCAGTATATATTAATTATAGCATTATTTTGCCTAGGTATTGTTTCGTGTAGAACTAGGACCGAGGAATTATATTCAAAGGGGGAGAATCTAGTTGAAGAAAAAAAATATTCTGAGGCAATAGAAATATATAATAATATTCTTAAAAGAAATTCTAAGTTGCAAGATGCGTATTATTATAAGGCAGACTGTTATTTTTTGGATAGTAATTACACAAAAGCTCTTCATTATTATAAATTGCTACTAAAGAAAAAAGGTGTCGAGATAGAGGAAAATATGATTTCGGAACGAAATGTTAATATTCTTGAAAGCCAGGAAGTGAGAAATCATGAAATCCCTGTCGCTGAAATTTTTTATCGGCTTGGAATAACATATTATTACATGGATAGTTTATCCTCTTCATTTAAATTCTTGCAAAGATCTATAGAACGAAAGCACCAAATTGCAGGTTCTCTCATTTGGCAAGGATTAATTTGGACTAGAACTGACAGCGTACATAAGTCTTGTGATTTTTTTCAACGAGCAAAAGAGTTAGGTGATGCCGAGGGTGAAAGGTTTTTAAAATTATTTTGTGAGTCTAAAGCCCCGAAATGAAACAAAAACACTGGACATTTCTTTTTGCAATTGTTCTGCTCGGTGAGTTAATTGGTATTCAACTACAGAATAGTATTCTCCAATTTATTTTTAAGCCATTAATTATTCCTGTTGTTATCGGTTACTTCGATTCGCAGATAAATGATATTACAAAAGGCTACAATAAATGGATAGTGGCAGCCCTTATCTTTTCCTGGATAGGCGATGTGCTGTTGATGTTTCAGGATAAAAAAGATATTTTCTTTTTGCTGGGTCTTTCTTCTTTTTTACTGGCCCATGTTTTCTATATTATTTATTTTCATCAAGTAAGAGTGAAGGAAAAGGTGAAAAGCAATCCTTGGTTGCTGGTGATTGTTGTTATTTATTATGCAGCACTAATAAGTTTCTTATCTCCATATCTTGGCGATATGAAATTGCCGGTTCGTATTTATGGTATCGTCATCAGTTTTATGTTTATGCTGGCGTTGCATATGTTATTTATAAAAAACAAACAGGCGGGTAAATGGATGATGATTGGTGCATTGCTGTTTGTGTTGTCTGATTCACTGCTTGCTTTGAACAAATTTTATCAGTCTTTTGAATTTGCAAGTGTAATGATAATATTAACCTATGCTCTTGCACAACTTTTTATTGTGAAAGGTGCGGTTGATTATTTTAATTCGGCTGTTAAGGAATAGTTTTGCTTTAGTTCGCATCCCCGCCTAGGCGGGGCGAATTTAATAAAACATTTTGCTTTAGTAAATTGGGGTGGGTTGCTCAGTAGCGAACGGAACGTACAAGAGTGTGACACAAGGGACGATGCTCAAAGAACTGAAGCTGGGTAAATACTCCTTCGCTGAAGCTACGGAGTACAAATAAAAATAAATATGCAACAAACAGATATTTTAGTAATTGGTTCAGGCATAGCAGGTCTTACCTATGCATTAAAAATGGCAGATCAGTTTCCGGATAAGAAAGTGTTGGTGATGACGAAGGCTGCGGCTGATGAAACGAATACGAAATATGCACAAGGTGGCATTGCGGTGGTGAATGATTGGGAGAACGATAGTTTTGAAAAACATATTGAAGACACCTTGATTGCCGGTGATGGACTGTGCAATGAAGAAGTGGTGGAGATTGTAGTAAAAGAAGGGCCCGAAAGAGTGAATGAAATTATTGAATGGGGTGCAAGATTTGATAAAGAAAAAGATGGCGATTATAAAAGAGGAATGGAAGGTGGTCATTCTGAGTCACGGATATTACATTATAAAGATGTGACCGGCAAAGAGATGGAAAGAGCCTTGATTGATGCAGTGTATAAACAAAAAAATATTGAGTTTGTTCAGCATTGTTTTGTAGTTGATATTATTACGCAACATCATTTAGGTTACTTGGTACATAAATCTACTACTGATGTTGAATGCTTTGGTGTTTATGTTTTAAATCTTGCAACCAATAAGATTGAAAAAATTCTTTCAAAGATCACTTTGTTGGCGACTGGAGGGAATGGACAAGTATATCGTACCACTACTAACCCTTCAATTGCAACCGGCGATGGAGTGGCGATGGTCTATCGAGCAAAAGGAAGAGTGGAGAATATGGAGTTTATACAATTTCATCCCACGGCTTTGTATGAAGCAGGCGCAAGAGGGCAAGCATTTTTAATTACAGAAGCAGTAAGAGGTGATGGTGGTATACTTCGTAATAAACATGGTGAAGCTTTCATGGAAAAATATGATGAAAGAAAAGATCTGGCGCCGAGAGATATTGTGGCAAGAGCTATTGATAGTGAAATGAAAATTAATGGTACGGAACATGTGTGGTTAGACTGCCGTCATTTTGATAAAGAAAAGTTTACGGAACACTTTCCAAATATTTATGCCAAATGTTTATCCATTGGAATTGATATTTCAAAAGATTTGATACCGGTAGCACCTGCAGCACATTATAGTTGCGGTGGAATAAAAACCGATGAGTGGGGACAAAGCTCTATTAAAAATTTATATGCTTGTGGCGAATGTTCCTCTACAGGTTTGCATGGTGCTAACCGTTTAGCCAGTAATTCATTATTGGAAGCAATGGTGTTTGCACATCGTTGTTTTTTGGATAGCACAAATACACTAGCTGAATCGTTTACTTCATCATTTGTAAACTGGGAAAATATTGAAAAAGAAATTCCTGACTGGAATGCTGGAGGAACCTCAGAACCAAAGGAGATGATCTTGATTACACAAAGTTTAAAAGAATTGCAATTGCTGATGAGTGATTATGTAGGTATTGTTCGTAATGATATTCGTTTGCAAAGAGCCATGCGCCGCCTCGATTTGCTTTGGGAGGAAACAGAAAAATTATATAGCAGTAGCACAGTTTCTCCACAGCTTCTTGAATTACGAAATATGATAACTGTTGGTTATCTTATTGTAAAAGGCGCCACTTTCCGGAAAGAAAGCAGAGGCTTGCATTTTAATACGGATTATCCGGAGAAAAGCCGCCTTGTTCAAAACATCGTTTTGTAGATTTTAATCTCTATAAAACAAACTGTTCTATTTATTGGAATTTACAAGCTGATATCTAATAGAAATCTTGATAGCTTTTTTATACTTAATATGAGACGAAATTATTTTTTCTTTTTAAGATTCTTTAGTTGAAGATAATCGAGGAAATAAATAACCTTGAAGGAAATATTGTTGTTGTCTTCGGTTTTCATTGTATTGTTGAGATTTTTAAAGTAACCAACTACAGTTGCTTGCTGAAAGTCAGTAGCAGCATTTTTCCAAACGACATTTATAAAACTACCGGGTGCAAATTGCCAGGTGTACACCATATCAATATTAAAAAAGTTAATATTTTGATTTTTGTTTTCATTGTAGGTTGAGTTTTCTCCTAGTGAGCCGTCTTGTTGCAGTGTAAAGAAATTTTTGTATTTAACATTGCTCCAATAATGGCGAATGCGAGTATTGATATTCATATTAGCATTAAAACTGTATTTAATGTTTACAGTACTTTCAACAGTTTTAATATCTCGTTTGCCAAAAATAATCTCATTCCCTTCAGATCCTGCAAAGCCAACATTGTTAGTTTGTGGAGCTAAAGATATTCCCTGACTTATAGTTAAGTTGTTATTAAACCTATATCGTTGATTGAAATTGAAGCTATATCGTTCGCTGCTAAAAAGGCTGCGTTTTGCATAAAATAGTTCAGAGTATAGCTTATACTTTTTTGCATCATTAGTTTCAAACCAAATATCTGTAAAGTAATTTGACCAACCTCTGAACATCCTGCCGACGACTCTTGGCTCATAGAAATTATTATTTTCCGGTTCATAGCCAATCATACTTCCTACATACCATAAGTTTTTCAATTGTCCATTTGCATTAATATTAAAGTTGGCACTTTGGTAAGTTCCGGGATTTAATCTTCGGGAATAATATGCATTAGCATTTATACGAAAATTATTGTACCAATTTGTTGGCTTTATCCAACTATAACCCATCCATGCAAAATGATCTACAAAATTGGTAAAGGTAAAATAGCCAAGGTCATTACTATTAAATTTATTATTAGTTAGCTCTTGTCCGATATTAAAGTTGAAGCGGCCACTAGTTTTCCCCATGGAAAGATTATGGCTGTAACCGCTCTGTGTTTTTCCGTCTGGCAGATAACCGATCAGGTTGCTGAAAGCAGCCTTGCCACTTACATTCCAGGTATTCTTCTTATCGTTAAGACTAAAAAGAGCAGCTGTAACATTAGCATCATAATCGTTTCCACTACGCCAAACGTTTGTATTTACCAATGACACACTTGAATTGTTTTTCATTGTCTGATCTAAGACAATTACACTGTAATTGGTAAGCGGGTCAACAACAACCTGACGTTGTTCTTTCGTATTATCATCTTCCAATGTGGCATATCTTGTATTAGTGACAGCGTTTAGCACACCAATGCCAAGGCCTTTGGCAGTTCGTCCAGAAATTTTTGTTGCATTAATGAGTTTCGACTCTCCAGGGTTTTTTGTTATTCTATCATTAATGTTTTGATATTCTTCAGGCGAATGCAGCAGAACCGGATCGATACCAATTCTTCTGGCATAAAATAAATTTCCTTTGTTGAAAAGCTCAGTTCCTTCTGTAAAAAAAGGCCTGTTCTCTGTGTATTTAATTTCGAAAGGCGTAAGGTTAAGTACTTTGTTGTCGCTTTGTACCTGGCCAAAATCTGGAACTAATGTTGCGTCTAAAGTAAATGCCTGATTGATTCCGTATTTAACATCCATACCGCCATTGACAGAAGATGTCCAGTTTTTTTCTCCTGGAATATTTGCAGGAAAATGATTTACATAAGTTGAAAAATATGGTGAGAACTGTAAACGAAAGGGAGGTTTAATATTGGTAATGCCTGACCAAACACCCTCTTGTGTTAAAAATCCATTTACATTAGGATTAATAGGGTTCCAAGTGTATTGTTGTTCTGTTTTTCTTCTCCTTCTGGTAATGTTCAATCCCCAGTTTTGTACTTCATTTTTTCCAAAACGAATAGCAGAATATGGAATAAACATTTCGAAACTCCATCCATTGTCATGAATTACTGTTCCACTTTTCCAAACTCCATTCCAGGAAAAATCTTCTCCTGCATCGGTCGACATTTTTGCATCCCACTGTTCGCCTAATGGCGTTACAAAATATTCAAATCCGTTTTGTTTATCATAGTAAGTGTCAAAGATTAATCCTATATAATCATTGGTGCCAAATCCATCCCGTCCGCTTAGCTCTGTTGCAATGCTGTCTTTTGTTCGTTCATAACAATATCCGCCAAAGTAAATTCCTTCATCATCATAAAGGAGATACGCAACCGTTTTTGTTTCAGGTTTTTCTACGGCACCAACAGTGGGGCGGAATTCTGTCAAATCTGTCATTACAGGTGCATCTTTCCAACCCTCATCGTTTATAAGACCGTCTATCTTAATCGTTCCGGTAATTCTTTTTGCCACCAATGTTTTTTGAATTGGAGTTTGGGCAAAAAACTTAGTGCATAGGAATAGTGATACCCCTAGGGTTAAAATGGTTTTGATTTTCATGGCTATACTTGTTATACGTTATGTCGGTGATTAAGTAATGTTGTTACTTTTTTAGTTGGTGTGCGGCATAACTACAACGTTCTTCGTAATCCAAATGTAATATTCACATAAGAGTAAAAACATATATTTATCTGAATGGCAATGTGTACCTGACGAATGGTCAAAAAGGAGTGGCGTTAACTTTTTATTGGGAATAAATACTTCCAGAAGACAATGATAGATGTCATAAATCATTTCATTTTCTTTTTCATACTTTAGCATTTCATAATTGTTTAAACATAAATCAGTAACTATGTCAGCAACACCTACAATATTCTGGCCGCACAGCGAACACTGGTCTGTAAAAATTCCTTTAGGAACATCGCATTACCGTATGCCTGTAATGGAAGAAAAAGGATTTGTGATAATGAAGACTCTTGATATCTCTCATATACCTGAAGCAGAATGGCAAGACCTAGTTTACATGGACTGGAAGAGCGGTGGCGACACCAACTTTGCCCCTTTAGCTTCCTGCGATGGTACAAATGAGTGCAAAGGTTTTTGGGAAAATGGGAAAACAGATAAGGATGCCAAGTTTACGCCTAATTCTGAATTGTGTCCTAAGCTGATGGCATATATTAAATCCATACCTGCCAATTTTGGAAGAGTAAGAATAATAAGGCTGGAACCTCAAACTCATGATCAGGCAATTCGTTCTGTTCACCGTGATGATAATAACAGACTGAACCCAGAAGACGAAGGTTGGGTAGTAAGAATGTGGATTGAATTAACTGACAATGCAGACAGTTACATGCTTTTGTATGATAGCGATGAAAATAATTTGCCAATAAAAGAATCAGAGGCAAGAGTGCCAATGCCAAAAGGGGCTCATTTTGTGGTGGATTCGCAAAGGCTTTGGCATGTTGGTGTGCATAATGGCGATAAGCCAAGGTATGCGGCTATCATTAGCACAGAAAGTTCTCCGGAATTAAACGAATGGATAAAGTCGAAGATGTAAGCTTAGAGATAATTAAAAAAATAAGGCCTGTCATATCTAATGACAGGCCTTATTTTTTACAGCGTTTCTATCTAGTTCAACACACTTGTTTCTTTTACTATTTCTGCTTTTTCCTGTTCTTTTATTTTGCCCCAGCCACCTAATACATTGCGTAGATTATGTATGCCATGGCGTTTTAAAAGCGAAGCTGCAATAACACTGCGATAGCCACCGGCACAATGTACATACAGGTTTTGTGTTTCTTCGAGATTTGCAATTTCAGCAGGGTCGGTCATGTCAATCAATGGAATATTTTTCGCATCTTTTAAATGTCCATCTGCAAATTCTGTTGTGCGGCGTACATCCACCACAACAAGATTGTTATCATGTGGCAGATCCATCATCAATTCATCAGCTTCTATATCGATAATCATATCAATGTCTTCACCGGCTTTTTGCCATGCTTCAAAACTACCTTCTAAATATCCTTTTACTTTATCAAACCCAACTCTTGCCAGCCGTACAATTGTTTCTTTTTCCTGTCCTTGTTCTGTAACCAATAACATTGGCGATTCAAAAGGCAAAATACTTCCTGCCCATTCTGCAAAGCGACCTTCTAGTCCAATACTAATAGAACCAGGAATAAAACCTTCTGTAAATACAGTAGCATTTCTGGTGTCGAGAATAATAGTGTCTTCAGTTAACGCAGCTTTAAATTTTTTTACACTTAATCCTTTCAACCCTTGCACCAATACATTATCAAGGCTATCGTATCCTTCCTTATTTATTTTAGCATTGATGGGGAAATAAGTTGGCGGTGCCTGAATTCCATCTGTAACCTGTTGTATAAATTCTTCTTTTGTCGCTGCCTTCAGAGCATAGTTGTTTTGTTTTTCTTCGCCAATAGTACTGTGTGTATTCGGCCCTAAGTTTTTCCCGCATGAACTGCCAGGTCCATGTGCCGGATAAACTAATACTTCATCCTCCAATGGAAAAAGTTTGGTATGAATACTGTCATACATCATTCCTGCAAGATCAGCCATTGTTATTTCAGCACCTTTTTGTGCAAGGTCAGGACGACCCACATCACCTACAAATAATGTATCGCCTGTAAAAATGCTATGATTTTTTCCTGTAGCATCTTTTAATAAATAACAACTTGATTCTAATGTATGTCCCGGAGTATGTAATACTTCAAATGTTAATTCGCCAAGTTTAAAAGTCTCACCATCTTTTGCTACATGAACAGGGAAATTTGTTTTTGTACCAGGTCCATAAATTATTGGTGCTCCCGTTGCTTTACTAAGATCAAGATGACCGCTAACAAAATCTGCATGAAAATGTGTTTCGAAAATATATTTAATCTTGGCTTTTCTTTCGTTAGCCAAGTCAAGATAAACATCAATATCCCGTAATGGATCTATAATAGCAGCTTCGCCATTGCTTTCAATATAATAAGCAGCCTCACTAAGGCAACCTGTATATAATTGTTTTATGAACATGTCTTTTTGATTTTCGTCGCAAATTTACCTGAATAAAAATAAAACGTCCTGCGAGGGCAGGACGTTTTTATTAAGTATTGAAAATTATCATTTTAGCAGGTCGCCCATAAATTTGTTTAACTCTTCGAGTCTGTCATGATTTACTGAATAGTAAATAAACTTTCCATCACGGCTGGTGTTCACAAAACCGGCTTTTCTTAGAATGGCTAGGTGTTGCGAAGCGACAGACTGCTCTAATCTCAGCGTCAGATAAAGTTCCGTGACAGTTATTTTTCCTTGTTCCTCAATCAGCTTTAAAATTTGCTGTCGCAATTTGTGATTAATAGCCCTGAGAATCAATGCAGTTTTCTTAATCCGTAAAACTTCGATTTTTAATTCGGTGCCATTGCTTACTGTATCATTCATATCTACTAAAATTAAAAAAAAGGGTTAACCAAATCTTTTAATAAACCGTTATAATATTTTATTTATTGTCAAAAACGGATTACAAAAAAGAGAACCTTAAATAATAACTATTAGACGAATTGTTTTTTTAATTCTTTCGGGGAGAAGAATAAAATTCTTTTACGTATAATGGCTCTGCATATGCCAAATCGGCAAAATCATTCCCTTTAAAACGATTAAAGGCTAATTGAGCAAGATGAGTAGCATTTGCTGCTGTGCTGCTATAAGTGACATTTTCATGACGAAGTATTGTTTGCAGTTTTTTGCAACCATCTCCGCAAAAAAGAATTTTATGAGTATTTAAAAATTCTACAAAACTGGTTTCATCAATGATTAAAGAATGCGGGGCTTTTATTTCTTTTAAATTCTTATCATAAATGGCTGAATAAATTTCCATCCGTCGGGCATCAATAACCGAACAAATCAAGTCTTGTGCCTCTTGTGTAATAGCAGAAGCAATTAATTCTGTAGTTGCGATAGTAATCAATGGGATATTTAAAGAGTAGCATAGCCCTTTAGCTGAGGAAAGACCAACTCTCAAACCTGTATAAGATCCAGGACCGATACTTACAGAAACTGCATCCAACTCTTTCATGGAATGACCAAGACTTTTCATTATTTCATCAATAGCTTGATGCAGCCAAGCGGCATGACCTTGTTGATTTTCATTAACTGATAATGCGATAGAGTCTTTGTCATTCGACAAGCAAACAGAAGCAACAGAAAGTGCAGTATCAATATGTAATAATAAACTCATTGTTTTTCTGCTTCTTGTTTTAATAATTCTGAAGGTTCATATCTTTTATGAATTGCAGAAAGAGTTGAGAGTAAAACGTAAATATTTTTAATACCAATTTTTTGAGTCCACTCAAATGGGCCAAAAGGATACCTTGTGCCCAATTTCATTGCTATGTCAATTTCATCTTTACCTGTTACTTCATCTTGAATGGTAAAAAAAGCTTCGTTGATAATCATACTTATTACTCTTGGCGAAATAAAACCAACAATATCCGGTACCCATTCTATCGACTTATTAAAAAATGAAAAAATTGTATCCGCTTCCGCTTTCAGTTTTTCATTACTACAGGCAGCTTCAATCAAAGATCTGCTGAGGAATGTTGGCCATCCATTTATTCTGATAAAATCTTCAGGAAGATCATTACATGTTTTATTTACGGAATTAACGATTGTAAGACCGGATGATATTTCTTGTAAAACATTGATTCGCTCCTCAGTACAATCAAACAAAAGATCAATATAGCAGGTTGCTCCAGTCACTTTTTCTGGAAGCGAAAGCCATATAATTTCTGCTGTAGCATTAACACCTTGTGCCAGTAACTCTGTTTTTAAGGCCTCATCCGATATGACTACAATCCGCATAATAGTTTTTGCAAAGAAAACGTATAAAGCTAAATTCGTCCTATACAATTTTTAATAAATACAAAATGAGCAAAACTATAATAAAAACTAAATTGGCGCCAGATCCAATCGGTCCCTATAATCAGGCTGTTTTAGCTGGCGATATGCTTTATATCTCAGGGCAGATTTGTATTGATCCTGCAACAGGAGAACTGAAAAAGAAAGATATTCAGGAGGAAACACATCAGGTAATGCATAACCTGAAAGCTATTTTAACTGAAGCAGGAATGGATTTCAGTAATGTGGTAAAGACCAGCATATTTATTATGGATATGCATCAGTTTGTCGCTATTAATGAGGTGTACGGGGAATATTTTGAAAGTGATTTCCCTGCAAGGGAAACTGTTCAGGTGTCTGCATTACCCAAATTTGTAAATGTTGAAATTAGTATGATTGCGATGAAATAATTTTAGTAGCAAACTTTCGGTTACAGTAAAAATAAAGCCCCGTATTTAAAATAAGGGGCTTTATTTTTTTAAAAAGCTTTTTTCTTCCAGCTATTATTATCTCTGTTCCAATCTGGAAGTTTTTTATCAGGATCAAGAACTACATCTGTTACTTCACTTGTGGTTGGCACACCGAATGTCCATTTAGCTCCACGTTGCCACACTTCTACAGGCAAGTCAATTTTATGTTCTTTACCATTAGCTTCTTTTACAAGCACTGTTACCGGCATTGGCATTTGCTCTAAATTTTCTATTGAAATGTTGGCGCCGTTTTCAGGTTTGTCTTCTGTATATTTTACACCAGTTACAGCTTGATCTAATTTCCAAGTGTTTAATACCCATGCTCTCCAAAACCAACCAAGATCTTCACCGGCTACATTTTCTATTGTATGGAAAAAATCCCAAGGTGTTGGATGTTTGAAAGCCCAGCGATTAATATATTCTTTAAAAGCAGCATCAAATCGTTGTTCACCTAAAACAACATTGCGTAAAGCATCGAGCATTTGTGCTGGCTTCATATAAGCTGCTATTCCCAAGCTTTCTTGTTGAATAACATCCGGCGAATTATATAAACCGTCCATTTTTTCTCCAAAGGTGTATTTAACCATGAAAGGCGAATTAGGATCGTCAAAGAAGCTAGCTTCTTTAAATTCTCCTTTGTTAAATGCTTCTGTAGAAAGGCCATTGATGAATGTATTGAATCCTTCATCCATCCATGCATATTTTCTTTCATTACTTCCTACAATCATGGGAAACCAGGTGTGGCCAAACTCATGATCGGTAACACCCCATAAACTGCTGCCTGAATCGCTATGACTGCAAAACACAATACCAGGATATTCCATACCACCAACTATTCCGGCAACATTAGTTGCCGCAGGATAAGGAAACTCAAACCATTTATTAGAATAGTGTTCAATACTTGCTTTGGTAAATTCAGTTGAACGCTGCCACCCATCTTTCTTAATACTTTCAACGGGATACACACTTATCGCCATACATTTTTTACCGCTTGGTAAATTAATTTTTGCTGCATCTTGTACAAATGCTTTGCTTGCTGCCCATGCAACATCTCTTGTGTTTTGT
>Ga0138256_10003495_pt1 | contig 16695 bp, 19 predicted proteins | sample KNB2016incub_MG_FD_105486 | JGI IMG/M metagenome (GOLD analysis project Ga0138256, IMG submission 105486) | Active sludge microbial communities from wastewater in Klosterneuburg, Austria - KNB2014incub_MG | ecosystem: Engineered > WWTP > Activated sludge > Unclassified | place: Austria... | reverse complement strand
GGCAAGCTGGCCCCCGAGAACACCCTGGCCGCCTTTCGCGTGGGTGCCAGCCATGGCTACCGCATGTTTGAATGCGACGTCAAACTGAGTGCCGACGGCGTGCCGTTTTTGATGCACGACACCACCCTGCAACGCACCACCGATGCCCGCGCCAAACTGGGTGCCGGCAACAGCGCCGTGGCGGGCGATCACCCCTGGGGCATGCTGTCGCAACTGGATGCCGGCAGCTGGCACAGCCGCGCCTTTGCCGGCGAACCCCTGCCCACGCTCGGCGCCATTGCGGCTTTTTGCATTCGCAACGGCTACTTTTTGAACATCGAAATCAAGCCCACGCCCGGCACCGCGCGCCACACGGGCGAAGTCGTCGCCGAACACGCCGCACGCCTATGGTCCGGCCAATCCGTACCGCCCCTGCTGACTTCGTTCGAGCCCGACGCACTGCGTGGCGCCTTGGACACCCAACCCGAGCTGCCGCGCGGCCTGCTGCTCGACACCCTGTGGACCGGTTGGGTGGAAACCGCGCTGACCCTGGATTGCCGTGCCATCATCTGCAACCACGCCCTGTGGGACCGCAGCAGCGTCACCCAAGCGAAAAGTGCCGGTTTCAGAACCCTGAGCTACACCGTCAACGACGAATGGGCCGCACAGCGGCTAATCGATCTGGGGACGGACGGGATCATCACCGACCGGGTGGACTTGTTCAGCCCCGCGTGAGTGACTTTAGCTTCGACCAACGATCTGCTTTTCAGCTCTCAAATTCTCCGAGTAGCACTATGGCCGCAGTCAAATTACTTCAAGTTTTCGCACGCTATTCCGTCGCCATCGCCATCCAACTGCTTGGCACCTTTGTTGTAAGCATCTTGGGCAGCCTTTTGAGTACTGAAGTTGGCGCAAGTTAGTTTTGAATAGTCGTCCGATCCGCCTCCACCACAAGCGCAAAGCAGCGCCATCGGACAGACTATCAATAGTTGATGTAGCACTCGCATAGCTGAACTCTCCCTTTGTATTTTAGAACCGCAAAAATGTATCTTTGACAAAGTCGAAAATATCTTATGTACGAATTAGTGTGTGTATGAATTAAAGCACATTGGTGATAAGTCTTATCGTGAAAAACGATCAAGACAGACAACTGCGAAGGAACTTTGGTCTGCGTGCCAAAGAGTTACGCGATATCAAGGGCATGACCCAAGAAGATTTGGCAGATGCAGCAGATTTGTTCCGCACTTACATGAGCCGAATCGAGACAGGGTTGGCTAATCCGTCTCTCACGGTTATTCATGCACTCGCAAATGCGTTGTCAGTGTCACCCGGTCAATTGCTGGAGCCCCCCAATCAAACCGACATTCCTCGCAGAACGCGCACCAGCGCCCCTATTGCGAGGGGGAGGGTCGTACGATGAGGCGCAATCCTACTGCTGAGCGAAGAAACCGTGTTCAGGCACCGAGCACCTACGGCATCATCACGGACCTGGTGGATGCATTCAGCCCGGCTTAGACACGAAAAACCACTAAAATGCACGAATCGTTCGATTGGTGCTATATTTACAGCATGCAAACTTTCTCTGCCAACCAGGCCAAAACCCAGTTTGGCCAATTCATCGACCTAGCCCAGCGCGAACCCGTGCGGGTGATGCGGCGCGACCGGGTGGTCGGTGTGATGGTGTCTGCGAAGGACTACGAGGCCATGCGCGCCTTCTACGCCAACCGCCTGCAGCACACCCTGATCGAGACGGCTGCCCACGCCCAAGCGGCTGGCATGACCCCTGAGCTGTTGGATTCCCTGCTGCGTGACGAGTCTTAAGCTGGTAATCGACACCAATGTGCTGATCAGTGCAGCGCTGTCGGCACAGGGCACGCCGGCCAAGCTGCTGCGTTGGGTACTGGAATCCCACACGCTGGTATTCTCTCAGGCCACGTTTGACGAGTTGCAGAGCCGGATCTACCGCCCCAAATTTGACCGCTACATCACGCTGGAACAACGCCAACGCCTGTTACACGATTTCAATGCCAGCGCCCATTGGATCGACCTTGCACCCTACCCCGCATATTGCCGTGATCCCGATGATGACAAGTTCATCGCCACCGCACTTCAAGCCCATGCGGATTGGCTGGTCAGTGGCGACAACGACCTATTGCACGCGCCAACGTCTGCTGGCCTTCGCATCGTGACGCCCGCACAAGCTTGGGACAGTTTGGCGGCCCGCTAACGCCAGCCGCGCCCCCCCGCCCACTGCGCGGACGCCGCAACTACCAGCAAGGCCGCGTAGCTGGCCATCTTGCCGTCACGCCCGAAGAACCACAGACCCAGCGCTAGCGCCAATGAACCAACTATAAAATTGATAGCTGCCTGCGTAATGATTCCGAGGGCTGACGGGCTTTTTGACATAAACCAGGGGCCCACAATGGCCAGCACCAAGGCCACGGCCAGGGCCGGTGCCAGAAAATTGGTCAGGTGGATCAGTTGGTCCAGAGGTCCCATTCGGTTGGCCCGTGGGGCCCTTGGGTTGATTGGTATGGCGACGATTTTATAATCAGACATAAATCAATTGCTGCCAGCGCCGTCGCGCATCCGCTCAACGGGCTGGCCGAATGACAACCGAACACATGGCAGTCTGGACTTTAGGCATCAACCACACCACCGCACCGCTGGACTTGCGCGGCCGGTTTGCGTTCGCCATGGACCAGGTCGCTCCGCATTTACAAGGCCTGCGCCAGTCACTCAACCGCATGCCTGAGGCGGCGATTGTTTCCACCTGCAACCGCACCGAAATTTATTGCGCTGGCGAGCAAAGTGAGCTGGAGCCCACATTGGGCTGGCTGGCCAATTCGGCTGGCATTTCGCCCGACGCCCTGCGCTCCCACACCTACAGCCTGCAAGACGGTCTGGCCGCACGCCACGCCTTTCGGGTGGCCAGCGGGCTGGACTCCATGGTACTGGGCGAGCCGCAAATTCTGGGCCAGCTCAAAGACGCGGTCCGCGCTGCCAACGCCGCAGGCGCCCTGGGCACCACGCTGTCGCAACTGTTTCAGCGCTCCTTTGCCGTAGCCAAGGAAGTACGCACGTCTACCGAGATTGGCGCGCACAGCATCAGCATGGCCGCCGCCGCCGTGCGCCTGGCTGGTAACCTGTTTGAAGACCTGGGTGATGTCAAGGTGCTGTTTGTGGGCGCTGGCGAAATGATTGAGCTGTGCGCCACGCACTTTGCCGCCAAAAACCCCAAGAGCATCGCCATTGCCAATCGCACGCTCGAGCGGGGCGAAAAGCTGGCCAGCCGCTTTGGTGGTGAGGTCATGCGCCTGGCCGACCTGCCCGACCGTCTGCACGAATTTGACGCAGTGGTGAGCTGCACCGCCAGCACCCTGCCCATCATCGGCCTGGGTGCGGTCGAACGCGCCCTGAAAAAACGCCGCCACCGCCCCATCTTCATGGTGGACTTGGCTGTGCCACGCGACATCGAAATCGAGGTCAAGGCGCTGGACGATGTGTACCTCTACACCGTGGACGATCTGTCCGGCGTGGTGCAGACCGCCCAGGCCAGCCGACAGGCCGCCGTCGAACAGGCTGAAGCGATTGTGGACGCCGGGGTGCAAAGCTTCATGCACTGGGTGGACCAGCGCAGCAACGTGCCACTCATCCAGCAGCTCAATGCTCAGGCCGATGCCTGGCGCACCAACGAATTGGCCCGCGCCCACAAGTTGCTGGCCAAGGGCGAATCGGTGGATGTGGTGCTGGAAGCCCTGTCCAAGGGCCTGACCCAAAAAATGCTGCATGGTGCCATGGCCGAGTTGCATGCCGGTGACGCCGCAGCACGCGACCGCGCCACCAGCGCCATCGAACACTTCTTTCTGCGCAGCAAGCGTTAGCGACGCCAACCACGTGGCTCCGACAGAGCCCCGGCATAACCCTTCGACCCAGCGCAGGGCGCACGGAAATTGTTGTCCGCACACCGTTCGGGCTGAGCTGGTCGAAGCCCCTCCTTTCCGATTGACTCCATGAAACCCTTTCTCCGCCAACAACTCGCCCGCTACACCGACCGCCAGGGGGAACTGGAATTTTTGCTGTCCCGCGAGGACATCATGAAAGACATGGAGCAGTTCCTCAAGCTCTCGCGGGAACACACCGACGTCACCGCGGTGTCGAGTCGCTGGGCACGCTACCAGCAGCGTGAGGCGGACCTGAGCAGCGCAGAAGAGATGAAGTCTGACCCCGACATGGCCGAAATGGCCGAAGAAGAAATCGCCAGCGCCACGACCGAGCTGGCGCAGTTGGAGAGCGAGTTGCAGCGCATGTTGCTGCCCAAAGACGCCGACGACGCCCGCCCCGCGTTCGTGGAAATCCGCGCTGGCACTGGCGGCGACGAATCAGCCTTGTTTGCTGGCGACCTGCTTCGCATGTACACCCGTTATGCCGACCGCTGCGGCTGGAAGAGCGAGATCGTCAGCGAATCGCAAAGCGAGCTGGGCGGCTACAAAGAGGTGGTGGTGCGTTTTGAAGGCCACCATAACGGCACCGGCGCGTACGGTGCGCTCAAGTTCGAGAGCGGCGGCCACCGGGTGCAGCGCGTGCCCGCCACGGAAACCCAGGGCCGCATCCACACCAGCGCCTGCACCATTGCCGTGCTGGCCGAGCAGGACGAGGCCGAGGCGATCAAGATCAACCCATCGGACCTGCGCATCGACACCTACCGCGCCAGCGGTGCCGGTGGCCAGCACATCAACAAGACCGACTCGGCCGTGCGCATCACCCACTTGCCCACTGGCATCGTGGCCGAATGCCAGGACGGGCGCAGCCAGCACAGCAACAAGGCCCAGGCCCTGAAAGTGCTGACCGCCCGCATCCACGAGAAAGACCGCTCCGAGCGCGCCGCCAAAGACGCCGCCGAGCGCAAGAGCCTGGTGGGCAGTGGGGATAGAAGCGACCGTATCCGCACCTACAACTTCCCGCAAGGCCGCCTGACCGACCACCGCATCAACCTCACGCTGTACAAGCTACTCTCCATCATGGAAGGCGATTTGGACGACGTGGTGGGCGCACTGCAAGCCTACGAGGCGGCCGAACAACTGGTTGCGCTGGAGCTTCATGCCAACTAGGCTTTTAGGACTCTAGCCCTCGTCCATACTACGTAAGATGCTACTAAGATAATAGCGTATGGGAACACCCCAAACTCCGGACTCCGTAGCGCAGGCCCTGGCCTGGGCACAGCGCCATGGCATGGATCGGCTGGATGCGCAGCTGCTGGTTCTGCACGCGCTCAACCGCTCCGGCCAGGAGCGCGCCTGGTTGCTGGCGCATGACACCGACGCACTGCCCGCCACAGCGCTTGCCACGTTGCAGGCGAACGTGCAGCGCCGCGCCGCTGGTGAACCGTTGGCCTACATCACCGGGCGCAAAGAATTCTTCGGGCTGGACCTGGCGGTGGATGCCCGTGTGCTGGTACCCCGCCCGGACACCGAAACGCTGGTGGACTGGGCGCTAGAGCTGCTAACCAGGCCAACGCCACGCCTCACCGACAGCCACCCACGCCAGCCATTGCAGGTGCTGGACCTGGGCACCGGCAGCGGCGCCATCGCATTGGCGCTCAAACACACCCGGCCCGATCTGCAAGTCAGCGCCGTGGACGCCAGCGCCGATGCCCTGGCCGTGGCCCAGGCCAACGCACAACGCCTGCAACTGGACGTGGCCTTTGCCCAAGGCAACTGGCTGGACGGTGTGCCGGGCCGCTTTGACGTGATCGTGTCCAACCCGCCCTATATTGCCGTCGCCGACCACCACCTGGGCGCCCTCACCCATGAGCCGCTGTCGGCACTGGCCAGTGGTGCGGATGGGCTGGAGGACATCCGTACCATCATCCGCCAGGCTCCTGCACACCTGGTGCCGGGTGGCTGGCTGCTGCTGGAGCACGGTTATGACCAAGCGGGCGCAGTTCGCGCCTTGCTGTGTGAGGCAGGGTTTACACAGGCCCAGTCACACTGTGACCTGGCCGGGTTCGAGCGATGCAGCGGTGCCTGTTATGGTTGTTAGTCTTTTAGGCCTCTAGCCCTCGTAGAATATGCGTAACCAGCTAGTAATTTAATAGCATTGTCGTACACCCACTATGTCTAATACCGCCGCCTGCCCCCAGTGCACCCTTGAAAACATCTATCTCGATGGCAGCAATTTTGTTTGCGCCGACTGCGGCTTTGAATGGCCCCAAGCGCAAACTGCGGCCACAGACGACGAAGACGACGCCGTGGTCAAGGACTCCAACGGCCAGGTGCTGCAAGACGGTGATGCCGTGGTGCTGATCAAAGACCTGAAGGTCAAAGGCTCTTCCACCGTGCTCAAGATGGGCACCAAGGTCAAGAGCATTCGCCTGGTCGGTGGCGACCACGAGGTGGACTGCAAAATGGACGGCGGCAGCTTCATGCTCAAAGCCTGTTTCCTCAAGAAAGCCTGACCTCAAGGGCCGCCAACCGTGAACCCGCAGAACGCCCACTGGCTCCTTTTGGTATTGGTCAATATCCCGGTCTATTTGGCGTTGGGGCGCATCATCTTCCGCGATTGGGGCAGCGCTCTAGAGGCGCTGCGCCTGTGGACTTCGGCCGACTGGTGGCTGACGCTGGAAAAGCAATGGCGCCTGGACCCATGGGGCACGGCCAAGCTGCCGGTGTTTTTGCTGGGCTGTGTGGCTCTGGTACTGTTGGAGCACCTGATGTTTGGCAGGAGTACGCTCGTCAAACCCGCCACTGACCTCTACATACAGGCGCGGTAAATCTCCGTCAGCGACACCGCCCCGGTGCGCGCCAGCTTGATACCGTTAGCCGGCAGACTAAACATGCGGCTGGACAGGGCGCTGTCGCGGTACACGTCTGCCGACACCCCCACATCGACCTTTTCGGCAAGGCCTTTGTCCATCACCAGCAATTCATAAATGGCCTGGCGCCCCGAAAAGCCTGTGCCGTGGCAGCGATCGCACCCTTTGCCGCGCCAGAACACCTCTTCCGGCCCCAGGTCAAGGTTAGTGCGCATCAGAATATCCACCGGCTCCACCTCGCGGCAATGCACACAGTTGGTGCGCACCAGGCGCTGGGCCAGCACACCAATTACTGCCGAGCGGATCAAATAGGGCTCCACCCCCATCTCAATCAGGCGCACCAACGCGCTGGGCGCGTCGTTGGTGTGCAGCGTGGAAAACACCAAGTGGCCAGTCAATGCGCTCTCGACCGCGATCTTGGCGGTTTCATAGTCGCGCATTTCACCGATCAGGATGACGTCGGGGTCATGCCGCAGGATGTGGCGCAGCGCCTTGGCAAAGCCGAAGTCGATAACAGGGTTGACCTGGATCTGGATGACGTTTTCCAGTTCGTATTCAATGGGGTCTTCCACCGTGATGATGTTCACATTTTGACGCACCACCTCTTGCAGGGCCGCGTACAGCGTGGTGGTCTTGCCCGAGCCGGTAGGGCCGGTCACCAGCACAATGCCCATACTGCGCCGAAGCAGGTCACGCAGCCGCGCCAGATCGCTGGGGTCAAAGCCAATGGAATCCAGATTGCGCATATCGGCCGTGCGGGCCAGCACCCGGATCACCACGCTTTCGCCAAATTGCGACGGAATGATGGAAATCCGCAGGTCAATACCCGCTCCGGCCTCGGTGATGCGGATGCGCCCGTCTTGCGGCAATCGGTGCTCCGAGCTGTTCATGCTGGCCAAAATCTTGATGCGCCCCACCACCGGCGGCAGCAGCGCACGGCGCAGACGGCGCACTGGCACCAGGGTGCCATTGACGCGAAACAGCACATCAAAGAACTTCTGGCCAGGGCGGATGTGGATGTCGGATGCGCGCCGGCTCACCGCATCGGCCAGGATGTTGCTCACCAGGCGCACGATGGGGGCTTGGCGAGCCAGTTGCTCGGCCTCGCTCCAGACGCGCTGCTCTTCTTCCTCGCTGCCGGTTTGTATCTCGCTGATGGCCAGCGACTCCAACTCATCGATATCGCTGTGCGAGGCGTAACAGCGGGCGATGGCGTTGCGCACATCGTCGGCCGTGGCCAGCACAGCCACCAGACGGCACTGGGTCACAAAGCGCAGCAGGTGGTGTTGCTCAGCGTCCAGAACATCCGCCAACGCCACCATCAACACGTCGCTGTGGCGCAGCAGGGGCAGGACGTTGATCCGGGCCGCCATGTCGGGCGGCAGACACTCCAGGGCCAACACATCGGGCTCAAAGTCGCCCAGCGCGGCAACGGGTACATGGCTCAGCACTTCGGCCACCCGCAAGGCCTGCGACACATCGCATGGGCTGCGCCCACCCTGGGAAAGCTGCGTCACCAGACGCGCCGCCAACTCGGCCGCATCGTCGGTGGGGTGCAAAGTGCGGGCGCGCACCGCCTCCACCAAGCACGCGTGACCAGCTCCCTTTTCCAGAGGTCCGGTGCTTTCAAGCGGGAGCACGCGAAAGGTTCCTAGCTGCAGCAACCCATGCAATTCTTCGAGGTTGTGCACCAACCCCATGCGCATCGGCGCAATAACCGGCTGGCCACCATCAAACGGGATAGGCGCGGTATCCCGCACGTTGTGGTCGTGCGACGTGAGGGCATTTTGCGCAAATTCGTTGCTGAGCAAAACGTCATGGGGCAACTCAATATCAGGTTCGGTCATGTTCGGCACAGGTTCTGAAAATAGCTGATGTTCGCATGCTCGCACCGAAGACACCAATCCGGCTTGATATGCATCAACTTTGGTCCAGCGTCTGCGTAATACCCCTGCTGCGCAATGGCCCCAAGGCCAAACTGGGAATAGGGTCTGGGATAATGCACTTTTATTGGAGTTATATTGCAATGAGCGACACACAAGAACGTATCGATCAGTTAGTCAAGAACAACGCGGTTTTGCTGTTCATGAAGGGCACTGCCAGCTTTCCCCAGTGCGGGTTTTCCGGACGCGCCATCCAGGTTCTGAAGGCCTGTGGTGTGGACCCCAAGTCCATCACTACGGTGAATGTGCTGGAAGACGACGCCATCCGCGCTGGCATCAAGGATTACAGCCACTGGCCCACCATCCCCCAGCTCTACGTCAAGGGAGAATTCATTGGCGGTTCGGACATCATGATGGAAATGTACGAAAACGGTGAGCTGCAAAAGGCGCTGGACAAGCAAGATTGATTCACCGGCGTACGCACGCCGAATCAGACCAGTTGGTAGTCCCAAATTCGCTTGGCGGCGAATACGGCGTCAGGGTACTTCGGCTTGCCGCGCGAGCCGTTGTAGCGCCCCAGTGCCATAAACTGGTCACCCTTTTCACGGTCCAGGTAATGGCGCAAAATTACGCAGCCAAAGCGCAGGTTGGTCTGCATATGGAACAACTTGCCAGGGTCTCCGTCGCCAATGCTGCGGGTCCAGAACGGCATCACCTGCATGTAACCCCGAGCACCCACCCACGACACCGCGTATTTGCGGAAGTTGCTTTCCACCTGGATCAGGCCCAACACCAGAGCCACGTCCAGCCCGGCACGCTTGCTCTCGTACCATACGGTTTGCAAAAATTCCTTGCGGGTTTCCAGGTTAGGCTTCTTCTTCTTGAGCCGCTCACTCATCGCCAGCATCCAGCGCAGGTAGCGCAGGCGCGACTCCGTGTCGGCAAATTCGGGAACGGGTGGTGCGGCATTGTGGATGGCACTGGTCAGCGCCGTGCGCACCGAATCGATCAGCGGCTCTTCAATCTGCCCACCCGCCCATGATTGCTCCTGAACTGATAGCAGTCCAAGCCCAACCAACGAGGGCAACAGGCAGTTTCTGCGGGTAACGCCAACCGTCATGCCACCAGTTTCGAGCGAATCAACGCCGCAATGTCGCCGACGGCCACTTTGGTGGCAGCGCTGTCGCGGCGGTGCTGGTATTCCACCATTCCTTCTTTAAGGGCACGGTCACCAATGGTGACGCGGTGTGGCACACCAATCAATTCCCAGTCGGCAAACATCGCGCCAGGGCGCTCACAGCGGTCGTCCAGCATCACGTCCACGCCGGCTGCCAGCAGGTCGGCATACAGGGTGTCGGCGGCTGCCTTGACGTCAGAGAAGCGGTCCGGGCTGATGGGGCACAACACCACGGTAAAGGGTGCCAACGCGTCGGGCCAGATGATGCCCTTGTCGTCGTGGTTTTGCTCAATGGCAGCGGCGGGCAGGCGGGTAATGCCAATGCCGTAGCAGCCCATTTCCACGAACTGGGGTTTGCCGTTGACGTCCAGGAACGTGGCGTTCATGGCCTTGCTGTATTTGGTGCCCAGGTAGAACACGTGGCCGACCTCGATGCCACGCTCGATGGCCAGCACGCCTTTGCCGTCGGGCGACTGGTCACCGGCGACCACATTGCGGATGTCGGCCACCTGGTCCGGTTCTGGCAAGTCGCGGCCCCAGTTGACACCGGTCATGTGGAAGTCTTCGGCGTTGGCGCCGCAAATCCAATTGGACATCACGGCGACCTCGCGGTCAGCCACCATTTTCAGCGGCTGCTTCATTCCGACAGGTCCAAGGTAACCGGGTTTGCAGCCAAAGTGGGTGTCAATTTCTGCCACGGTGGCAAAGCGGAAATCAGCCAGCCCCTCCAGCTTGCCCACCTTGACTTCGTTCATCTCGTGGTCGCCGCGCAGCAGCAGCAGCCAGACCTGGGTCTTGGTGACGTTGCCCTTGTCATCTTTGGCGTCAGTTGCCAGTACCAGGGACTTGACTGTGGCAGAAAGTGGCACGTTGAGCAACCGGGCCACGTCGTCGCAGGTAGCCGTACCCGGCGTCGGCGTCTTGGTGAGGGCTTGGGTGGCGGCGCCACGCGGGCCTGTGGGCGCAAGTGCCTCGGCCTTTTCGATATTGGCGGCGTAATCGCTGGTGGGGCAGTAAATGATGGCGTCTTCGCCGGTGGCGGCAATCACCTGAAATTCTTCGCTCAAATCACCACCGATGGCGCCGCTGTCGGCCGCGACGGCACGGTAGGTCAGGCCAAATCGGTCAAAAATCTTGCGGTAGGCACTCGCCATAATCTGGTAGCTGGCCTTGGCGGAATCGGGGTCACGGTCGAAGCTGTACGCGTCTTTCATCGTGAACTCACGCCCGCGCATCAGGCCAAAGCGGGGACGTCGTTCGTCGCGGAATTTGGTCTGGATCTGGTACAGGTTCTTGGGCAGCTGTTTGTAGCTCTTGATTTCCTGGCGGGCAATGTCAGTGATCACTTCTTCGCTGGTTGGCTGCACCACATAGTCGCGGTCATGGCGGTCTTTAATACGCAGCAGCTCAGGGCCATTGGTGGTGAAGCGGCCAGTCTCTTGCCAAAGTTCGGCTGGCTGAATCACAGGCATGGACAGTTCCACCGAGCCGGCACGGTTCATTTCCTCGCGCACGATGGCTTCCACCTTGCGAATCACCCGCAGCCCCATGGGCATATAGGTGTATATGCCGGCGCCTAATTTTTTGATCATGCCGGCACGCATCATCAATTTGTGGCTGGCAACCTCGGCGTCGGCTGGCGCTTCTTTGAGGGTGGAAATGAGGAATTGGGATGCTTTCATGGGGTGACTCGCAGAACTACCTAGACCTTCGCCACTTGATACACGGCGCTTGCTGTGCATAATGAACGAAGTTTAAAAATTGGGGTTTGATTATGCTTGACCGCGACGGCTTTCGGCCGAACGTCGGCATCATCCTGCTCAACCAGAGAAATCAGGTATTTTGGGGCAAGCGCATTCGGACCCATTCGTGGCAGTTTCCGCAGGGCGGCATTGATCGGGGAGAAACTCCCGAGCAGGCCATGATCCGGGAATTGCATGAGGAAGTGGGGCTCCACCCGGAGCATGTCAGCATTGTTGCCCGAACCCGAGACTGGTTGCGCTACGAGGTGCCAGACCGTTACATTCGCCGCGATGCGCGCGGCCATTACAAGGGCCAGAAGCAAATCTGGTTCCTGCTTCAACTGTTGGGGCACGACTGGGACCTGAACCTGCGCGCCACCGACCACCCCGAATTCGATGCCTGGCGCTGGAACGACTACTGGGTTCCGCTGGACGCCGTGGTGGAGTTCAAACGGGGCGTATACGAAACCGCCCTGATCGAGTTGGCACGTTACCTGCCGCGCAACGAGCCGCGCAACCGATTTCTACGCCATGCCCACCGGCTCCACGATCCCGGCCAAGAAACCGGTAGCAACCGGCCTGGCGGCCTTGAGCTTCCGCCCGGTGCCTCCATTGATCCCCTACCAGGGGCCAACCATACCCCGAACCACGGACGTAACCATGGCCATTAAGCAACTCCTCACCGCGCTATGCCTGGCCGGCGTTGCTGTAGCCACCTGCGCCCAGACGGCGGTTGATCCTGCAAAGGCCGAAGTGGGCATACCACCACCGCCCACCTACTCCAAGGACAAATTGATCCCCATTGAGATGCCGCCGTATGTGACGCTGAAGGTGGGCATAGATCCCGATACAGTGACCGTCGGTTCCGATGATGTAGTGCGCTATGTAGTGGTCATGCGCAACACATCAGGATCGGTGAGTGCAGCGTTTGAGGGCATTCAGTGTGCCAGTGGCGAAGTCAAGACCTACGCACGCGCCGGCACGTCAGGTGCGTGGACAACGGTAGAACCGCAGCAGTGGCGCAATTTGACGGACAACCTGCCGTCAAAACATGCCTATGCGCTCTCCAAGCAAGGGGTTTGCGACGGGCGCACGGCCGCCAAGCGCGCCGACATCCTCAATACCCTCAAACGGGGCAAGCCCTCGTACCAGTGACGCCACGCGAGGCGCCACAGGGCTTTGCCCGTCAGCGGGTCAGGACCAGGTTGTCCCGGTGCAACATTTCGGGTTCTGCGGAGTAACCCAGTAGTTTTTCAATTTCGCTGGAGGGTTTTCGGCACAGCAGCCGAGCCTCGGCGCTGGCATAGTTGGCCAGGCCGCGGGCAATTTCCTGGCCCGAAGCGTCGCGCACAGCAATCACGTCACCGCGTGAGAACTCGCCCTCCACTGCGACCATGCCAATCGGCAACAGGCTCTTGCCATCGTCGCGCACCTTGGCCGCTGCGCCGTCATCTACCACCACCGCACCGCGCATCTGCAAGTGATCAGCCATCCACTGCTTGCGGGCCTGCTTTTTCTGGGTCTGCGCCACCAGCAAAGTCCCAATGGCCTCGCCCTGCGTCAGGCGAATCAGGGCATCTGGCTCGCGGCCCCAGGCGATGACGGTTGAGGCACCGGAGCCCGCCGCGCGCTTGGCAGCGAGTATCTTGGTAATCATGCCGCCGCGGCCAATGCTGGAGCCCGCGCCGCCGGCCATGGCCTCCAGGGCGGAGTCACCTGCACGGGCCTCGTGCACGAACTCTGCCGATGGATCTTTGCGGGGGTCGGCTGTGAACAGTCCCTTTTGGTCAGTCAGGATAACCAAGGCATCCGCTTCCACCAGATTAGCCACCAGCGCGCCCAGGGTGTCGTTGTCGCCGAATTTGATTTCATCGTTGACGACTGTGTCGTTTTCGTTGATGACAGGCACCACTCCCAGCTTAAGCAGGGTCAGCAGCGTGGAGCGGGCATTGAGGTAGCGTTCGCGGTCGGCCAGGTCGGCATGGGTCAGCAGCACCTGGGCGCTGCCCAACCCGTTGAGCTTGAGTTTGGTCTCGTACATCTGGGCCAAGCCCATCTGTCCCACAGCCGCAGCAGCTTGCAGTTCCTGAACCGCCTTGGGCCGCGTAGTCCAGCCCAGGCGCTTCATGCCTTCGGCAATGGCGCCACTGGACACCATGATGACTTCGCGCCCATTGCGGATCAAGTGCGCCAGCTGGCGGCACCATTCGCCAATGGCCACGTCGTCCAGGCCTCGACCATCATTGGTGACCAGACTGGAGCCGACCTTGACCACAATCCGGTGCGCATCACGCAACAATGGAGAACGAGAAATATTTACCATATGCATCGGTAGCCCTCGTCAATATTACGTAAGGCACTATTATTTTTATAGCTATTGGGCCTCGCCAGGTGTTGCAACAAAACGTGGATCGACGACTTCTGGCGTCTGTTCGGACACCTGCTGCGCTTTGACGTGTTTATAGATGGCCTTGATCAGCGGCTCACAGCCTTCTCGGGTCAGTGCTGACATCTCGAACACCGGCCCTTTCCATTTGAAGCGTTTCACGAAATCCTTGACCAGTGCCTCGCGCTCATCGGTTGGCACCATGTCGAGCTTGTTGAGCACCAGCCAGCGCGGCTTCTTGTACAACGCCTGGTCGTACTTCTTTAATTCATTGACGATGGCCTTGGCCTGCGCAACGGAGTCCACGCTTTCATCAAACGGCGCCACATCCACAATGTGCAAGAGCAAACGCGTGCGCTGCAAATGGCGCAGGAACAGATGGCCCAAGCCAGCGCCCTCGGACGCACCTTCGATCAGGCCCGGCAAATCGGCCACGACAAAACTTTGCTCTGGCCCCACACGCACTACGCCCAGATTGGGGTGCAAAGTGGTGAAGGGATAGTCGGCAATGCGGGGGCGCGCGTTGGACACTGCCGTGATGAAGGTGGATTTGCCGGCATTGGGCATGCCCAGCAGGCCTACATCGGCCAATACCTTCAATTCCAGCTTGAGGTTTTTCTTCTCGCCTGGCCAACCAGGGGTCTTCTGGCGGGGTGCGCGGTTGATGGCACTCTTGAAACGCATATTACCAAAACCGCCATCGCCGCCCTTGGCAATGGTGATGACTTCACCGTGTTGAAGCAATTCATACAGCACTTCACCGGTTTCTGCGTCGCTGATGATGGTGCCCACCGGCATTTTCAAAGTAATGTCACTACCCGCTGCGCCGAACATATCGGAACCCATTCCGTGCTCGCCGCGCTTGGCGTCGTGGCGGCGGGAAAAACGGTAGTCCACCAGGGTATTGAGGTTGGAATCCGCCACTGCGAAAACATGTCCGCCACGGCCACCATCGCCTCCATTGGGGCCACCAAACTCTTTGTACTTTTCATGCCGGAACGAGACACAGCCTGCCCCGCCGTCTCCAGCGGAGATATCAATGTAGGCTTCGTCAACGAACTTCATGGTGTGGTACGTAGTTATAAATGAAAAACCCCGCGCACAGGCGCAGGGTTTTTTGGGTGAACTTTCTGCAGATCAGGCTGCAGTCACGCTCACCATGTGCTTATTGAGAGCACCCTTGTGGGCAAACGAAACGTGCCCATCAATCAATGCAAACAAGGTGTGGTCTTTACCCATACCGACATTCACTCCAGCGTGGAACTTGGTGCCACGCTGACGCAAAATGATCGCACCGGGCTTAACCAGTTCACCACCGAATGTCTTCACACCCAGCATCTTGGGCTTGGAATCGCGCCCGTTTCGCGTTGAGCCGCCGCCTTTTTTCTGTGCCATGACCTTATCCTACGATAGCGCCGATTTGCAGTTCGGTGAACTGCTGGCGGTGCCCTTGACGTTTCTGATAGTGCTTGCGACGACGCATCTTGAAGATGCGAACTTTGTCGTACTTGCCGTGAGAAATTACTGTGACCGTAACGGTCGCGCCGGACACCAAGGGCGTGCCAACCTTCATTTCGGCGCCGTTTCCGACTGCCAAAACCTGGTCGATCACGATCTCTTGGCCTACGTCCGCAGCAATCTGTTCTACTTTAATTTTTTCGCCGGCAGCAACTCGATATTGCTTGCCGCCGGTTTTTATGACCGCGTACATGTTGACCTCTTAATCTTGATCCCGCCAACCTGATAACTTAAATTCAGTCAGCGGACTTGACTCTCCGGACGAATTTCCGTAGAGCCAAAAATTATAGCACTTTCCGCCTATCGGGCCAAATCGCTGCCTGGCTTCCCAATGGCCCTTCAGGCTTTCTATACAATCCGGCAACTAACAAACTCGCATTACTGCCTTGCAAGCCCCTACTATCGGTTCATCGACAGGAATTTCCATTGTCGAACAGGACATGCGCGAGGTCGATCGGGTCATCGCAAGAAGGCTGGACTCTGGCGTTCCCCTGGTTGGCAGCGTTTCCCACTACATCATCTCAGCCGGTGGCAAACGGTTGCGTCCGGCGTTATTGTTGTTGTGCTGTGGTGCACTGGGCTACACGGGTGATCAGCGTTTCAATATGGCAGCCGTTGTGGAATTCATACATACTGCCACCCTTCTGCACGATGACGTGGTGGACGATTCCGCCTTGCGCCGTGGCAGCGCTACTGCCAATGCCAGATTTGGCAACCCGGCCAGCGTACTAGTCGGCGATTTTCTGTATTCCCGGGCCTTTCAGATGATGGTGGATACCCAGAACATGCGCATCATGGAAGTGCTGGCCAATGCCACCAATATCATTGCAGAAGGCGAAGTGATGCAATTGATGAACATGCACAACGCCGGATTGGACGAAGCCGGCTACCTGCAAGTTATCCGCTCCAAGACCGCCAAACTCTTTGAGGCCAGCGCCCAGGTCGGCGCCATCTTGTCGGGCGCCACTGCGGCGCAAGAATTGGCCTGCGCCGAGTATGGGCAGGCCTTGGGAACCGCATTTCAGGTGATTGATGACGTGCTGGACTACACCGGTGACGCCGCAGTGATGGGGAAAAACCTGGGCGACGACCTGCGCGAAGGCAAAGCAACGTTGCCTCTCATTGCTGCCATACAACGTGGTACGACTGCTGAAAAAGCAACCATTCAGAACGCCATCGAAAATGGAGATGTATCC
>Ga0138256_10003494_pt1 | contig 16698 bp, 18 predicted proteins | sample KNB2016incub_MG_FD_105486 | JGI IMG/M metagenome (GOLD analysis project Ga0138256, IMG submission 105486) | Active sludge microbial communities from wastewater in Klosterneuburg, Austria - KNB2014incub_MG | ecosystem: Engineered > WWTP > Activated sludge > Unclassified | place: Austria... | reverse complement strand
CTTTGGGAAGTGCCATTTCTCTTTTTTTGATTCTTTTACTTGGAATTTTTTTTCTTATTTTACAAAAACATGAAAAAAGAAATGAGCAAAAATAAAAATAACGGCAAACATTTTTTAAAAAATTATCTAGGGCCTTCTTTTTTGGGAATAATTTTTTTCCTTCTTTATATTCCCCTTTTTGTTCTTGTTATTTATTCCTTTAACGACACAAAATTTTCTCCTGAATGGAATGGGTTTTCTTGGCAGGCCTACCTTACACTATGGCAAAAAAAAGAGCTTTTATTAGCAGCACAACGCTCCTTAACAGTTGCTTTTTTAAGTGCTACGGCCTCTACTCTTGTAGGCTCTTTAATGGCTTTTAGTTTTTATCGGTTTTCTTACAAACTTAAAAAGGCCACACAAAATTTTTTCATTTTAATTTTATTGGCCCCTGATATTATTTTAGGCATTTGCTTCCTTCTTCTTTTTGGGCTCATTCATCTTAAATTAGGTTTTACTTCTCTTTTGATTGCCCATTGTTCTTTTTGCTTGCCTTATACAGTAATCACTATAACTGCACGGCTTTCAGGGCTTAATAAACATATCATAGAAGCGGCCATTGATTTAGGGGCAAGTGAAAGTATGGCCTATCGTAAAATTTTCTTCCCTTTGATGATGCCTGCTATTATTTCTGGTTGGCTTTTGGCCTTTACTCTTTCTTTAGATGATGTTGTTATTAGTTTTTTTACCTCAGGCCCTGATTATGAAATTTTACCAATCAAAATCCATTCCTTGGTTCGCTTAGGCCTTAGACCAGAAGTAAATGCTCTGAGTGTTCCTCTTTTATTTTTCTCCTTTATAGTTGCCTTTTTTGTTAAAAAATTCTCTCAAAAGGAATCTCTATGATGATTTTTTCTGTACGGCCTTTTTTACGTCTTTTCTTTTCTTTTGCTTCTATGATTGTTTTGCTTTTAACTCTTCAAAGTTGTTGGAAAAAAGACTCTACCTCTACTCAAAAAGTTTTATATTTTTATAACTGGGCAGAGTACTTACCTCAAAAAGTATTAGATCAATTTACAAAAGAAACAGGAATAAAAGTTATTTATTCTACTTTTGACAATAATGAAACTCTCTACGCTAAGTTAAAATTACAAAAAGGGTCCGGATATGATCTAATTGTGCCTTCAACTTATTATGTGGACAAGATGAAGAAAGAAGGACTTCTTTCTCCTTTAGATAAATCTTTATTATCCAATCTTTCTCATTTAAATCCGGCCTTAATGAATAAATCTTTTGACCCAAACAATCTTTATACTGTGCCGTATTTATGGGCCATTACAGTAATTGGATTTAATTCTCAAGAATTTTCAAAAGAAAATTTTTTGAGTTGGAATGATCTTTGGAATAAAAATTTAGACCAAAAAATTCTTCTCTTAAATGACCCTCGAGAGGTTTTTTCTTTGGCCCTAAAAGGGCTTGGACTTTCGATCAATACAAGAGAGGAGAAAGAACTCACTCAGGCCTTTGAACGGCTTAAAAGCTTAACTCCTATGGTAAAAGTTTTTGATGCGGATTCCCCAAAGAGTGCTTTTTTAGCAGGAGAAGTGTCGGTTATGATGGTTTGGGCCGGAGAAATTTTACAGGCCCAAAAAGAAGCTCCTTTTCTTCATTACACAACACCGAAAGAAGGAGGAATTTTTTCCATGGACAACTTAGCAATTCCTAGTGGTGCGGCCAATAAAGAAGGGGCACATTTGCTTATCAATTTTCTGATGAGACCAGAAATTGCAAAACAAATAATTGAAGAAGTTGGCTATCCTTCTCCCAATCTTTCTGCTAAAGGTCTCCTGTCTCCAGAAATGGCCAACAATCCTTTGCTTTACCCTTCTGACGATTATATTGCCAAAGGAGAATTTCAAGAAGATATTGGCGAAAAAATGCTTCTTGTAGAACGCTATTGGGAACAATTAAAATCTCTAAGATAAAGAGAAACAATTAATAAAATAAAAATAAGAAAACGAGGTAATCTTGAAAAATACATCTCACAATCGACCTACGGCCATAGTAGGTTTTTCCTCTAACCCAGAACGCTATAGCTATAAGGCCTTTAAATCTCTTCTACAACATGGCCATAGTGTTTTTCTTATTTCCCCTAACTTAACTGAATTTGAAAGTTACACTGTTTACAAAGATCTAAAGGGTTTACAAGGGCAAGAAATTGATACAATTACTTTGTATGTACGGCCAGAACTTTCTACGCCGCTTTTAAAAGACATACTAGATCTTTCACCCAAGCGAGTTATTTTTAACCCTGGAACAGAAAACTTAGAACTAAAGGGAAAATTAGAAAATCAGGGTATTTTATGTGAAGATGCCTGTACACTTGTCCTTCTAAGTACAAACCAATATTTATGATTTTAGTAAAATATTTTATTGCCCCTTCTCAAATTTTTAAGGCCGGTAAAGGATTATTTCTTGAAGAAGAATGCCCTAAAGGTAAAGTTTTAATTATTCCTAATGAAATACAATGCCTTGTTTCAGAAAAAGAAATTTTTCAAAATGAACACTTAGAAGCTTCTTCTATTCGTTGGTTTGAAGATGTTTTTTCTGTAGATCATGAATGGTCTGCAGAATCTCATCTCAATCACTCCTTTACTCCAAACTGCTATTGGCATTTAGGGTTTGTTTTTGCTGCAAGAAATTTAAAAAAGAAAGAAGAATTAACAGTTGACTATTCTCTTTTCTTGGGAGAAGGAAGAGAGAGCGACTTTTATGACTCTTTAACTCAAAAAAAAGTTATAGGACTCTCATGGAAAGAGTCCTTGAAAACTTCTTTGCAAAATCTTTTGTCACTGTGATGAATGTTCTTACATTATCATCTTGGAATTATTTGGACTTTTTTCTTTATTAAATAATTTCTAAAATTATAAGAATTGGAGATAACGAAATAAAGCTCTCCTGGAGTAAAATAATCACTCCAATAAAGTTCATTAAATTCATATCTTTTTTTATAAAAATTTTTTTTATAGGTAACAGAAATCACTTCATCTTTTTTTTTATTACTAATATTAAGTAAAATATTTTTTTCATTTTTAAATTTTTTCACAACATCTTTAATATTAGACATTCTTCTATTTAAGTCATAATTTTTTATTATTGGAATTTCATTATATTTTGTTAATCTGTCCAATATCCCGTTATTTTCTAATACAACAGCATCGTCACCTTCACCCAACAATACCGTTCTAGAAGAATATCCATAACCTTCACCTTCTCTCATTATAGGCCTAAATAAAAAATCTATTTTGTTTTTTTCATCAAAAAACTTAATATGATTTGGCTTAGGAGTAAGAACAATTTTTTTATAATAATCATAAACAAAATTTGAAAATCTGTTATTCCTCACATGTTTTTTTCTTATGATTTCTTTTTCTATTCTGTCGCTACTCTTAAAAATAAAAGAAAAATTCATATCTTGTTTTTTAAAAGGAATAAAAGTCTTTGGATAAAATTCAATGGTCTTTTCCTTTAATAAGTAACCATTATGATTTTTAATTGTCGGATTAAACTCTGTTGAATAATTACTGTATTCTTTGTTTAAATAATCAAGACTAGTTAAAGAAAGTATTCCATAAAGCGAAAATAATTCACTTTTTCTAGTCCCTAGGACAACAGATTCAATATCAAAATGTAATATTTTTTTTTCACTGCTAAAAAATTTAGATAAAAATATAATTGTATCTCCCGTATCTTCTATCTTTAAATCCTTTAAATCCTTTTTTATTTGATACTCTATTTCATCTCTATAAATATCTGAATTAACTTTTATTTCATGAATAAATCTGTGAGATTTTTCACTATTATTAAACATGAGCTTCATTTTTTTATTTCTATAAGAAATCATTGGATAGTCATTCCCATTTATATTTGATCTAAAAATAATTTCTTTTTCATTACACTGCTGTTTTTCTATATTTAACAATTCTTGATGAGAATAATTTTCAACATCATTAATATTGTACTTCAGTTCGTTATTCTCACAGAGTATTTTAATTTCTTTCTTAAATTCTGGAGAAAACCTGCCAAGTGAAATAACCATTGTTCTAAACAATTCTTTTTTTTCTTTTCTAAATTCTAGAAAATAATCAGCTTTTTTAAAAATTTCTTCAATTTTTTTTCTTTTATCCCAGTCATAATCAACTTTTTCTTTTTTTATCTCTTTTACATTCTCTGAGCTTATTTTTTGATTATCAGATTGTGCAAATAAATTGACTCCTTCATAGGATTGATTATTGAAATTTTTTTTAAAGAAAAGATAATTTTCAGGAAAATTCTTTTCCAATGTTTTATGCATTAAAAAGTATGCAGCAATCTCTTCTGAAAAATTTTCTTCAACGCTTTTTTCAGAATATTTCGTTATAAGATTTTTAATCCGTGGATGATAGTTTATAAAAGTTATATCTTTATTTTTAAAATTTTCTTCAGAAGAATGAATTTCATTTTTGAAATTTTGTGGTATATATTTTTTATCTTTTTTGTAAAACCAATTGAATTGAGCGTATTTTTTTTTCAAGGCTTCATTGAAAAAATTATTCCACCAATAATGTCCCATTTCATGAAAAAAAATCTTATGAAATTCATGAATACTAGCAGATTCAAGAGAAGGAGTGATTCCTATCATATTATCTTTAATTTTATAATAAGCAACAAATTTAGATTTTGTTTTTGCATCATAGACAATTCTAGGTAATAGTATTTTTTTATGTTTTGAATAATTAAAGTTAAATTCAGGAATTAACAGAATTGTTGAAGCAACTTTTTTAAGTAAGGACATTGGAAGTTTTTCTTCTTTTTTATCACTTAATTTAAATCCTGCTTTTTTAATTATTTCTTCAGATATTCTAGTGTCTTCTTGATCAATATATTGGATTAGTTGCTGGGATAATTCTGTAGAGAATGTCATTTCAAAATCCAAAGGAACGCCTAGAGCTTTTTGAGCTAAAAGTTTTTTGTTTATATTATCAAGAGAATGAAATATATCAGATTGAATATTTCCATTTGAGTTATGTATTCTTAAAGAAAACACCCCTGTTTCATTAGTCTTTTCACGATCCAATTCTATTATTTGAGGGCCATTCTCTTTTGTAATGTTTAATTCTATTTTTTTATAACCAGAAAAAGAATCCATGTGGGCCATCATAAAAGCATAGAGGCCATTTATTACTTGTTGATTTCCTTCTGTTATTTTTCCTTCTGCAGCAATTACTTGTATTTTTCCTAAAAATGCTTGTATTTTTTTTTGGTCTTCTGGGTTAAGTTTTCCAAGTAAAGTGGGTGGACATCCTTTTTTATCTTCTGCATTATAGGTGGTAATGGCCAAATCATGCCCTCTTAGTATTTTTGAATATTCTTCTTGAAATTCTTTTAAAGAAAGTTTTTCTTTTTTTAAGGAAGATTTTGTCCCTAAAAGGCAAACTTGAATCCCTTTAACATTTGGAATCTCTGAGAAAATTTGAAGAGAGAAGAAAAAAGAGAGAAAAAAAGAAAGAAAAATTTTTGATAAAAAATGCATAAAAAGACCTTTTTTAAATTTTTGATAAAAATTACAATTTCTAATGAATCGGACTATAGAAATTTTTTTTTATTAGACAGCTGTTTCGGTAATTTTTTCCATCCCTGAGCTTATTCGTTTTTGTGCCATAAATAATTTATCGTTTTCACTCTTAAGATAATTTAAGCCGGCCTGATATTTTTTATATGTTTCCTCTAGTATTGCTGACTGTTTCTTATTTTGAGTTGAAATTTCTTGATATTTCTTAGATAATTCTTGATACTTTTTTTCAAGAATTTCAAAATCTTTTTTTGTTTCTTCTAATTTTCGTGTAACTTCTTGATCATGCCATAACAATTTCGAGTGCTTCCCCTTTAAATCCTCATAACAAAGCTTTATTTTTTCTTCTTCTATTTGCTTTGTTTCCATAATTGCTTTGAGTTTTTGATATTTTATTTGTGTTTCTAGAGTATCTAATTTAATTTTATTGAATTTTTGCTCTGAATTTTTGCCCATGTCTAAGAGCTGATTTTGGAGTTCATGAATTTCAGTTTTATATTTTGTTTCCAGAAGTTCTTGATCTTGTTTATATTTTCTCTTCAGTTCTTGATTTTCTTTTTCTAAAGATAAAATTTCTGGATTTCTTGCTTCCCAAATTGCTCTCATAAGTCCTTGATGTTTATGAGTTCCTAATGTAGCAAATAGGTCTTGATAATTTTTTTGCAATTCTTCAAAGGAATGGAATATCTTTTCCATAATATAAACTACCTCCTGTAGCGATAAGTTTAGTATATCCTAATTTTGATTTTAAAAAACAAGGAAAAATCAAGAAAAATAAAAACCTTAGGGTTACGAACATAACCGGATTTAACTATTCTGACTTTAATGCTTCCAAGATTTGCAACTTTTCTGCTTTAATTGCTGGAAAAAGTCCACTAAAGATTCCTACTAAAATAGTAGAGAAAAAAGCAAGAATAAAAGCAATTGGGCTAAAAAACCATTCAAAAGCTAAAGTTGAGATAAATTGCGTAGCAATCCAAATACAAGAAAGATAAATAAGTGGGCCTAAAAGAAGTCCAATTATCCCTGCAAAAAAACAAATAAAAAAAGATTCTAAAATAAAAAGAATCTTTATATGTTTATTTGTGGCCCCTACGGCCTTTCTAATGCCAATTTCTCTTAATCTTTCTGAGACTGAAACAAGCATCATATTACAAACACCCATTCCACCTACTACAAGAATAATCATAGACATAATGGCCATTAAGAGACTTAATAAAAATAAAGATTTTTTTGTTTGTTCAAGAATGGCAGAATTTATATATAATTCAAATTCTCCTGTGTCCCCATACTTATCTTTAAAAAATGAGACAAGGGCATCCCCTATTTTTTGAGAATTAACAGAAGGTAATAAGGCAATCATGATTTTATGTATTTTTGTCAACCAAAAAAGGCCCTGAAGAGATCGTTGATAAAAAGTATAGGGAACCAAAATCTCATTATTTTCTTTTTGACTTCCTTTTTCAGAAAAAACACCAATGATTTTACAAGTCATGTGCCCTTCAGCAATATTCATTCTAATAACTTGATTGAGAGGAGAGCTATTAGAGAATAATTTTTTATAGACATTAAAACCTAAAATACAAAAATTTTTTTCAAACTTAATATCATCTTCATTAAAGTTTCTGCCAATCACGATTTCTTTTTTAAAAATTTTTGAAAAGAAATGATTTGAAGCATTTACCCTGGATCTATTTTCACCATCATATGTTTTACCACCAAATAAAATTCCATCGATCTGAAATTCTAAAATTGGAACCCAATAGTCAATTTGTGAAAATATTTTTTTAAGAGGAATAAGATCTTTTTCAACACTAAATCCATTAAAAATTAAGTTTTTTAATTTTGAGGATCCTTTTTTAAAATAATTTTTATCTCCATAAAAAGTAAACACATTGGCCCCTAGATCTTCATAACCTGAAATAATTTGTTTTTTTACGTACTCACCAAGAGTCACAAGAGATAAAACAGAAACAATTCCAACAACAATTCCTATCAAGGAAAGAAATGTTCGTATTTTGCTTTTTTTAAGGCCATCTAAGGCAAATAATAAACCAGAAAAAAGAATTTCCTGCCAAGAAAAAGAAGTTGGAGAAGAAATTTTTTTTCTTCTCAGAGTATTTTTTTCATAAATATTTTCCTTCTCTTTTTTTCTTCTTTCTTGAGATTCTAATTGTCCATCACACATCACAAATATTTCATCGCACATTTCGGCCACTTCTCTATCGTGCGTGATAATTACAATTGTTTTTCCTTCTTCTCTGTTAAGTTTTTTTAATAAATCCAAAACTTCCTGTGAAGAGTGATGATCTAAGTTTCCAGTAGGCTCATCTGCTAAAATAACCTCTGGATTATTTAATAAGGCCCTACAAATGGCCACTCGCTGTTGCTGTCCTCCTGATAACTGCATAGGAAAATAAGAAAGTCGATGATCTATTCCGACTTTTTTTGCCAATGCAATCGCCTTTTCCTTTATTTCTTCTCTTTCTCTCTTGTTTGAAGAACTATTCTTGCTATAGAGAGAGGGTAAAAGAATATTTTCTAAAACACTTATCTTGGGAAGAAGATGAAATTGTTGAAAAATCAAACCAATAATTTTATTGCGATAAAATGCACCCTCTTCTTCACTTATTCCTGCAAGATTATAGTTTTGAATAAAAATATTTCCTTCTTGCAAAGATAAAATGCCACTGAGAAGATACAATAAGGTTGATTTTCCAGATCCAGAAGGCCCTTGTATGGCCACCATTTTTCCCTTAGGAACACAAAAAGAAACATTTTTTAAAATAGGAACTTCTTTTTCTAAATTCTTGTAGGAAAAAATAACATTTTCAACTTCTATGGCCATTAGTTCTTGTTGCTGAGTCATTTATCTTTTCCAATTCTATCTACTTGTCTTAGAAGATCTCCTTCTTTTATACCGCTTAAAATCTCTATCATTTCTTCATTCTGCTCCCCTATCATAATTTCGACTTTTCTTTTTTCATTAGGAGATTTCTCTTCTAAAAATACAAAATATTTTCCTTCTTCTCTTAACAAATATTCGTGAGGAATAACCAAGACTTTTTCTTTTTTTAATAAAATCAAGTCTACTAAGGCCGTTCCTCCTGAAATTAATTCAGGGACAGGATTCAAAATTTCTATTTTTATAGGAAAAATAATTTCAGAACGCCACCCCTTGTTGAGTTGTGCCCCTGCTTTTGGAACTTCAACCACTTTGCCTTTAAACGTTTTTCCATAGAGAGAGTTTGGTTTGATTAAGGCCTCTTGACCTAAGGCAACCTTGTTAATATCCATTTCACTCACGTTAATCTCTACAAACATTCGAGAACGATCTTCTAATCGAACAAGATAAGGATTGTCTTCTTTTTCTTGAACATATTCCCCTTCTCTTTTTCTTATTAAGACAACTTCTGAAGGAAAAGGGGCCCTTAAAGGCCTAATCGTTTCCTCTAATTGCGCTGATTGTGCCACACTAATAATGGGATCTCCTTTTTTTACTCTTTGTCCTACCTCGACAAAAACTTTATGAATATTCCCAGCATAAGCTGCATTGATCAGTGCTTTTTTAAAGGGAATAATTTCTCCTGATAACGATAGCTGTAAAATAAATTCCTTTTTTTCCAGCGTATAGAGTTGAAGTGAATTTTCTACAGAGCGAGAAAGAGGTTTCATAAAAATAAAAACAACTCCAATCAACAAGGCCATGATCACAATAAAAAACACAATTTTGTCAAAGAAGAATTTCATGTAAATTTCCTTGGAGCTGTAAAAGAGAATAATAATTTTTCTGTAAGGAGATAAGGGCAGCTAAATAACGCCCCTCTGCTTCTAGTTTTTCTTTTTCTACCAAAAGCCAATCACTTAAAGGAGATTTTCCATTCTGATAAGAAATTTTGATAGAATCGGCCCTTTGTTTTTCTAAATCCCAAAGTTCTTTTGCCAATTTTAGTAACTGAAGATTTTCTTCAAATTGCAATCTTAATTTTTCACTTTCATTTTTAATTTTTTCTAATATTTTTTTCTCTTGATATTCTTGTGAACGCTTTTTTTCTGTCATGATTTCTACATCATAAGCACTTTTATTCCAATCCCATAAAGGATACTTTACCGTAAAAAGTGCGCTCCATTCCCATGCTTGATTCTCTTGCCAAGAGTGACTTGTTTTAAAAAAATCTTGGGTGTTATATTTTCCTCCGAAAGACAAGGCCAACTCTGGAAATGTTTTTTTTTCAGAAAGAATAATTTGATCTTGAGAATTTTGCGTTTCTAATTGTTCTATTTTTATTTCAATAAAAGAAGAAAAATCTAAAGAAGAAGGCCATATTGGAACTTTAAGTGACTCTAATGAGAAAATTTCCAAAGTAAATGAATCTTTACTTAAAAGAGAAAAAAAAGAATTTTTCTTTTGAGATAAGGAAAACTTCAAGGATTCAAGTTGAACTTTTTTTCTTTGTAAATTGGCCTTTCCTGTTAAATAGTCTGAATAAGATTTTAATCCCTCTTGATACTGTTGGGATAAAACCTTAAAATTTCTTTCTGCAAAAACAAATTCTTCTTGAGACGATTTCAAAAACGTCTCTTCAAGAGAAATATCTAAGAATAAAAATGTAATCTCAGAAATAATTTTATTTTTTTCTTGGACTAACTTTAGTTCTAATTTTTTTTTTCGTCTTAAGAGAAGATTTTCTTTTATAAAAGATTGCCCATTATCGTAAAGAGGGTAATCTAAATTAAATGACAAAGAAGAGAGATCATAGTCTTTCTTTTTGTTTAAATGATGATGTTTTATTCCGACAGAGGCCTCTGAAGAAAGAGAAGGCCTTAACGTGGCCTTTTCTTTTTTTATTTCCAATCCAAAGGAAGAAATCTCTATTTCCAATTGTTTCAGAGTTAAAGAATTTTCTAACCCAAGTTCAAGACATCTTTTTAAATCTAAGGATTTTTTATAAACATTTGATTCTCCTAAAATTGATAAAAAAATAAAACTTACGAAGGTGCCGTAAAAATAAAAAAAACGGCACCACATAAACAAAGACCTGCCCATAAAAAATTCCAACTAGGTTTTACATCTAAATAAAAAAAAGAAATGGCCACAAATAACAATAAGGTCATAATTTCTTGAATAATTTTTAATTGATAAACTGAAAAAAGTTGACTTCCTATCCTATTGGCAGGAACTTGAAAACAATACTCAAAAAAAGCAATGGCCCAACTCAGCACAATTACTTTCCAAAGAGAGGAGTTTTGATGATTTTTCAGATGGCCATACCAAGCAAGATTCATAAAAAAATTAGAAATGGCCAATAACATAAGGGTTTTTAAAACAATAGTCATTTTTGATTTAACTTAGAAGGAAGAATTTTTTAACATTTTAACCACAGTACTATCTGATTTTATTTCATTATTTTTCAAATAATTTTCTAAATTAGAAATTGTTTTATAAGGCCAATTTCGCTGAAAAACATTCACTAACCAAGTAGGAATACTGCCCTTTGGATCAGAATGAATTTCTACTAAAAATTTTGTTTTATTATTTTCTAATTGTTCTAACTCATAATGCCCTCTCAAAATAGCTCCTCGTACTACGTTTTCTCTCGTGGGAGCAAGAGGGTCTTCTGTATTAGATAAATCAAGAAAAATTTTCTTTTTATCAGGACTAAAAGAGACCTTTACCTCAAAAACAAAATCTCTATTTTGTAAAGGCCATGGAGCAGAAGTTTGATTATACTCAATTCGGGAAAGCTCTGAAGTATACCGCAAAACCTTAGATTCTACTACCTTATACATCCACTTGGGCTTTAACTCCATTTCGTAAAGTAAAGTGGCCACTTTTTCTAAAGGGGCCTCTATTACAGCTTCTCCCTTGAAGGCAACAAGATCTTGTCCCTCCACTTTACCAGTGTAAAGATCAACCCCACTCATGGTTTTTATTTTTTGCCATTTAGTTTCTATTGAAGCAAAACTAATATGACAAAAACACAGAAAACAGATTGCAAAAAAGGCCTTTAAAAAATTTTTAGAATTTTTTCTTATTTGATTCTTCATCCCCTATCTCCTTTAAAATCTCATTTACAATTTTTAGTGTAGGGTTATTTTCCAATATTGGTAAAGAAAACTTTTCGTGATTTTTATAATATTCTTTCAATTGAAGGATTAAAGGAAAAACAACCTCAAAATGAAAATCTTTTTCTCTTATAACAAAAGAACCTAAAAGTTTTTCTGCCTCTAAAGCATTAAAATATTGTTCGTCTTTCTGGGCCCCTTGTAGTGGGACAAAAATTGTTCTTTTTTTTATGGCCATCAATTCGGCCACTGTTCCAGCTCCGGCCCTTGAAATAACAACAGAGGAAATTTTCATATAATCCAAAATTTCTTCCCCTAAGATAGAAAATGGCCAATAGGAGTCAGAGGCCTTTTTAGAAAAATTTTCAATAAAATTTTTTCCAACCTGATGAATGACAATAAAATTTTCAGATAACCATTCAAAATTCTCTTCTACAAATGTATTTAAAAGAAGAGAGCCATTTCCTCCTCCAGTAATTAACAATAACTCTTTAGAACTGTTTTTTTGAATTTCATTTTTAATCTCAGGAATCATAAAGATTTTTTTTCTTAAAGGAATTCCTGTTACTTTTGTTCTTTCCAGAGGGAAAAATTTCCGAGAAGATTCATAAGTTAAAAAAATACGTGTGGCCAATTTTCCTGCAATGACATTCGCAAGCCCTGCTCTAGAGGTTTGTTCATGGACAAAAAGAGGAATTCTAACTAAATAAGCTGCTATGGCAGGAGGCAGGGAAACAAACCCTCCCGTTGAAACCACCCCCACTATCTTATTTTTTGATTTTGAGGTTAAAAAGAAAAAGAAACAAACCCAAATACCCTGAAAAAAAAGAAAAAAGTCTTTTACATTTTTCCAAGAAAGATAGCGACGCAACTTCCCCACAGGATAAGAATAAAAAAAAATATGAGGTTTTTTTTCTTTTAGAACGTCAAATTCAAGATGTTTTGAGGAACCCAAAAAAATTACCTTGTATCCCAGCAACTCCCAATGCTCTATCAATTCAAGTGCCGGAAACAAGTGCCCTCCACTCCCTCCACCAGTTACCACAATTGTTTTATTTGCTTTCATTACTGATTATGTTAGTTTTAGTAACTATGAAACGGCCATCAGAAGCAAGCATCAATCGCGTTAAAAATCTCGTAGAAAAATACTCTGAAAGATCAGGGACAACTCAACACCCAGAAGAAATTGTCACCGAAGGGGTTATGTTGGGCCTTGCCAATAATCTTGACGAACTTGGTAAGCCTCTTTGTCCTTGTCGCTTTTATCCTAACAAACAGGAAGAGGTAAAGCACAGAACTTGGATTTGTCCTTGTGATGACATGCAAATTTACAAGTATTGCCATTGTCTTTTATTTGTAAAAGAAGACGGACTTTTCATTACAGAGTATTTACCGGAAGATCATGACGGCAAAAAGTCTTACGGACTTGTCCAAGACCCTACTCCTGACAAAGGCCGGGCCTTAAGGGCAAAAGCATTTGAAAGAGAACAAGAAAGAATCAATAGAAAAAGCTAAATCTTTAACATTTTCTTTCTGTTAGTTTTTGTTACAAAAAAAGACTCCCTAATTTTACTTTAGCTATTTATTCTATCTCTAGTGAGCAATCTAAGCACTCAGGAGATAGGGCCATGATAAAACTCTTTTTTAAATACGTTTTTGTCACATTTTTTTTCTTCTTGTGCAGTTTTATAAGGCCTTCTTTTGCTAATCATAATTCAAAAGGATTATCTAAAAAACTTCAAAAAGGCCTTCAAAGATGTACCGCTGCCTTAACAAAGTACCTAAGACCTCAATACCCTAATAAAAACTATATCAAACGCGTCCTAAAAGACTTAGAGACAATTTCTCTTGAGAATAAAAGTATTCCTTCAGGAGAAGCTATTTTTTCTCTACTGAACGACCTTGTACTTAAAGTTAGAGATATTGCTATATGGGAACAAGTGGCCAATATTTACCTTTACTCAGCAGAAAGACAGCCCAAAGATACAAGTCTGGCAATTGGACGAATACTAGAAGGCATTTTTAACATCGTAAACATGGGGTTAAAAAGCAATGTAATGCCAGAAAAGGCCATATTACTCTCCACAAACGCCTTTTTAACTCTCTTTCAACGCCTAGATTCGCCCCTTTCTCAAGGAGATTTAAATCTTTTAACAATACTTAAATCTAATGTTCAGAATGAAAAAAGTGCTTTGGCCACACGGATAGAGGCACAGCTTCACGTAGCACTCAATACTAAGCAGACTTTTTAAAGAAATAATATTTGTAAATTTCGTTGACCTTATAGTACTCTTCTGGGTATTAGTTGTCTCACTCATATTTTAAGAGAGTTAGTAAAAACCTCTATATTTTAAGTTAAAGGAGCTTTTATTTATTATGAAAACACGAAGTAATCTTAGCCTATTTCTCTTTTTGGCCCTTCTCTCTACTTCTTTTTACAACTGTTCTACTAACAAAAAAGCAGCAAAAGTGGAAGAACAACAAGTGGCCGCACAACCAACAGGCCCACAACTAGAGCTTAATGGAGATTCGGACTCTCAAAAAGCAGGCCCTCTAAAAACTGTTTTCTTTGCTTATGATTCTTCAGAACTTTCTTACGAATCTAAAGCCGTTTTAGAGTCTAATGCCGCTTTTTTAAAGGCCTCTCCTAAAACAGTTATCCAAATCGAAGGACATTGTGACGAAAGAGGAAGTGTTCAATATAACCTCGGACTAGGAGACAGAAGAGCAAACGCAACAAAAAATTACCTTTTGGCCCAAGGTGTTTCAGCTTCACAAATCACGACAGTTTCCTTTGGTAAAGAACGACCTCTTGAATTTGGACACGATGAACCTTCTTGGTCAAAAAATAGAAGGGCCAACTTTGTCATAACTGCACTCTAAAAACATTTCTTCAATTTTTTCTTTTTTATTGAGGCCTTGTAAAAAACAAGGCCTCCTCTTACACTATAAAAAGTGAAATCCTTTTTCTTGTTTCTCTTCGTTAATCTAGTCCTAACATTAACCTCTTGTTCTTTATTAACAGAACGCCCAAAATTAGAAATGGCCATGGCAGCAGAGGCCTTGTGGGCCGCAAAGCAGGCACAAGCAGATAGCTTTGCCCAAGGGCCTTATCGTAAGGCCGAAGATTTCTATGTCAAAGCAAAATCACAGTATCGACAAAAATTTTTTGATAGGGCCAAACAAATGGCCATTTTGGCCAAAATTTATGCAGAAAAGGCAGAAGAAATGGCCATGGTTAAAAAAACACAAGAATAAAAAAGTAAAAGTAGAAGGATTTTTATGAAAAAAACTTTTTTTCCCTTTATATTTCTTTTCTTCATGAATTTTCTAGGGGCCTGTGCGACCAAAGAAAGTGTTCGCCAAGAACAAAATGTGCAAGATCTTCTTGCCTTACAAGAATCTCATCAGAAAAAATTTTTTGCCATCACGGAAGAATTAGATCTTATAAAATCAGAAGTGACAAAAAGAGAAAATCAATTTCAAATAATAAATAAAACCCTAAAAGATTATGAAAAACACCATGCTTCCCTCTTAGAACGCCTCACTCTTTTAGAAGAAGAAAAACAAGAAAGGGACAAACTTCTAAAAGAGATGGAAGCAAAAAATAAACAACTAGATCAATATCTTAAAAAAGTCCTAAAAACCTTAAAAACCCTTTCCCAATAATATAAAGAAAAATTAGGCCACTTTTTTAATCAAAAGCTCTTGTTGATATTTTTTTAAATTTTGCTTAATAGATTCTGGATCGAGTATTTCTATCTGTGAAGAAATCTCATTTAACCATTCGTAAAGAGAAAGCCCATCTTGAACAGAAGCGGCCCAAATAATATGCCCCTTTGAATTTGTCGTCATGTAGTGCTCTTTAAGAATAACGTAATCAGGAATAAGATTGATTGGTTTTTCTGCTAAAACTTTAAAAATAAGTCTTTTACTAGGCCCACTAATTTCCATAAGCCCATTAATAAAAATTTGAGACTCAATTGACGAAAATTTAGGTAGTTGTTTTCGTGGGTAAACAGAAAGTTTTTTTATCTCACTAATATAGAGACAGCAAAGTCCAGGGGATTCTACATCTTCAAAGATTAAGGCCAAGGCCCCATCTAAATAAAAAATCTCATGTGGAATTACTTTGTACGTTTTTCCGGTAAATAATTCGGCCACAAGAGTTTGATTTTCCACGTAGGCCTTTTGTAATTGAAAATAAACAGGCCCATAATTATTAAAGGCAAAAGGCCATAACTTCTTTACTATTTCTTCTGAATTTAGATCTAAAGAAAATTGTTTAATGTAGGGTATATGACTTTCTAAATTTTCTAACGCATGAGAAATTTTTTTAAAATGAAAAGGAAATAAAGAAGCATAGCTTTGAATATCTTCTCTTTTTAGAGGAAGTAAAAAGGGAGTGTTTTCAAAAGGATCAAAAGAAAGAACAGGGAGAGGGTATAAAAATTTTTTGAGAAAAAAGGCCAATTCATTCCCTGAATAGCGAGTACTTCCCAAAATTTCTTGAATTCTTTGTAAAGGTGTCGCAATTTCCAAAGAAAAGGCCAATTCTAAAAATTGAAAAAATTCTTTTGTAAATGTTTCATAATCATTTCCTATCTCTACAACTGAAGGAGAATGAGCGACAAGAATACTATCTTTCTTTGCTATCATAAAACACCTCTTGAGTTATCTTATCGGCCAATAGCCAGATTTCTTTAGTCAAGAATTGCCTTGTGCATTTTTTAAAAAATGTCATAATAAAAACAAGATGTTTGGTAAGAATCTTTTAAAAAGTCCAATACTTGTTATTGGAATTTTGTTTTGTACAATCTTTCTCTATAAACTAAGAGATACTTCCTATTGGAAAAATTATCGAGAAAAACTCTCCCCTACTACCTGCAGTCTCTCCCTCCCTTTTTTGCGAAAAAAAAATTATACCTCTTTTTTTCTTCCACAAATGTCTATAAAAAATATTGAATGTAAGCATAATAATTTATGGTTTGAAATAGAAAGCAAAGAAGACATCCCTAGTTCTAATCTTTACAACTTTGTTG
>Ga0138256_10003493_pt1 | contig 16698 bp, 8 predicted proteins | sample KNB2016incub_MG_FD_105486 | JGI IMG/M metagenome (GOLD analysis project Ga0138256, IMG submission 105486) | Active sludge microbial communities from wastewater in Klosterneuburg, Austria - KNB2014incub_MG | ecosystem: Engineered > WWTP > Activated sludge > Unclassified | place: Austria... | reverse complement strand
TGTTGCTGACGCCCGGCGCTCTCGGAGGCACGCGGGCGACAAGTGAGAACGACGCCTCTTTGATGCTGATCTGGTGGTAGCGCAATTGCACATGGCCCTCGTATTCCGCGAAGACCAAGAAGAGGGAAAGGGAATCGCGCGGGGCTGCATCGAGCGTGCCCTGCACAACGATCTCATCGAACAGCTTGGTATCCCCAAGCGTCGGCAATCCTTCCAGGGTGAACGGGAACTCGTCGGTGGTGAAACACAGCGCTGCCGGGCTTCCCGCCGGGCAAGGGACAGTATCGTACCGCGACAGAATCGGGGACTTATGCTGTGCAAGTGTGTATAGCGTGTCGCTCGAAACCATACGCTGCCCCGGTAATCGGCGGAAGATGTACACCTCCATGGGATGACCACCGAGCATGTCCACGTTCTCGCGCGGGGCCATCAATTCCAGCAAGCGCAGGCCCCTGTCGTTCATTACCCGCTCCAGTGGAAGTCCGCCTTCGTTGGGCGCGAAATGCGCATCCCACACCAATAGGTCGCCGGCACCGAGACCGAGGCCCTCCTGCGACTTGTCCACCGCCCAGATCATGCGGGTGCGTTCCGTATCGAACGGATCACGCCCCGCTGCATAGGTGATCATGGGGTCTTGGCACACGATGCTCTGCCCCAGGGTATCCAACTCTTGCACCCGGACCCCTGCCCGCAGCAAGAGTTCCTGATCGACACTTCGCGCCACTGGCATCGGAACATGTTCAATGAGCGAGAAGAGGCCGAAAGTGCCGAGGGCAACGCCCGCGATCCAGAGCACGGAGTGCTGCCGTCGAGCATCACGCACACCAGCATTCAGGGCTTCCGTGGTCTTCGTCAACGTGTGCAACACGAACAGCGCGACCAAAGGAATACCGGTGCCCAGCACACGCAGCAACCCGAGCGAACCATTTCCACCCTTCCACCATGCGTAGGAATGAACGAGCAGAATGCCGAGGGCGGGGATCAGTGTGAGGAGCGCGATACCCATCATGGCCTTGCGTTGGCCCTTCAGCTTCCACAGAACGAATGGCCATACGCAGATACAGCATAGCAGAAGGACGATCAACGGCGTTCCCAGAACTTCATCCATGTGACGGATGAAATGATCCGCTGCGCCGGTGCCATAGGTGCTGTTACCAGCGTATGGGTCGTGGGTGAAGAAGTGGAGCGGATCGCCGAACGCAACAAAGGCAAGCACAGCGTACACACCACTACCGAGCAACAACCATGGCAGCGTGCGCCATGCCCGATGCCACGCCGCATACACCAACACGCACGGTAGAAATGCGATCCACTCCGGTCGCATGAGCGGCATGAACGAGGCGAGGATCAACGCGTGCTTGAAGCGTTGCTTCAACAGCAGCCACACCACACCGATGGCAGCAGCGCCGAAGAGGACCTCCGTCATGCCGCTCATGACGTTGTGGAAATACACTGGCGCCAAGAGCAGCAGCAGCGGTGCCAGCCAACGCGCGGCATTCGTGCGCACTATGGCGCCGATGCCCACGGCCGTGGTTGCTGCCAACAACACGTTCATCAGCACAAGGCCACATGCATCGAGCAGCGCGAACGGCGACGCGAGCAGTGTGAACACCGGTTTCGCCCACAGGTCCAGAAGCAACCCGGGGTGCGACCAACACCAGCGAGCATATTGATAGTGTAATATCCCATCACCAGCATCGGGGATCCCTGGCGAGAGCAAGCGCACGATCAACGGCACCGCAGCCAACGCGAACGCGAAGACGATCGGGCCGGAATCGCGCGCATTCAATGACGTATTGGTATCGCGGTCGGTCACTGCAAGCAAAGGAAGGAGAAGTCGTGAGTCGTGAGTCGCGAGTGGCGAGTGGCGAGAAATGAGCAGCGGGCGCTTGGTGTTGCGCAGAACGACCTCAGTCAGCGAGGCCGTATCGCACCATGCACCAGATGGCACGGAAGCCGTCCTTCCAGCCGATCTTCTTGCCTTCGGCGTAGGTGCGGCCGTAGTAGCTGATGCCCACTTCGTAGATGCGCGCATTCTTCACCCGCGCCAGCTTCGCCGTGACTTCCGGCTCGAACCCGAACCGCTTCTCGCGGAGCTTCAAGCCCTTGGCAATATCGCTGCGCATGAGCTTGTAGCAGGTTTCCATATCGGTGAGGTTGAGGTTATTGAACGCATTGCTCAACGACGTGAGGAACTTGTTGCCGATGCTGTGCCAGAAGAACAGGATGCGGTGCGGATGATGACCCATGAACCGCGACCCGAACACCACATCCGCAAAACCTTCCACCACGGGGCGCAGCAGTTGGTTGTACTCCCGGGGGTCATACTCGAGATCGGCATCCTGCACCATCAGGTACTCGCCAGTAGCCAACTCGATACCCTTGTGGATAGCGGCTCCCTTGCCCATGTTGCGCGGCTGGTCCACGAGCACGATGCCCATGCCCGGGTTAGCGGCGATGTAGGTCTGCACAGCGGTTATGGTACCATCCGTGCTACCGTCGTTCACAATGATCACCTCCTTGGCGATGCCATGGTCGAGCACCACGTCGCGTACCTTATCGAGGATCAAATGGATGGTGCGTTCCTCGTTGTAGGCGGGAATCACGATGGAGAGCTTGCGGATGGACATGTGCCTCGCCCCGGTCGTTCCGAGGCGTGCGAAGATCGCCATCGCCCGTCACGCCCGGTGGCGTACTTCGGCCAACTACATTCGGCACAATGGCATTCGTCCACAAGTCCGGTCGACCGCTACGCTGCGGCTTGTTGGTGGCTGTTGGGCTATCCCTTGCAGGGCTCTGGGTCCACTACGGCGCCGTACTGAAGGCTCCCGGGGATCACCTCTTTTCAGACCACGGTGACGGCTTGAAGAACTACTTCGGCTTTGCTTGGCACGCCCGATATGACACGACCGCTTCGGTATTCGCGGGCATGAACCATCCCTATGGTGAGCACATCGGCTATCCCGACGCACAACCGATATTCACGAACACATGGCGCGTTTTGCTCGACGTGATGCCCGAGTGGCACGTGGACTCCGTGGCGGTGGTGAACCTGCTCATGTTGCTCAGTATTCCGCTGTGCGCGGTGTTTCTGTACCTCATACTCCTTGAATTCCGTGTGGCTTGGTGGTATGCGGCCTGTTGCGCCGTGCCCATCGCCTTCATTTCCCCCCAGATCGAACGCATGTTCATGGGGCACTATGCGCTCGCATACGGCTGGTGGATCCCTGCTGCATGGTGGCTATACCTGCGCAGCGGCAGAAGTGCGAAGCCCTGGCTCTGGAGCATGGCACTTGGCCTCCTGGTGCTGTGTGGACTTTGGACGCACGTTTATCTCGGCTTCATCTGCGCAGCATTCGTCCTGCTGGCAGTGCCGCTCGATCATTTCGCGGGCCGGTCCGGATCCCTGAACCGCCTGTGGCCCGCCGCATGCGTCACGGGTGCGTTGTTGTTGTTCGGCGCGATGCTGCGCCATACCGATATGCATGTGGGCCGTACCGACCATCCCACGGGTTTCTTCAACTATTGCGCGACTTGGGCCGGCTTCCTCACGGCAGGCGATGAATGGAACGACGCCCCCTTCAAACTACTGTTCGGTACCGGGTACAGCGCACAGCCCGAAGGAAGGATCTACCCGGGACTTGGCGCGCTGCTGTGGGCGATCATTGTCGTTCTCCTACTTGCTGTTTCGCTCTTCCGGAGGAGAGCGACGGCATCTCTTCGTCTTCTTCTTCCGGTGAATTCGCGGGCACCGCTCCTCTCCGCATTTCTACTGTTGCTCTTCGCGTTCGGGCTTCCTTTCGTACTTGCACCCTTCGAAGATCTGCTGTGGCATACGCCGGTTATCCGGCAATTCCGTGCGCCCTCGCGCTTTGCATGGGTGATCGTTCCAATGCTCGCTGTCATGTCCGCGCATGCGGCTTGGGTGCTCTGGTCATGGCCGCGGCGCAGTGTGTTGAAATGGCTCTCGGCCGTTCCATTGGTCACTATTCCCGTTCTGTGCGCGATCGAGGGCTTTGGTTACAATGTGCACGCCGGTGCACGTGTCTTGGGCCAGCCCAACATCTTCGTACTGGACAACCTGGATCCCACGGAGCGATCGCTCGTGGAGATCATCCAGCGGCAGAATGTCGGTTCGTTACTGGTGCTTCCGTACTGTAACGAAGGCGCTGAGGAGGTCTTGGTACACTGTGATCCCGGAGCCATCCGGTTAGGGCAATTACTCGCGTACCACACGGGGGTTCCTTTAATCAACTCGACGATCACACGAACAAGCATTCAGGAGGCAAGGAAGCAGGTCCAAGCCGTCGGACCATCGTGGTACGAGCGCCCGCGTTTGCCTTTTGCGCTCGATGAAACCATTCTTGTGTTGGTAAAGGGCGAATTGCACAACGCATATGACAGGGCCATCATCGGCCGGGCGAAGAGCGTCCATTCCATCGGCGATGTTTCGTTGCACCTCTTGGCCCAGAAAGATCTCCTGAAGGACGATCGTGCTGCCGCTATTGCCGATTGGCAAAAAGCGGCGCTCGTCTGTGCGGACAGTACCTCGACCGAACGCTGGTGTCCGGATGAACCTGTGCTCTTCGATAACTACGACGGCGCACCGGCAACCCATTCCTTGCTCGGCGCTGGCGCGTTGTCCCTTGCTTTATCGGAACGGCCGGTATTGGCCACATTCGACGGAAGGCTTCTGGACCCCGGGGTTCACTATGAAGTTTCGTTCTGGTTCTACAACCATGGACCCATGCAAAGCCTTGCGAACGTTTGCGTAATGAACACCTATTCGAACGGTGAAGTACACTGGGACCACTGCACAGATCCTCGCTTCAGCCGTACGATCAACGGCGACTGGACGTTGGTCGAGCTTCCCTTCGATATGGAAAATGAGGATGACCTACTGACCCTCTACATCGAGGCTGATCACAAGCACTTGGACAGTGCCTGGATCGACGAACTGCTGGTACGCAGGAGCGATGTCGATCTGTACCGCACTCTCCCGGGGCAAGACAAGCGATCGGCAGTGGTGCAGCGCAATGGGCATCTGATCTTGCTTCAGTAACGAGGCCCTTCGGGGTTGGCTCCAGCCCCGAAGGCTTCAAGGATATGATTGAAGTAGAGCCCCCACCCCCAATGCTCCCCGTTGAAGCAATGGGAGACAGATAGCATCACGCGGTAGTTCACGAAGCACACCAACGTAAGAAGGACCATGCTCGCCTTGAATGAGGCGGGCACGCGTTCACGCATCCGCGCGAACAGTGCCCACAAGCCCACGGCAAGGAAGGGCGTGTATTGCACCATGGGACGCAAGCCATAGCTGCATCCGAAATGCCAGACGTGCCAAGCCGCACAACTGTATATGATCACGAGGAGTGTTGCGGCAAGCCAGAGGGCCATCCATCGGCTGCGATACCAAAGCGACCACAGAGCGAAAGGCACCAAGGCGAACACTGGCGCATTGGGCAGCAACCCGTTCATGGGCGCAGCGAGCACCTTGCTCCACTCGGGGTCAGCCCACTGCGTAAAGCCCTCGTTCCCATACGACCATACGACCCATTGCCCATGCACATGGTGCCAATACAGGAGTTGTGGAGTGGCGAAGACAATAAGCGCAAGCAGTTGTCGGAGAAGGAGCCCGGGAGTGAGTGGCGCACTCCCGTTCCTGACCCAAAGGAACCCGGCCAAGGCGAGCGCCGCAATGGCGTCCACCGGTCTTATAACGACCATCAACGCATTGGCCGCAACAAAAACCCAGCGCATGAGCGAAGACCAACCGCTCGGGGTGGCGCGGGAAGCGGCGCACAGGGCTGCCGAGACGAGAAAGAAGGAATACACATGCGAATACGCTGGTGCCCTGAAGGCATAGAAGAACGTGTTCGTGCCGAACGCAATGCAACCAAGAACGGAGATCACCACCACGGGGTCGGCAGGCCATATACGCTGCAGTGCAAGGGCGATACAAAGCAGACCAAGCGTCCAGTAGAAGATGCCCGCAATAGCGATCACGTTGAAGTGGTCACGGGTTCTTCCGTCCATGCTTTCAAACCCTGTGACCACCTCCGCAACCGCATAGAACGGGAGTTCCAATAGGGCTGTCCCGTATGTGTACTTCGTAACGATCTTGTGGCTTGCTGAGTCGATGCTGAAGCCACGGCCCATGACCTCCATCGCCGTGCTATCGATCGTCGAGCCGTCGAACCCATAGTGGAACAACCCCGGTAGGTAGATGTAGTAACCGACGGCATCGGACCGAAGGTGTCCGTGGTCCCTTGGGATCGCTAAGCTGAACCGCAAGGTGAATGCGGTGAAGAATGCGAAGAAGAGAGCCGCCCCAAAATAGAGTCCCGTTCTTCCGCGCAGCTTACCGGCGAATTGACTGGCTCTTTGGGCAAGGGTCATGTATGCGCGGGGTCCAAGGTTGCTTCCTCCGGGCCAACAACGGGACGCTTGGGCGGCAGGGTCGCTGCCACCAAGAACACCGCGACCATCGGCACCAACCACACAACGCGCGATTGCATGCGCGAGTCAACAATGGACAGCGACGAGGTAACGAAGGCATTGAGAAGAAGCCAGCTCGCTACCCATACCATAAGCGCCCAATGCATGCTGGTCAGGCTTCGGAAGCGGAGCACCGCAACGGCACCGATCGCCAAAAGCGACACGAGCAGCACTGCCCCCACGAGCCGATTCCAGCCGGACAAGTCAGCCCAGGCGCCGCGCTGCTGCATGGATCCTTCGTAGGCCGCCTTCTCGTGCGGCAATCGCCACCACAGATGCGCATGGGGCGACGTCCCTTCGCCGTAGGCATGGAGACCAGCACCTGTTTCCCATTGCAACAGTTGCTGACCTGTTGAGCGTACCATGGACCGGGCGTAGCGCACAGCGTACTCCGGCCTGCCCAATAGGTCGGAAACCAGCGGCTCCAACACGGAGTCTGCCTGAGCCAAGGAAAGTCCCTCCCCGCGCACGAAGCCGGTATCGGACCAGAGGAAACCGTTCAATGCATCGGCCGGCAACCGGTCCTTATAGGCACTCAGCGGATGTGGTCGTTCGCCACACGTCGCGTTCAAGTAGTCCGCCATGATGCCGTCCTCGCAAAGTCTTCCGGCAACAAAGGCGTTCGACGCCCTGGACAATCGGAATTGCCCATACGGAACGGCATTGAACAGCATGATCATCAGCGCTGCGCCCATCGCCACCGCGTTCACGCTCCACCACTTGCGCCAGAAACGATCGCGGGGGACAACGAACACCCGCCGACCGAACACATGCGCTCCGAGCAGAAGGCCTTGCAGGCCCAGCAGGATCGGGAAATGTGAGTTGTGCGCCGCCAGGAAGAAGAAGAGCAACAACCATAATGCAACACGTCGCGCCTTGCCTTGCACGCTTCCGTTGTACAACAGGAAGACGATGATCATCACCAACGGAGTGAACACATCGGCCATGATCTGCGCCGCATACCACGGGAGACTTGTTCCAACGATCAGCACGGCGAGCAGCATCAGGTGCAACTTCAACCAACGAGTGGCTTCCACAGCAGTGCTGCGCACCAGCAGCATCAGCAACCAACTGGTCACGGCGCCTTGAAAAAGCACAACGGTCCACAACGTGGCCTTCCACGTAATGGCATGGATGATCAATCCGTAGCCGATCGGCCTGTCCTCGATCTGTTCGAGGGTGAAGGCGTTCATGATGTACGTCCCCGAATCGGAATAGACCAGTGGATAACCATTGATCAGCGCGATCACGGCGATCGCGGTGCCGGTAAGGAGGTAGTACAACGCCCGGCCCCACCAAGTCCCCAGTAGAGCGTTCGCCTGCTTCACGTGGATGGCGGGATCTCAGATCACCATCTCCGGTATCTCCCCCTCCACCACCAATCGGCCCTCGGTCTTTGCCTTGATCTCGTCCACGGAAACGCCGGGGGCTCGCTCCAAAAGCTTGAAGCCTTCGGGCGTAATGTCGAACACCCCGAGGTCGGTCACGACCTTCTTCACGCACTTGACGCCCGTAAGCGGCAGCGTGCACTCCTTCAACAACTTGCTTTCACCCGCCTTGTTGGTGTGCAGCATGCATACGATGATGTTCTCCGCGCTCGCCACCAGATCCATGGCACCGCCCATGCCCTTCACCATTTTGCCGGGGATCTTCCAGTTGGCGATATCGCCTTGGTCCGTGATCTCCATTGCTCCCAGTACCGTGAGCTGCACATGCTGTCCGCGGATCATGGCGAAACTGGTCGCACTATCGAAGATGCTGGCACCATCAAGCAAGGTCACCGTCTGCTTGCCTGCGTTGATCAGGTCGGCGTCCTCCTCGCCTTCGTATGGGAAGGGTCCCATACCCAGGATACCGTTTTCGCTTTGAAACACCACGTCGATGCCTTCGGGCACATAGTTGGCCACCAGAGTAGGGATGCCGATGCCGAGGTTCACGTAGTACCCGTGCTGTAGTTCGCGCGCAATGCGCTTGGCCATCTGGTTCTTGTCGAGGGGCATGTTTGGTGGTGTGGAGATGCGAAGATGTGGAGATGGAGCACGCGGCCGACTTAAGTGACGACGCTACTCAACCTGATTGAGTCTTACTGCGCCATTGGTCAAGGTCAGTGGGGTCCGGCGAACATTCCAGAAATAGACCACCGCACTGCGTGCCTCCACCAGCGCCGGTATGTGCCGCACTTCCCTCACCCGCCCGAACAGCGGAGCGAATGCCGTGATCATGGCGGCATCGTAATGGATCGACTTGTCCGAAGCGTCGCGCAGTTCCACGACAAGCTTCACGGCCGTCGCATTGATCGTGCTCATCTCGCCCGTTACTTCCACCAGGAATTCATCCTCGGCAGATAAGCTATCCAGCCTCAGAACCTCCACGAACTCATCACTTGTGGCACTGCAGCTGAATGCGTTGACGAGCACCGGGGACAACACCAGCGGTTGGTTCCGTTCCAACAAGTGCAGGCCAGTCCCGTCGTGGTGGTCCACTTCGCGGAATCCTTTAAGCGCTTGTTGAAGGTGATCGTCGCGCACGATGCGCACATCGTGTGGGCCCTCAGGGAAACCTTCGGTGAGCGGTAGCGGCAACTGCTCCTCGCGAGCCCGAACAGCAAATGGTAAACTGCGGTTCATCAGGTGATAGGCACCAATGGCCAACGGCCGCTCCTGTGCCGCCTGCAATGCGATAAGGCGATCTACGAAGCGCTGCGGTGGCGATTGGTCGGGCCAGAGAACCGTGTGGTCCAGGTTCGCGAGCGCGAGTGAGCGGACCGGCAAGAACAGCAATACGAACGCAGCATAACGCCAACCCGGGATCCGAATGCCGAGTTCATCAATGCTGAGCGCGGCCGCCAAAACGAACAGCGGTACCAAGTGCAGTGCTGCGCGATCCTCGGGGTAGTTCACGTGGAGCATGGTGGCCATGACAACACGTGCCAGCACTTCAGCCCAAAGCAGGCCAATGATGATCACCAACGGATGGCGGAACGATCGCTCGCGGCGGATGATCCCTGCAGCCACCGCCGTCATTGAACTGAACCCGATGATCAGCGAGCCGATCAACACGGGATGCTGACTTCCCAGCACGAACCAGCTCAAGGTGGAAACGGTAACCGCAACGAAACCCTGCGTGTTGCCGTGGTACAACAGGCCGATCTCCTGCATCTCCATGGCGATGCGCGCAGCGAGCAGCAACGGCAGCACACCAAACACGACCCACGCCAAGGAAAGTCGAGCACGCACGACCCGAGTTTGCTTCCCCGCGCCGATCATGATCGCCAACAATCCGAGCACGATCGACCAGAACGGTAGTAGGGCAAGGATGCTTGCATTGGCCAAACACAGCGAGAGAAGGACTTGCGCGAATTGCCCAACACGACCGTCGCGCGCGAACGACAATAGCGCGTGCAAAGCCCAAACGAAGAATACCATTTCCAAGCCGTAGCCGCGGAAAAGCGAGAAGAACTCCAGCAGGAATGGGCACAGTAACAGCGCGAGCCACATGCACCAGCGTACAAGCCGATCGCGCACGTATCCACCAAGGCACCAAACCATCCAAGCATACAACACGAACGCCAACACGTTCCCGGCGCGGATAGCCAATTGCTCCAAACCAAAAAGCTTGTAACCAACGATCCCAAGGGCAGTGTTCAGGAAGTGGTTGCCCGCATCCCAGTGTGATCGCCAGGGCAGGAACTCGCCGAACTGGACGTACATGCTGACCGTGGCAGCCTCGTCGTGAACAAAGGGCACAAGCACAGCCCGTGCGAGAACGTAGCAGAACGCGACCAAGGCCAAGAAGAAGTACAGCTTTCGGTCGTTGCCGCTCATACGCCGTGGCGATCGTCGCTGATCAGGACTTTTTCCTCACCGTCCGCTGCTCAATGCGCTTCTCGTAGTTGCTGCCTTGGAAGATGCGTTGAACGAAGATCCCCGGGGTATGCACCGCGTCGGGGTCGATCTCGCCGGGCTTCACCAAGTGTTCCACTTCGGCGATGGTGATCTTGCCCGCCATGGCCATCATCGGGTTGAAGTTGCGCGCGGTGCGCTTGTAGATGAGATTGCCGCTCGTATCACCCTTCCACGCTTTCACGATCGCAAAGTCGGCGCGCAGCCAGCTTTCCAGGATGTGCGGCTTGCCGTTGAACTCGCGAACTTCCTTGCCTTCCGCGACTTCCGTTCCGTAGCCCGCCGGCGTAAAGAAGGCCGGGATGCCTGCGCCGCCGGCACGACAACGTTCGGCCAACGACCCTTGCGGGATCAGGTCCACCTCCAGTTCACCACTGAGCATCTGGCGTTCGAACTCGGCGTTCTCGCCCACGTAGCTGCTGATCATTTTCTTGATCTGCTTGCTCTGTAACAACAGCCCCAAGCCGAAGTCATCCACCCCTGCGTTGTTGCTGATACACGTGAGGTTCTTCACGCCTTTGCGCACCAGCGCTGCGATCGTGTTCTCGGGAATGCCGCACAGGCCGAAACCACCGACCATCAACGTCATGCCATCGGTTAGGCCTTCGAGGGCAACGTCCGGACCGGAGACTACTTTGTTCATTGGGAATGCTTGCGTGCGGCGAATGTAGCGGCGCTCAATTCGTTACAACGATGGCGCGCGTCAAGTGGCGCTCGGTCCCATCCTCCACCAACACCAGATACCGGCCGATGGTGGTTCCGCGTAACCCCACGCGCACGCTGATGGAACCGGCAACAACACTGCATCGTTCCGCGAAGACCTCCTTGCCGCTCGTGTCCAGAACACGCAACATGACTTGGGAGGAAGTAAGCCCCCGGGCCTGCACCATGAAGTTGCCGTCGTTGGGAACAGGGTACACAAGGAGCGTCGGTGTAGTCGGTTCGACCGCGGCAATGCCCAAGGTGCTCAGCGTGAAGGTGTCGGTGACGACGCACCCGTAGGCGGTCGTGCCGGTGATCGCGTAAAGTCCATCGCCTTGCGAGAACGCAAAGGGCTGATCGTTGTTCGGAAGGGTCACGCCATCGAACGTCCAAGCGTAAGCATCGAACACATCATCAACGAACAAGACGCCCGCATCATAGTCGATCGCAAGTGATGGGCAAACCACCACCGTATCGCTAACACCGAAACAACCGAAGCCGTTCGTCCCGGTGCTCCACCAAAGTCCGGGAGCATTGGCGTTCACGCAAGGGCCGTTCGCCATGGGTACCGTGTCGCCGTTGTTGTACCACGTGTAACTGACGAGCGTTGTATCGCCTGCGCAGATCTCAGCAGCCGCAGTGTCATAAGCGAGCACGATCTCGGGCACAGGATAAACGACCACCGTATCCGTATCGTTGAACAATTGCTGCGTCTGGAGGCTGATGTCGATGCTGCCGAACGTTCCGCCGGCAATGTTGAAAGGCAGGTTGCCCACGGTGCCGATCGGGATGTTCAGCGTACCGAGTATGTCGTCCTGGCTGATCGGGTCTTCATCGTAAAAGGCGATCGAGTACGGCGGGTTGTTGAGCACCAGGCCGAGACCTGTCCATGTTTCGCTGCCGCTGTCGCTACCGCTACTGCTGGTGTATGTTCCGCCGCCGCCATCGGTAAGCACGAAGTACAGGTCCGGCGATCCCGTGCAACCGAAGATGTCCGGCTCTTCCACATCACCGCACCAGTTGTCGTTCACCCCGCTGAGCGTTACCACATCCAGCACGTATCCGCCGATGGTCGTCTGCAACGACACTGTGTACGTGCCCGGACTTCCGTAGGTCTGCGCAGGCGGCAATGCATCGCTGCCCGTGTTGCCGTTGCCGAAGTCCCACGCGTAAGTCGTCGGGTCGGGTGCGCCATCGATCAACGCCGTGAACTGCACCTCGGCACTTCCGCAACCATTGGTCGGCGTGAAGGAGAAACCGCTGTTGCCACCACTGCCCGGCAACACCACCAGGGTTATAGGGAACTGTTGTGGCGCGTTGATGATGAACCCGCTGTACTCCACCTGTGCGATGATGGAGATGGTAACCGTGAAGGTGCCCGCGCCCAGTGGTGTGCCACAAATCCGCGCGCAACCGAATTGGTTCTGCTGCGGGTAATAGATGCCCAGCGGATCGTTGGTTTCGATCTCCAGTCCGAAGGGCAAGCCGGTTACGCCGGTGATCGTCATTTGCAGGAAGTCCACATTGAAGCCAGTTCCGGGATCATCGAAGTTCAATGGCATCCAGAAGGTGATGTCGGCGCTGTACGGTTGCCCACTGGTGGCATCGGCCGGTTGTAGCGGACAGAGCGTTGGGTACGCGGGCGCAACGGTGCAGCCGAAGTTGATCTGACAACCGGGGCATTGTGCGAGAAGGGGCGACGCAAGCGTCGCCCAAAGCGCGGTCGCGATCATGATCCCGAACGAACGCGCCCGTAGGGACGACGCATGCGTCGCCCGCTGTTGTGACCGACGCCGAATGATCGACGCGAACGGTGTCCTGATGTTCATGTGCTATCCGTTTGGTTGTTGAGGTTCGCGCAGCATGCGCACGGCCATGAAGCCCACGATGCCGAGCACTGCGACAAGTCCAGCCCAGATCCACCAGCGCGATGGCGCAAGGGACGGGCCTGCTTCCGGCGTTGCCGCCAACGCAATGAGAGGGCCGTGCTCGATGGTGGCAATGGGTTCAGGCAGCTTGTCTTTGAAGTGGATCAGGTCGTAATGAGGCGGTGCCCTTTTCGTATCGCCGGTAGTGAGCGCGTAACGCATGCCGGATTGGAGTTCGGCGATGAGCGTACGCTTGCGTTGACGGTATTCGAGCCTTGCAATCTTCAGCGGTTGATCATCGCCGTTGTGGATCACAATGTTGAATGTGTCCATTCGAAGCGAACGGAAAGCTGGCGACCAAGCTTGGTTCGAGCCTATTGTAAAACTCTCGACGCGCCCTTGTGGCAACTCAAGGGGCATGCGCGTTGATCTTTTCAGAGGCACTTCAATGTAGCATTGGCGCTGATACCGCCGGTCCTCAACCACGATGTCCAGCCCATCCATGGCAATCATGTATGGGCTTTGTACACGTAGCCAAGTACGCCCCGCGGAGTCGGTTCTTGTCCATGGCATGGAAACACCTTGCATCCCCGCAGAACGATTTCGTGTAGCCTTCTTCCATTTCACCGAAAGCACCTTGAGAGGAGCTGAAAGGGAGTCGTTAATCGCAAGCCGGTAGTAGCCGTAATCATTCTTGGGCGCATATAAGATTCGCATGGTATAGGTGCTCTCCGGATCGCCGGTTAGGTCGAGTCGTTCGCCCTTAATGAAGTACCAATGTTCGCCGTCATAACTCCCCCTCAGGTCCAACTCCTTTGTGACAATGGCATTCTTGAACTGGAGGTGGATCACCTCGGTAATAAAATCTGGAGAGGGGGGAACAAAATCAACAATTGTGCGTCGGGGACCACTTTCGTTCCGGAGCACTTCAAAATCGATCAGCGTATCGGAAAAGGTGTCGTGGTCGCCAAACTCTACCAGCCAAGGAACCTCCTGTCCTTCTTCGTTCATTATTCTGAGATCTCCGAGAATTGCTTGGGACCTCCCCACCATCTCCGGCGACAACACGATCCGGTACACGCCCGCCTTCTCAACAGCAGGCAACTCCGCCTTCCACTGCTGCGCGAACGAATGCGAAAGGCCCAGTGCAAAGACCGCAGCCGTCACACCCCGCCAACTGCCCCACTGCTTCATGGCTTCACCGCTTCACTGTTCTTGTCCTCGTCCACGAACAAGCCCTTCAGCTTGTTGTACATGAAGCTGACCACCAACAGCAGGATGCCCAAGCAGATGAATGCCGCCACCTTGCCGCCTTCGCTGATGCCGCGCAGATCCACGAGGAACAACTTCAGGAGCGTGATGCCGAAGAGCACAAGCGCGATCACGCGCACTGTCTTCAGCTTGGTGCGCATACCGTACCACATGAACAAGAATGAGCCGATGCCCCAGAGGATCGGGTAGCCAGCACGGCGTGCATTGTTGAGTGTGAGGTAGTGCGCCTCTTCGGCGGAGTAGTTGGCCCACAACATCGCGTGGTCGAGTTCCTGGCTGGCCATCACAACCAGGAAAAGGCACATGGACCAGAGGTAGGCGTTCCACAAACCCGAAGGTCGTGGCAGGACAAGTCTCGCCTGCTGTGCAACACGCACCACCACCGCGACACCCAATACGAGTCCGATGTAATGGATACCAAAACCGCGTGCCGATGCGGTCAGCATTTCCTTCAAGCTGTCGCCGCTGGCTTCATAGAAGGTCGTCACGTAGCCGATGAGCGCGAGGATGCTAAGTCCGAAGACAACGACACGCACCTGCTTGCCCGCGCGCCGTGTGAAGAGGTCGAGGCCCAACACATAGGCCAGCGTGAATGCCATGGTGATCATGCGCACACCATCGACGCTAAGGAAGCGCGCGCTTTGGTTGCGCAGTTCCAATAGATTGACGAGATAGCCTAGGGTGACAGCGAGCACGAGCGCTCCGTTCGCACATGAACGGATACTGATAGCAGGAAGCACATCGCGTTCGTCCTTCTCTCGGCGGAAGAGCAAGTGCAAGCCGACCATGCACACCACCACCACCATGCCCGTGATCCAACCGGGATTGATGATCGGTCGCAGCTCCGGGCGCAGAATGCTGTAGAAGGCATCGAGGTCCATGACCAAGCTGATGACGGCCAACACGGCTACGAGCACGCTGCCACGCGCCACCATGGGCAGTGCGGCGCGTTGTGAGAACCACAACAAAAGCACTGCCTCTGCCGCCCAGAAGATCGTGATGGTGTAGCCTTCCAGTTGCACCGGCACCGCAAGCGTGCAGAACGTCAGCGCCAGGCCAATGAGAAGCAGCACCAAGTTCCGCGGCACCTGCTTCCTGCGATAGAAAACGAAGGCGAACACAATGTGGAACAAGCCAAGTGCAGCAGTGAAAAGTCCGGTCCATTTCTGCATCGGGTAGCTCGGTGCATCGGTGAGGAAGTGCATGCCCACGGCGTAATACGTGGCGGTATTCCCGATCAACAACGCGAACTCCAACGGCCGGAACTTCAGGTTGTAGCGCAGGTTGTAACCCACCGCCATGGCGAAGAACACCAAGTGGAAACCAGTGGCGAAGAGGAAGCCCCACTTCCACGGTCGTGGCACCAGATCCGTGTAGGGGTCGATGGCCCATGCACCGAAGAGCAGCAGTGTGAGCCCGTATGCAACAAGGTGAACAATGTTCCAGCGCTTCAACAACGCAAGCACCAGCATGCCCACATTGAGGATCAACAAGTAGGAGAAGAGCACCTTGAAGTTCCCCTCTCCGTCGCTTACCATGAAAGGTGCAGCGAACCCGCCGATCAATGCGATCACTGCCAGCTCCCGGCGATCATAGGCAATGGAGAACACGACAGCGAGCGCAGTAATGACCACCATGATCGCGAACGCCTGTGTTTGCGTGAACATGTCATCGTACGAGCGGTAGGCGATGGCAATGGTGAAGTACAGAACACTGATACCACCGGCCACCAGCACCGAACTGAACGCCCGCAACTTCAACCGCAACCGGTGCGCGATGAACATCAGCACACCCCCGGAAGCAACACCGATGAGAACGCGGCCCACTTCGTTGATGTAGTTCTTGCCTATGGCATAGCGCAACAGAAAACCAAGCCCCAACACCAACTCCGCGATGCCGATCTTGTTGATGAGGTTCTCACCGATGAACTTCTCCAGATCGGGGTTGCTATCAAGGAAGCGATCCCACGCGCCCTTCTGCGGAGGTGGCGGAGGTGTGCGCGGTGGTGCCGGTCGGGCAGGCTCCATCACGACCTGTCGAGGGGCATCTGCGGCGATCCGCTCTGAGAGCGGCGCCGGCTCGGAGATCACGATGCGCGGTGGTGGCTGCGCGGATGGTGGCGTTTCCACTTTCGGCTCAGGCGCGACTTGCGCAGGACCTGTTTCCGGTGCGTGGAAAACGCGCGGCCCGGGCTCGCGCATCCCAGCATACCACGGATCGCCAGTAGCTGTTATCGGCGGCATGGTCGGCGCTGGCGGTGCTTGTGGCGGCGGTTGTCCCGCAGATGCCGCAGGCGTGGTACGGTCCGCGAGCGCCTTGCGCAGCACGGCCACTTCCTTCCGCAGTTCATCGAGTTGCCGGACGATGCTGCCGGTGCGCGATGCCGTGATGATCGCGAGGATCAATAGCGCGATGGGGATCAGCGCAACAAGAACGAGTGCTCCTTCCATTGGGGG
>Ga0138256_10003491_pt1 | contig 16700 bp, 15 predicted proteins | sample KNB2016incub_MG_FD_105486 | JGI IMG/M metagenome (GOLD analysis project Ga0138256, IMG submission 105486) | Active sludge microbial communities from wastewater in Klosterneuburg, Austria - KNB2014incub_MG | ecosystem: Engineered > WWTP > Activated sludge > Unclassified | place: Austria... | reverse complement strand
GGCTACCCTGCCGAACTCAAAGTCGCTCTGATCGGAAGCTGTACAAATTCTTCCTATGAAGATATGGAAAGATCAGCTTCAGTTGCAAAGCAGGCAACGGCAAAAAATATTAAAGCGAGATCCGAATTTACAATCACTCCCGGTTCAGAACAGATAAGAGCTACCATCGAGCGCGACGGTCAGCTTGAAGCTTTTGAAAAAGTCGGAGGTCTGGTACTTGCAAACGCCTGCGGTCCGTGTATCGGTCAGTGGAAGAGACACGATGTAAAGGAAGGTGAAAAGAATTCGATCTTAACTTCATATAATAGAAATTTTTCAAAAAGAAATGACGGTAATTCCGCAACTCACTCTTTTGTAGCGTCTCCTGAAATTGTTACCGCACTGGCGTTAGCGGGTGATCTGAGATTTAATCCGCTGACAGATTCACTTACAAATGAAAACGGTGAAACCGTTATGCTCGACATTCCTGTCGGTAATGAACTTCCGGAAAGAGGTTTTATAAAAGGTGAAGACGGATACGTTGCTCCGGCGGAAGACGGTACCGGAATAGAAGTAGTGATCTTTCCCGAAAGTCAGAGACTTGAAGCGCTCGAACCATTTAAAAAACCGGATACAGCCAATGACTTCAAAAACCTTCATGTATTACTGAAAGCAAAAGGAAAATGTACTACTGATCATATCTCAATGGCAGGTCCGTGGCTGAAATACAGAGGGCATCTTGATAATATTTCCAACAATATGTTTATTGGTGCAATAAATTCTTTTAACGATAAAATGAATGCCGTAAAAAATCAGATCACAGGAAATTATGAAGAAGTGCCGAGAGTTGCCCGGCATTATAAAGGAAAGAATATAGGATGGGTTGTGATCGGTGAAGAAAATTACGGCGAAGGTTCATCAAGAGAACATGCTGCAATGGAACCGAGATTTCTCGGAGGAAAAGCCATCATCGTAAAATCATTTGCAAGAATTCACGAAACAAATCTGAAGAAACAGGGAATGCTTCCTCTGACTTTTTCAAATACTGAAGATTATGATAAGATCAGAGAAGATGACAGAATTGATCTGGATGTAAATGAAATTAAACCGGGTGAATCTGTTAAAATGACGCTAAATCATTCGGACGGTACTACTGAGACCATTATGCTTATGCATACTATGAATGAACAGCAGATAAAATGGTTTCTGCACGGCAGCGCTCTGAATATGATGTCAGGAAATTAAAATTCTGATGATAAAATTCTGATTCTGATTTTTATTCTTTTTTGTCTTTAACAAATTTCAAAAGGTATTGATAATTCATTATCTGAGTAAAATATTTTTTATATTTTCCATTTATTCATGAAATTAAAATTTACATTTACATTTTTATTCCTCATTACTTTTACAGGAATTTCTTTTTCTCAGAGTAAATCCGGTTTAAACATTTGTGAGAAATGGAATGCGCTGGATGAAAAAATTAAGACAGGTAAAATAGAATACGACGATGCAGTGGAAATGCTTGTTAGCTATGAACCGGAAGTAATAAAGTATTATAAAAATAATAACGGCGGAATTTATAAAAGAAATGAATGGGTATTCCCTCTTAAAAATTTCACATCGATATATTACAGAGAAGGCGGAAAAGATTTCAGACTAAGCACTTACGATTATTTCCAGGGAAGTAATTCCAAAGGGCACCCGGCTCATGATATTATGATACTGGATGAAAATAAAGATCTGTTGGATGACTCGACACTGAAACCTGTGGATGTCGTCAGCATGTCAGGCGGTGTTGTCGTTGCAGTCGACACTACATGGAAAGTCGGCTCAGTACTGCGCGGCGGGATGTATGTGAAAATATTTGACGTGACCAATATGGGATTGTTTTATTATTCACATTTGTCTGTCGTATCAGTAAAGCCGGGAGATATCTTAGCGCCGGGAGATAAGATCGGTGAAGTCGGAAGGACAGGAAGGAAAACAATTTTAAAAGAAGGAAAGACTCATCTTCATATTCAGTTTCTTATTTCAGATGAAGGATATCCAATGCCGGAAGATTTTATAAATGATCTGCGAAGTGCGGAGATGAAAGTTGTTAATGTTCCGAAATAGTTTTATCCCTCTTCAAATATTCCGGAGTAACATACTTTTCAAGAACTTCAAATAATATTTCCGTAACTATCGCAAGCAATGCCGCAGGTACAGCTCCCATCAAAATTAATCCGGTATTATTCAAAGCAAGTCCGGTTACTATAAATTCTCCAAGACCTCCTGCTCCTATAAATGCAGCAAGTGTTGCTGTCCCGATATTTATTACTGCAGCAGTTCTGATCCCTGCTAATATAGTCGGCATGGACAAGGGTAACTCAATGTTAAATAGTTTCTGTGATCTCGTCAGTCCCATTCCTTCGGCAACTTCTTTTAATAATGGATCAACAGAGAATAAAGCAATAGCCGTATTTCTCAGTATCGGCAATAATCCGTATAGAAACAGAGCAATCACTGCCGGTAAAAATCCTATTCCAAACAAAGGTATCATAAATGCCAGTAATGCAATAGACGGAATTGTCTGAAGAAGTCCCGCCAGATATAAAACCGGTTTTGAAAATGAAGGATGCATGTAAATAAAAATACCCGAAGGCAATGCGATCAATATTGAAATTAACAATGCTATGAAAGTTAATTTCAAATGCTGCAGGAGCTTGGGTAAGATCTCACTTATGATACTTTCATTTTTTGGAATATTCTTTTCATCAATGCCAGTATAAAGTTTTTTGTTTTTGATAAACTCTTCTGCCACTTCAGCAAAAGATCTATTTTCAAACAGCACTTTAGAATTCATCTTTTGCATTTCCTCTTCGGTGATATTTCCCGTGAGAGAATTCAATATACTTTTTATTCTGTCATTAATATCAGTTTTATAAAATGTTACTGCAGAATATTTTGGGAAAAAGTTTTTATCGTCATTAAGAATTTTCAGATCGTATCTGGGTATTTCACCATCAGTAGAATAAACATCAGTCAGCATTATTTGTCCGTCGTCAAGAGCTTTATAAGCAAGCCCGTGTTCAAGTCCGAAAGGCTTTTGATTTAATCCATAAACTTTTGACAGATTTTTCCAGCCGTCTTCCCTTTCGAGGAATTCATAACTCAGACCGATCTTCAGCTCGGGATGTTTTTTCAGATCTGAAATATTATTCAGTGATAATGATTCAGCGGTTTTATTTTTTACAGCAAATGCATATGTATTATTAAAACCATACTCTCCGGAAATATCCAACTCGTCTTTATTCAATGCTATCTTTAGTTGATTATAATCTACTTTATCCTTCATCTTCAGAATAGCTTCCGAGATCGTGCCGGTGTATTCGGGATAAAGATCTATGTCACCGTTTATCAAAGCTTCGTAGCATATCAACGTCCCGCCGAGATTGAACTTTCTTTCGACTTCGTATCCATTCCTTTCCAACAGCTGACTAAGAATCTCACTTAAAATATATCCTTCATTAAAATGCTTAGCACCGACTTTTATAGTTTGGGAATTCAATTTCGCAAAAGAAAATAAAACCAATATAATGAGTAATATATTTTTCATATCAACTGCGATGCTGTAAAATATTTCACAAAATCATTTGCCGGAGAATTCAATATATCTTCTTTATTCCCTTTTTGCTGAATTTCCCCTTTTTCAATAATGACAATTTCATCAGCAAGCTTAAATGCTTCGTTAAGATCATGAGTTACCAGTACTATAGTTCTGGGTTCGGTTTTTTGTATGTTTAAAAATTCGGAATGTATTTCATATTTAGTAGTCACATCCAGTGCGCCGAATGCTTCATCAAGTATAAAGATTTTTGGATCCAGCATCATGGCTCTGCAAAGTCCTGCTCTCTGCTGCTCACCGCCGGAGAGCTGATATGGAAATTTCAATCCATGCTCCTGTGACAGATCCGTCATTTCCATCAGCTTCTTAGTTCTTAATTCTATTTCTTCCTTTGTCCTGTTATTGAGTTTTGCCAACAATGAAATGTTTTCAAAAATATTCAGATGCGGAAACAGTCCGGTCCCCTGCACTGAATAGCCGATCTGAAGTCTCGTGGGAATTAAATTATTATAATCCAGATCTTTCCCGAACAATTTTATTTCGCCTTTGGTAGGTTTTACAAGACCGTTAATACTTTTGAGTATTGTGGATTTTCCGCTGCCGCTTTTACCAATGACAGCAGTTATATGATTTTCTTTAAATCCTAAACTGACATTTCGTAGAATGGAAATTTCTTTTATTGATTTAGATACATTTTGAAATTCAATGGGAAACATTCGTTTTTATGAGTTTCATTTATTTATTAAAATGAATAAAATTCAAATACAAAAAAAGTAAATTTTAATTTCATGGATTATACTATTATTGATTCTCACATAAAAGATATTAAAACCATTGAACAAACAGGTTCACTCTTCGATGAATTTATAAAAATAAGAAATCAAACAATTGAAATCGTAAGTCCTCTTGATATCGAAGATTATGTTGTGCAGACAGAAGCATTCATGAGTCCGCCGGGACGGCACATCGGACATCTATCTTGGTTTTATGATCAGCTTTTGAGAAAATTTTTTGACGGTTATAAGCCGTTAAGACAGGATTTTGATTTCTAAAGAATAGACAAAACTTTATTAAAGAATCTAATATTAATTTTTATATTTTATAAACTAAACACAGGAGATAAAAATGACAGATATACTCAATGGTCTGCTTGGAAATTTAACAGGCGGTGATACACCGGAAAAAATCGGCTCAGCGTTAAACATTGATCCGAATATTATTAAACAGGCGATCCCTGTACTTGCGCCAATGATACTCGGCGGTCTGAAAAAACAAAGCGAAACAATGGGAGGACAGGAAAGAGTTGATCATATTCTGAATAAATACGGTGATCCGGGAGTGCTTGATAATGTTGACTCTTTCGTAGAAGAAAAATCAAAACAGGAAAGCTTTGATGCAAATCTCGGAGGTCTGCTCGGCAATTCAGGCACACAGGTCACGGATGTGCTTACAAAAAATTTCAATTTAGACGGAAGCACAGCAGCAAAGTTAATACCAATGCTTGCTCCGCTTATTCTCGGTTACTTAACAAAAAGCAGAGATACAAGCGGTGAAGGTTCAGCAGGATTTGCATCTTTCCTTGATCAGAACGGAGACGGAAGTATCATCGATGATGTCGCAGGATTTTTTACAAATAAGCAGCAGAACAATCAACAGTCCAGTCAGGGTTCGGGCGGGGGTTTAATGGATATACTCGGCGGATTGCTGGGCAATAAGTAATTAAAATCTATATATAATAACTAAGCTGAAATTCCTAAAACGGATTTCAGCTTTTTTAATTTTCAGTCAGTAGAATTTAAATGGTTTTTTATAGTTAAACATTTTTTAATCAACAATAAATTAAATTATCTTTTTCACTGGCATTCCTAATTGTTAACAATATGAATTACTTAAGTTTATTTCTGAATTACAATTCCACCATAAAAAATATATATTTGCAGCTAATATTCGTTAATCCATATCTATAATAATCTATAATTATGAAAAATAATACTGAGCCTAAAAAAAGTATATCTAAATCTGAATGGAAAGAAACCGCTTCGAAGATTCCTGAAAGCGGAATGAAGTTTACTTCTCTCAGCGGAAGAGAACTCGATATCTGCTACACTCCTGAAGATGTAAAGGAAACTGACTATTATAATGAGGTCGGCTATCCGGGAGAGTATCCTTACACGCGCGGCATTCATCACAATATGTACAGAGGTAAAATATGGACTATGAGACAGTTTGCCGGATTTGGTACTCCTGAAGATACTAATCAGAGATTTAAATATTTATTATCGCACGGTCAGACAGGACTTTCTACAGCTTTCGATATGCCTACATTAATGGGCTGGGATGCTGACGCTCCTATTTCTGAAGGCGAAGTCGGGATCTGCGGAGTTGCGATCTCATCGCTTCAGGATATGGAAATTCTCTTCGACGGAATTCCTCTTGATAAAGTATCGACTTCAATGACTATCAACTCCCCTGCCATTATGGTTTATGCTTTTTATCTTGCCGTTGCTGAAAAGCAGGGCGTTCCTTTTTCAAAACTCAGAGGCACTCTGCAGAATGATATACTGAAAGAATATATTGCTCAGAAAGAATATATCTATCCTCCGAAAGAATCAATGAGAATTATTACCGACATGATCGAGTATTCCACGACAGAAGTTCCGCAGTTCAATCCTGTCAGTGTCAGCGGATATCACATCAGAGAAGCCGGTTCTACCGCTGTGCAGGAACTTGCATTTACGCTCGCTGACGGTTTCGCATATATAGAAGCCTGCATTGAAAGAGGAATGGATGTGGATTCATTCGCACCGAGAATTTCTCATTTCTTTAATTCACATCTTGATTTCTTTGAAGAGATCGCAAAGTTCAGAGCTGCCCGGAGGATCTACGCCAAGAGAATGAAAAATAAATACGGCGCTAAGAATCCGAAGTCATGGACACTGAGATTTCATACACAGACTGCGGGATGCTCACTGACCGCGCAGCAGCCGGAAAATAACATTGTCAGAACAGCTATCGAAGCTTTAGCCGGTGTACTCGGCGGTACGCAGAGTCTTCATACTAATTCAATGGATGAAACTCTTGCGCTGCCTTCGGATAAAGCTGTTAAGATCGCTTTGAGAACTCAGCAGATCATTGCTTATGAACACGGAGTCATAAACGTTGCAGATCCGCTCGGCGGAAGTTACTATGTGGAAAAACTTACAGATGATATCGAAGCTGAAGCTGAAAAATATTTCGATCTTATTGATTCACAGGGCGGCGTGATCGCCTGTATTGAGAACGGTTTTTTCCAGAGAGAGATCTCCGATGCAGCATATAAGTATCAGCTTGAACTTGATAAAAAAGAGAAAATAGTAGTTGGTATAAATGACTTTGTAGAAGAGAATGAGAAAATAGATATTCCGATTTTACAGATCTCTAAAGATGTTGAAGCGAAACAGGTCAAAAGATTAAAAGAATTAAAGGCGTCACGTAATCAGGAAGATGTGAAAAATGCATTGAAGCATTTAAAGGAAACTGCAGCAAACGGTACTAATCTTATGCCGGCGGTTCTTGACTGCGCGAGGAAGTATGTTACTCTTGGAGAGATGTGCGCAGAGCTTAAAGAAGTTTTCGGTGTGTATGAAGAGCAGGCAGTTTTCTGATAAATTTTAAATTTCAGATTTAAAATTTTAAATTTCTTTATCCGGTTACATCCAATATTGAGCGAGATTATTCTCGCTCATTTTATTAATGATCTTATTTCGAAAGTTTTCCAGTTTAATGTTAAAGTTTTCTCAGGATAAAAATTACATTTACATTGTTACCGCCTGTCTTCTGTCAATTACAATTTATCTTCTGTTTGAATTTATTTTTACAGACGGTGAAATGGGCGTACCGCTTGATGACACATGGATTCATTTCCGGTTCGCTGATAACTTTATTAAAGGATATTTTTTCCAGTATAATCCCGGCGAACCGACAGCCGGCACCACATCTCCGTTATATGTCGTGATCCTCGGTATTACAAGTCTGATCATTCCGAATTTTATTATCAACTCTGTCTTTCTTTCCTGCTTATTTTATATTTTCTCCTGTATCATTGTTTATAAGATCTCACTTCTGATCTTCCAAAGCAGTAATTTTAAATTCAATGATAAGATACCTTCATATTTGACACCGCAAAAACTGTCTCTTATAATTTCACTTTTAACAGTTTTTGCAGGCAGATTTGCCTGGGCGGCAATGTCAGGTATGGAAACTACTTTATTTACTTTCTTTACCCTGGCAGGAGTTTACTTTTATTTAAAAGACCTTCGATCTGATTCATTTTCTGTTTTACCGTCTCTGATGTTCGCGCTTTCAGCTGTACTCAGACCGGAGGGTATGCTTATATATTCAATCTATGCATTCGGCATAACGCTTAACTTTGTTAAAGATAAGACACTTAAAGAGAATCTCTCTAAATTTGCATTGTATATATTAATTTTTCTGATGATTGCTCTTCCCTACTTGATATTCTCTTATAATGTCAGCGGTCACTTCTTTCCGAATACTTTCCGCGGACAGGGCGGAGGATTCAGTCTGATCCCGAATTTCAATTACCTAAGAATTGTTGGCTTTTTCTTTCTGAGAGACAATCTAGTCACAGGTTTGTTATACTTTGGATTTATTTTTTATTACTTCAGTAACTACAAAAGATATTTCAGTGAATTCAAATATCTCAATCTTATAGCTCTCTGGGCTATTTTTCTGCCTCTGATCTCATCTGTTCTTATTCCGAACTGGCGTCATCATGTCAGATATTCTATGCCCCTTATTCCGTTTGTAAATATAATTGCAGTTTACACACTGGTTGTTGTATTCCAGAAACAATATTTCCATAAACTCACGGACTATTTACGTCCGAAAAGGATAACACCGGTTATTATAATCCTGATCTCATTTATATATTACTTCGTGTATGCAGTTGCTCTTGGAAAAAATGTTGATAACATAAATTCTCAGCAGGTTAAGCTCGCAGAATGGGTTCAGCTGAATGTCAGAAGGAATGAGACCATTGCTGTAAATGATATCGGCGCCATTACTTTTCTCAGTAATAACAGAGTAATAGATATGGCTGGATTAATTACGCCTGAGATCCTGCGCTACAGGACTTATACCTGGGCTGATAATCTGGATTCTTTAAATTATCTATTAAAAAAAAATGATGTTACCTATATTATCATATATGATCACTGGTTTAAAGAGTATCTGGATAAATACGGCAGCGAACTTACGTTTATCACAAGCGCTATACTTGAAGAAAATACAATTTGCGGAGGCATTGAAATGAAAGTCTATAAAACTAATTTTAACAGGAAATAAATTTGAAATTATTTAAACTCATTGAACTTATAAGACCAAAGCAATGGATAAAAAATTTGTTTGTCTTTGCTCCGATACTTTTTGCCGGCAAGCTGATGGATATTCCGATGCTTCTGACGAACATAGTTGCATTCCTTGCATTCTGCGGGATCTCAAGCAGCGTGTATGTCCTGAATGATATTGTTGACGTTGAGTCAGACAGGGTTCACAAGAAAAAGAGATTCCGTCCGATCGCTGCCGGTGATGTTACCATTACACAGGCAAAGGTTTTATTTATAGTTCTTCTGATTATAACTGCTTTGCTTTCCCTGAAACTGCCGCTCTTATTTATATTTGCTATTTCCTTATATCTGATCAACAATCTTCTATATACTTTTAAATTTAAAAATGTGGTACTGCTTGATGTGTTCTCTATTTCAGCAGGATTCATGCTGAGAGTAGTAGCCGGCGCTTTCGCTATCAGTGTAAGCGTTTCGAGCTGGATGATCATTACTACAATTTTTATTTCTTTATTCCTGGGCATCTCAAAGAGACGCGCTGAACTCTCCGGTCCGAATCAGGATAATCTTGAAAAGCAGAGAAAAGTTTTAAGTGATTATGACGTAGTATTCGTCGATCAGATGAATACAATTGCAGCCACCGGGACGATCATTTCTTACGCTCTGTATACCGTTTCAGAAAAAGCTGTTCAGGCGTTTCATTCTGAACTTCTGATCTACACTACTCCTTTTGTTATTTACGGGATATTCAGATATTTATATCTGCTGCATAAAAAAAATCTCGGCGAGAGTCCGACTCAGATCGTTACCAGGGATATTCCGATCATTATAAACTCTATTTTCTGGCTGATTTCCTGTGCGCTGATTATCTATAAGGAAAAATTTTATAATTAGTAATCTGCTGATCAACATTAAATTTGAATCAAACCGGAAATAAAAATTATTCCGAAAATAATATTTTAGTTCTGTATAAAGCGGAGCTGATTCTACTCTTTGTAACATTCCTCTGGGGACTTACATTTCCGCTTATAAAACTTTCATTGAATACAGTATCCCCCGTTCTGTTTAATTTTATCAGATTCTCACTGACTCTGTTATTATTTTTAATTCTGTTTAAAAGTAAGCTTAAGAATGTTAGTTTCCGTGAATTGAAACCCGGTCTGCTGCTCGGACTTTTTATGGTGCTGGGTTTTATATTTCAGACGATCGGCTTACAGTTTACAACCGCTACCAAGTCCGCTTTTATCACTGCATCGAATCTTATATTTATACCTGTTATTCAGTATTTTGTATTAAGATCAAAGCCTAAACTCACCAGTCTTCTGGGAGCTATGGTTGTGCTCGCCGGACTATATATTTTATCGGAATCATTTGAGATAATTCCGAATACCGGAGATATTCTGACTCTCTTCTGCGCCTTCTTTTTTGCCATACATATTGTTCTTCTGAATAAATTTTCCGAATCCGCTGATCTCAATATTCTTATTTTAGGTCAGTTCGTAACCTCCGCTGCGCTGGGTCTGTTTTTCACATTCTTCTATGAATATCTCATCATGGATGAAATAAAATTTACTTCTGAACCTGTCCTGATAATCACTCTTATTTATACAACAATCTTTTCCACTCTTATAAGCATCGTACTAATGACAAAATATCAGCATCTTACGACTCCGCTCCGGGCAGGTATAATTTATAATATGGAACCGCTCTTTGCTTTGCTGTTTGCTTACATTATATTAAATGAAATTATGAATTCAAATCAGATCACCGGAGCCGTTATAATGGTCTGCGGTCTGCTGATCTCTGAATTCACAGGTATTACAAACCTTAGAAAATTATTTTGGAAAAAAGAATTAAAATAACGGTTAAAGGATTTGTTCAGGGAGTTGGGTTCCGCTACTTCGCTTACAGAAAAGCAAAGGAATACGGCTTAACCGGTTATGTTAAAAATTTATTTAACGGTGATGTGGAATCCGAAGCGCAGGGTGATTCAGGTCTGGTGAATGATTTTCTAAATGATCTAAAGAAAGGTCCTTCCGGATCATATGTAAAATCCGTTATTTTCGAAGATATCCCGCTGCAACCGGATGAAACTGACTTTAAAATTAAATGATACTTCAAATTTTTGAATTGTTAATTCCTCACCAAAATAATTTCTATAAATATGTCACCCCTACGGGGTTTGATATTTATTGTTAATTCTACCAAGATGTCACCCCTACGGGGTTTTATTATTTTGGTATTTTTTCTACAAAGATGTCACCTCTACGGGGTTTTATATTTATTGTTAATCTTTCTACCAAGATGTCACCCCTACGGGGTTTTATTATTTTATTATTTTTTTCTACCAAGATGTCACCCCTACGGGGTTATGATATTTATTGTTAATCTTTCTACCAAGATGTCACCCCTACGGGGTTATAATATTTTGGTATTTTTTCTACAAAGATGTCACCTCTACGGGGTTTTATAATTATTGTTAATCATTCTACCAAGATGTCACCCCTACGGGGTTTTATTATTTTATTATTTTTTTCTACCAAGATGTCACCCCTACGGGGTTTTATATTTATTGTTAATCTTTCTACCAAGATGTCACTCCTACGGGGTTATATTATTTTGTTTTTTTTGCAAAAATGTTACCCCTACGGGGTTTGATTAAATTTGTGTTTTCTCCAAATTACCACAAACACCATAATTGGTATTGTTATTTATAAATGTTAATATTATAAAAAAAAAACAACTCTATAGGGGTGACATATTGGTAGCTATAATTCTACGCAACAACAACCCCGTAGGGGTGACATATTGGTAGCTATAATTCTACGCAACAACAACCCTTAGGGGTGACATATTGGTAGCTACAATTCTACGAAACACAAACCCCGTAGGGGTGACATATTGGTAGCTACAATTCTACGAAACAACAAACCCCGTAGGGGTGACATATTGGTAGCTACAATTCTACGAAACAACAAACCCCGTAGGGGTGACATATTGATATGGGTGACATTTTGGTAGGGGTGACATTTTGGTAGGGGTGTCATAATATTAGAATAAATTATTATCATCCAGTCGGGATTTTATTAATTCGTTATTGATTAATCTTTATGTGTTCTATATAATTTAAACGTCCTCTACAAATTCAAATAACTCTATATTCACTTCAAATTTGCAATTGACAATAAATATCGAAACTAATATTATTGTTAAACTAAAAATGAATTTATGACAAGACAATTGTTACTCATTCTTTAACAAATTAAGAAAAATGCTGAAAATCAGATCACTAATAATTTCTTTAATATTTCTTTCCCTTTTTTCCGTTAACAGTTACTCACAAAATGACAGTTACAATTTCCTAAGACTTGACGTCGGAGCAAGAGCTTCTTCGCTTGGCGGAAGTTTTGTAACTAATACCGGAGATGTGAACGCTCTCTTTTATAATCCTGCTGCGCTGTCGACAATTCAGAATACACAGGCTTATGTCGGGTTTTATAAATATTTACTGGACATAAATTCAGGGAATATTTCTTACGGGCAAAGGTATAAAGACATTGGATATATTGGCGCTTCCGTGAAGTATTTCAACTACGGCAGTTTTGAGAAATTCGACGAACAGTCAAACAGTCTCGGCACTTTTTCCGCAAATGATCTTGCAGTTTCCGTAAGTTATTCCAATAATTTCAGACCGAACTTTTACTACGGAGCCAATCTTAAATATATTTATTCTCAGATCGACGACTTTAATTCATCCGCTGTTGCCGTTGACCTCGGTCTGCTTTATGTAATCCCTTCAAGTAACTGGAATTTCGGTTTCAGTCTGCTTAATCTCGGCACCCAGATCAGCAAATATAATGATACAAAAGAAGATCTTCCGCTTGATATGAGAGTCGGCGTCAGTAAAAAACTTGAACATTTGCCTTTAAGAGTTCATTTCGAATTCAGTGATCTGACTCAGACCACAGAAGACTTTCTTGATAAATTTAAGAACCTTTCTGTAGGCGGTGAATTTGACCTGAGTGATAATATTGATTTCAGGATCGGTTATGATAATGCTCAGAGACAGGATCTGAAAACAGGAAGCTCACTGGGAATAGCCGGATTCTCTACCGGTATAGGTGTGAAATTTCTTGACAATTATTCTTTCGATTACGCTTTTAATTCTATGGGTAATGTCGGCGCAACGCATAAGATTGATGTTGGATTTTTATTGAAATAATATTTCATATACATAAAAAAAGCCGGAAAATAATTTTATTATCCGGCTTTTTTTTATTTTAAATTCTAAGTCTAGAATATATTCAGCTTAACGCCGTTCTTTCTTATATTCTTTGATAGCTTCTCAATTTCAGACAGAGTAGTATTGATATTGTTGAAAAATTCATCGTCAGTAAGAAACTTACCAATACCTTTCTCTTTATTATTAATATCATTTACTACCATATTCAGATTAACGGCAAGCGTATCGATTGTACTTGTCAGCGTCTGAATCTCCAGTAAAGTATTTTTTAATTCTTTTCCGTTGTCCCCCACTGAAAGATCTATTGACTCCAGTGTATTTCCCGCCTGTGTAGTAAGTCCGTTTATCCCGCTTCTGCTTTCATTGACAAGCTGATTCAGATTCTGAGATGTAACAGACAGGTTATTTACAGTCGCCTTGATAGAATTCTTCAAACCCTCATCGCCGACAATATCATTTACATTTGCAATTACTACATTAAGATTTTCAGTTGACTTTTTAAACTCCCCGATCAGTAATTTCACATCGGTAGTCAGATCGCCGAATGAATTCATAAGCGTGGAAAAATCAGCTCCGGGAGTACCGAGTAACGGTGTGCCTGGCGGAACAACAGTTGTACTTTTTCCGGGTTCAATGTATAATACTTTACCGCCTGTAAGCTCTGTCGCCGCTACATAAATATAGTAATCTTTCTTTATATTTATTTCCTTATCTATACTGAATGATATTTTCACCGAATCTCCCTGAAGTTCTATCTTATCTATTTTACCTTTTCTCACACCGTTCAGACTTACCTGATCACCTTCATTCAGTCCGCTGACTTTGGGAAAATAAACCACATACTCCTGCATAGCCAGTCCGACTGAAAATCCTTTTGCCCAGAATATTGAAAGAATAACTATAAAAGCCGCTGCAAATACAAACAAACCTACTTTAAACTCTGATGATTTACTTTTCTGCATTATTAGTCTAATTTAGATATATCTAATATTTTGTATTTAGTTATTCCGTTCGGAACGCTTATTTCAACTGTTTCATTTTTTTTCTTACCGAGCAGCGCATTGCCAATTGGAGATGTTACTGAAATTTTATCAAGCTCAAAGTCAGCTTCCTCGGGTGATACAAGAGTGTATGTAAATTCTTCTTTCAGTTTAGTGTCAAGAACTTTTACTACAGACAATATATATACTTCATCATTCGGCATATCATCAGGTGAAATAATTTTTACTCTCGAAAGCATTGTCTCGAGCTTGCCTATTTTAAATTCAAGATGACTCTGCGCTTCCTTAGCTGCATCATACTCTGCGTTCTCGCTCAGGTCACCGTGTGAACGGGCTTCTGCGATCTTTTCAGCCATAAGTTTCCTTCCGCTGGTCTTCAGTTCCATTAACTCATTTTCAATTTCTACTAATCTTGACCTTGTGAGATATACGATATCCATTTTTTTCTTAGTTTAGTTTTTTACTTTTAGTTTTTTTAGTGTTATTTTTATGCAGATCTTTTGAGTTTATCAGCAGTAAATGTCCCAGTTTGTTTTTTTTTGTTTCAAGATAATATCTGTTTGTATTGTTTGCTTCAATTTCAATCGGTACCCTTTCAGTTATTTCCAGTCCGTATGCATTCAATCCGACTATCTTCTTTGGATTGTTTGTCATCAGTCTCATTTTTCTTACTCCGAGATCTCTCAGTATCTGCGCCCCAATTCCGTAATTTCTAAGATCCGGAAGGAAACCAAGCGCAAGATTCGCTTCGACCGTATCCTTACCTTTTTCCTGAATGTTGTATGCCTTCAGCTTATTGTGAAGTCCGATTCCCCTGCCCTCCTGACGCATATAAAGCACAACTCCTGAACCGTTCTCTTCGATCATTCTTAATGACTGATGAAGCTGATCTCCGCAGTCGCATCTCAGCGAACCGAATACATCACCTGTCAGACATTCTGAGTGAACTCTAACCAGCACCGGCATCTTTGGATTTATCTTACCTTTTATAATTGCTATATGCTCTTTGTTGTCAACCTTACTTGCATATAAAATGATCTTAAACTCTCCGAATTCACTCGGAAGATTTGTCTCTACAAGCTGACTTACAAGAATTTCCCTCTGCAGTCTGTACTCTATCAGATCTTTTATGGAAATAATTTTAATTCCGAATTTCTCGGCTATAACAAACAAATCGGGAAGTCTTGCCATTTCACCGTTCTCTTTCATTACCTCACATAAAACTCCTGCGGGATAATGTCCTGACAATCTTGCAAGATCTACAGTCGCTTCAGTATGTCCCGCTCTGCGCAGCACTCCGCCCGGCGCTGATCTTAATGGAAATATATGTCCCGGTCTTCCAAGATCAGACGGCTTTGTCTTACTGTCAATAAGAGATAATATAGTCTTACACCTGTCCGATGCGGAAATGCCCGTAGTCGTTCCATGCAAATAATCTATACTGACTGTAAACGCCGTCTCATGAAGCGAAGTATTAATGAAAGTCATCAGATTCAGATCAAGCTCCTTCAGTCTCTCATCTTCCATCGGCACGCAGATCAGTCCCCTTGCATGCTTCGCCAGAAAATTTATAAGTTCGGGAGTAGTCTTCTCCGCTGAGAAGATCATATCGCCTTCATTTTCCCTGTCCTCATCATCCACCACTATAATGATCCTGCCTTTTCTGAAATCAGATAAAGCGGAATCAATGGTGCTTAAACTGTATTTCTTTTCCTTCTTCAAATATGATTAACCTAATAAAGATTTTTTTTCAGGTTCAACATCCGTTACTCCTATTATTGTTGTAACAGCTGATCTTTCCATTTTCACTTTCACGTTATCTGAGATCTTTACGAGTATTGAACTTTCATCAAGTCCTTCGACCAAACCGTGAATTCCGCCGGCTGTAATTATTTTATCACCTTTCTTAATTGACTCAAGCAGCTTTGCTCTTTCCTTCTGTCTTTTCTGCTGAGGTCTTAATATCAGAAAATAGAAAATAAATATGATAAGAAGAAACGGTACAATTGAACTTAAAATTGATTCTATCCCGCCCGGCGCCTGCTGTAAAAATATTAAATTTGATAATTCCATTTTTTTATTTTGTTAATTTAATTTTACTTAATTAATATCTTTTTTAATGTTACTTAAATACTTCTCTAAAAATTCCTTTTTAAAACTTAAAAATCTGTTCCCGCTAATTGCCTGCCTGATGTTTTTCATAAGGTTCAGATAAAATCCAATGTTATGAATTGTCGCAAGCTGGAATCCGAGTATCTCATTTGAGATGAATAAATGTCTCAGATACGCCAGTGAATAATTTTCCGATGTATAGGATCTGTATTCCGGATCAGGCGAATCGTTATTGAACTTATGTAAAGAGCTTTTCAGATTTATCTCACCATATGTCGTAAACAGTCTGCCGTGTCTTGCATTTCTTGTCGGCATAACGCAGTCAAACATATCCACTCCTCTCTGCACGCTTTCAAGCAGATCAATTGGCGTGCCTACTCCCATTAAATATCTGGGCTTATCTTTACTCATAT
>Ga0138256_10003489_pt1 | contig 16706 bp, 13 predicted proteins | sample KNB2016incub_MG_FD_105486 | JGI IMG/M metagenome (GOLD analysis project Ga0138256, IMG submission 105486) | Active sludge microbial communities from wastewater in Klosterneuburg, Austria - KNB2014incub_MG | ecosystem: Engineered > WWTP > Activated sludge > Unclassified | place: Austria... | reverse complement strand
GTTGGTTTCGTAGACGTAGAGGTCTTCCTGATCCATCGCGAAGATGGTGATGCCGAAGGCGATGTCGGCGTTGTGGCCTATGGAGACGCCGGGCAAGGCTGGTTCACCCGCGCCAATGATGTTAAGGCCCGGTGCGCTAAGTCCGACAATGTAGCGCAATGACGGCAGACCGAGCTGGCGATGCGGATCGTTGGCGAGAATGGGCCGACCGGTTTCGGTCCTTGACGGCGCGACGACCCAGTTGTTGGAGCCTTCGCTGAGCTGTTTTTCCATGAGATCCGCAAGGCGCGTTTCAGGATCGATCGCCGCCCGTGTCTTGTTCTTGACCGCGTCGAAATCGACCTGCCGTGTGGCGAGCTCGTAGTCCTTGAGAACATCCTTCGGGATGTCACAGGGATTGAGGCCGGCAGGCACGACGCGCTTGTGGCTGACGGGATCGAGCTTGCGGCGAAGCAGATCGGCCTCGACGCCGGCGGCGCAGGCGACGCGCGCGCGCGTCACTTCCGAGGTTACGTTGGAGACCAGCGCGTGGCTGCGGATGCGGAGGACGTCTTCGGGGCGCCATTCCTCCGGCGTGGAATTCGTGAGCTGGAACTCGATTGGCAGCGGTCTCGCCCTGGCGCGCACGTCGCCGATATAGGCGTTGACGCCGGCGGTGAAGGCCTCGACCGAGGCGCGCGCGTCTGGCGCGTAAGACCTCCACTCCTTCTCCATGTCGCCGCGATAAAGAAACAGCCGGGCGGCGCGATCCTGCTCGACATAGGCCGGACCGAAGGATTTGGAGAGCAGGCCGAGGCCGCGCTTGCGCCACAGGTCGATCTGCCAGAGGCGATCGCGTGCTGCGTTGTAGCCTTGCAGGAAATAGGCGTCGCGCGAGCTCTGCGCGAAGATGTGTGGAATGCCCCAATGATCAACGATGATTTCCGCTGGGGCGGCGAGGCCGTGGACCGGCCACTCTTCCTGAATGACCGCGGTGGAAAGAGGAGCTTGCGCAAAGGCGGCAAGCGAGGCGCACAGCGCCATTCCCAGTACGGCCGCGATCTTGGGTGATCTGACTGCCATGACGTCCTCCAGCTGCGCCAAGAGGATCAGCTGTGGGGTGTCAGTTGTCAAAGCCCGCAATAGGCGCAGTGGCCCAGGTTTCGGCATGGGCGCAGATGTCTTTGAGGGAAAGGGAGAATGTGCCTCTCACTTAATCGCATATGGCGTGGATGGGACCTGCGGCAAGACCCCGGCTCTCACGTAGAATCCAGCGAATCCAGAAGCATAGGAGCGCAAGATGCGTGATCGCCTTGCCGAGCACGCGCGAGGCCGGCCGCGTGGCGATCGATGCGGTGCGTGCAATTGGCCGCCGACTAGTCGGTGCGCGCGGCTGGGCGGAGCTTGGCGTGGAGGATAGCGTCAATTGCCGCTTGATTGGCGAGGTCAACCGGCAGGCGCTGTTCAAACGCGTTGCGGCGGTCGTGCATCATGGCGGCGCCGGCACGACGACAACGGCAGCACAGGCGGGCGCTTCGCAGGTGATCATACCGCAGATCGCCGACCAACCCTATTGGGCTGCGCGGGCGGCTGGTCTTGGCATTGGCGCGGCGCATGACGGGGCGACACCAACCTTTGAGTCCATGACTGCTGCGGTCGAGAAGGCGTTGGCGCCTGAAACACAGGCGCGTGCGATGGCCGTGGCTGGGACGATGCGCCGCGACGGCGCCATGGCGGCGGCGAAGCTGGTGCTTGAACTGACGAGCCGGAGCGGCGCGCGGCCGCGCTAAACGCACTTCAACTGTTGCTGGCGGTCGCGAACCATCTTTTGCGCATTGTCGCGGTCGAGCTGGGTAAGGACACCGCGCTTGTCGAGATCGAGCCAGACCCGTTCGGCTTTTGCGTAGATCGGACAAGCTTCCTTCGCGATGCCATTGTCGGCAAAGAGATCCGCCAACATGGCGAGCGTGACGCCATAGGAGCGGACCTGCTCGGGGCGCGAATTCGTCTTGCGCACCTGCTCTTCGCTCTTCGCCACCTCCTCGCGGAGCAGCGTGACGCCCTCATCGAAGCGGCCTGACATGGCGAGGGCCTGAGCGAGCGCGGTATAGACGATGCGCTGAGTGCGTTGCGCGCCAGCGTCTTCCGGCTGGTATTGCAGCAGGGTCGGGACCAGCGCCGCGGCGGCCTGCATTTGCGCCAGACCGTCTTTCGCACGATCGACGCCCAGCAACGTGGCGCCGAGCGCCCAGTGCGCCTCGATCGCCATGCGCTGGCCCAGCGTGTCGTCGGGATGGGCTTTCAGATAGGTCGATGTGATGTCGACAAGACGTTGGTAGATCGGTTCGGATGCTGCGGGCGACTGCCCGTAGTAGACGGCTTCAGCCAAGGCGTCGTAGGCCCGGGCGCGGAGATACTGCGCCCCGCGTGCATCTCGTGGCTCAAGCGGGAGAGCTTCGATAATCGCGATGGCTTTGCGCGCGTGGATTTCGCTTTCCGCGTAAGTGGCTTTCCAGTTGCCCAAGATAGCGGATTCAAGGTCGTGCTGAACGGTGAGCAGCCTGGCGGAGCGCGTGTCTGACGGGATGGCGGTGATGTAGGCATTGGCTTGCGTAAGGAGTTCGGCGGCGGACTCGAGTTCCTGCCGCGAGTTCATGGCGATGGCGGCATGATGCATCGCGACGCGGGCGCGCAGGGCGAGCATGGCCGAGTTCCCTGGATCGGCTTTCTGGAGCGCGGCGGCGATCTGGTCTGCGCGATCAAGATTTTCGAGGGCGCCCTGAGGATCGCCGAGATTGGCGCGGGAGCGGCCGGCCTGCAGATCGGCAATGCGCGCAAAGCCGTCGGCGGCTTCGAGCAGGACATCTCGCGGCGCGGAGGGCGTGTCGGCGAGCTGGCTGAGATAGCCCTGCGCGACGTGGGCGACATCGCGGCGCATGGCGAGCGTTTGCGGCGTGCGTTCGAGGCGGTCGTAGACCTCGTACAGAAGATATTTGGCGAGGCTGCGGACTTCCGTGAAGCGGGCCTCGGCCTGCTTGCGGGCAAAATCAGCCTGCGCATAGAGCGCGGACGTGACGATAAGGGCGAGGACGAGGCTGACTGACGCCGCCGCGCCGCCGATGACGCGCAAGCGATGGCGGCGGAAGAATTTCTCGAAGGCGTAGAGGCGATCATTGCTGCGCCCCTGCAGCGGGCGCATGTCAAGCCAGGCGCGCAGGTCGGCGGCCAGCGCGACGGCGGCCTGATAGCGGTCTTCGGCGGCGAGGGCGCAGGCGCGCTCGACGATGGCGTCGAGGTCGCCGTGCACGAGACGGGCGCGGGCGGCGCGCCATTCGGGCTTGCGATCGGCGTAGGCTGGCGATTTTGAGATGGCTTCGGAGGTGATGACGGTGTGGTGAGCGCCGCGCGGGGCTTCGCCAGTGAGCAGTGCGCGGAGGATGGCGCCGAGGGCGAAGACATCATCGGCGGGCGTGGGACTGGCGCCGGCTTCGCGCTGCGGGCTTGCGTAACCGGGCGTTTGCGGGTGAAGCGTGATGTCGTCTGCATCGCGCAGGATGCGGGCGACGCCGAAATCGACCACCTTGGGATCGCCCGCGTCGTTGACGAGAATGTTGGCGGGCTTGAGGTCGGCGTGGACGATGAGGTTCTGGTGAGCATGCTGAACCGCATCGCAGACCTCGATCATCTTCTCGACGATCTGACGGGGCGACAGGTCCCGGTCGGCCGCGTAGGCGTCGATGGGGGCGCCGCGGACGAGCTCCATGATGAAATACGGCGCGCCGGTTTCGTCGACGCCGCCATCGTAGAGCTGAGCGATGTGGCGATGACTGAGCATGGCCAGGGCGCGGCGCTCGCGGTCGAAGAGCGCGCGGGCTGTTTCCGGCAACAGCGACGGGCGGATGCGTTTGATGGCGACGACGTGGTCGAACAGACCGTCGTCGCGGGCGGCGATGTAGACATCGCCCATGCCGCCCTGGCCGAGCATGTCGACGATGCGATAATGGCCGATGCGCTTGGGCGTGGGGCCGGCGCTGGGTTGCAGGCCGCCCGTGGGCATGGCGCGTTCGGCGGCGGCGTCAGCGCGCAGCAGTCGCTTCACTTCGCCAAGGAGCGCTTCATCGCCTCCGCAGGTGCATGCGAGCCAGGCCTCGCGCTCGCCTGCATCTTCGATATCGAGAGCGTCCTCGAAGACGGTGAAGGCGCGCCTTGTAAGGCTGGTCTCCATGGCCCTAACGCTGGCCCAGTTCGGCGACGAGCCAAGCGCGAGCAGCGCGCCATTGGCGCTTCACGGTTCGGACGGAGACGTTGTCGATCTCAGCGATCTCTTCGAGCGTGAGCCCGGCGAAATAGCGCTGGTCGACCAGGCGGGCATGATCGGGGGCGACGAGTTCGAGTTTCGAAAGGGCGCGGTCGAGGTCTTCGAGATCGATGCTCTGGGCGCCAAGTTCGGGCGGCAGCTGGGTCGCGACGGGCGGGGCCTGACGCTTGGCGGCGCGCATGCGGCGGATTTCGTCGATCAGGATCTGTCGCATGACGCGCGCAGACAGCGAGAGGAAATGGGTGCGGCCCTTGAAATCGAGGCGATCGAGGCCGGACAGGCGGATGACGGCTTCATGGGCAAGGTCTGTCGGCTGGATCTGCAGCGCCGCGGCGTCGCCATTGAGGACCCGGCCCGCCACCTTGCGGAATTCGTCATAGTGGGCGCGCAAAAGCGCGTCCCGCGCGGCAGCAACTGCCTCGCGGCTGGCGCTTTCAGCACGCTGCCCGACTGGTTCCACGACCGAACATCCCTCGCGGCGAGGTTAACCACGCAGAACGTGGCCCTGCAAATACTGGACCCATCCTCACGATCAACGGGCCAAAATAAAACTCAGGCGACGAGTCCCGTTTTTCCAGCAATTCCGCTTTCAGGTGCAGAGGCGGGGTTCACTGGCATTCATCCCTGCCGCGGCAAATGCGCAGACTTTGGTTCCTCGCCGAACCTGCATGTCGGCCGCCCCGCTTCAACAGGTTCTGGGTGCGTGGGGACGCATGCGGGGCGGGGCTGTCCGGTTTGACGGCTCCGCCCAACGTGTCTTTGGGATTAGCGCTGGAAAAGAGTGGCGTAGGTCTGACGCAACAGGTTCTTCTGAACCTTGCCCATGGCGTTGCGCGGCAGGTCGTTCACGAAGATCACCCGCTTGGGAAGTTTGTAAGCGGCAAGCTGCTGGCGGGCGGCGACGATGATGCCAGCCTCGTCGCCTTTGCCGGTGCAGATTGCGGCGACGCCTTCGCCGAAATCGGGATGCGGCAGGCCGATCACCGCGCTTTCGGTGACGCCCGGAAGTTCGTCGAGCACGAGCTCAACCTCCTTGGGATAGACGTTGTAGCCGCCGGAAATGATGAGGTCCTTGGCCCGGCCGGAAATCCAGACGCGGCCGTCTGGATCGACGCGGCCGACATCTCCGGTGATGAAGAAGCCGTCGGCGGTGAATTCCTCGGCGGTCTTTTCCGGCATGCGCCAGTAGGCCGAGAAGACGCTGGGGCCGCGGATCTGGATGACGCCGGTCTCCTCACCACCGCCGATACGCAACTCAACGCCGGGAAGCGGGAAGCCGACGCTGCCAGCGATGCGATCGCCTTCGAGCGGGTTGGAGGTGATGATGACCGCCTCGCTCATGCCATAGCGCTCAAGGATTCGCTGGCCGGTGCATTGCTCGAACTGAGCGAAAGTGGATGGCAGGAGCGGCGCCGAGCCGGAAATGAACAGGCGGATGTTGGAGGCGCTTTCCCGGTTGAAGGCAGGATTGGCCAGCAGGCGCGTGTAGAAGGTCGGCACGCCCATCATCACCGTGGCGCGCTTCAGCCCCGTGAGGACTTCGGCGTCCGCGAACTTCGGCAGCCAGATCATCGGTGCGCCGGAGAGGAGCGCGCAGTGCAGCGCGACGAAAAGGCCGTGGACATGGAAGACCGGCAGGGCGTGCAACAGGACGTCTTTTGGCGTGAAACCCCAGGCCGCGTGAAGCGCCAGTGCATTCTCCGCGAGGTTTCCGTGGCTGAGCATCGCGCCCTTGGAACGGCCGGTAGTGCCGCTGGTGTAGATCAGCGAGGCGAGGTCGCCGGCGTCGCGCGGGACGGGACGGGCCAGCGCCTCTGCGCTTTCGGCTTCGCGGACGAAAGTCGGCGGATCGGTGACGAAGACTCTCGGATACGCGTCGCCGAGGAAATAATCGACTTCGGATTTTGTGTACGCGGCGTTGAGCGGGACAAACGCGGCGCCGGCCATCAGCACACCGAGATAGATCATGATCGCCTCCGGCGATTTCTCGGCCTGTAGCGCAACCCGGTCGCCGGGCCGCAGGCCTTCCGCGATCAACCGCCCCGCAACGCGGGCCGCGGCGGATTCCAGCGCGCCATAGCTGATCTCGCGTCCATCGGAGAGGATGAAGCACGGAGCCGAGCGCTCAGCGGGAAAACGCGATGCAAGCAGTTCGAAGAGACTTGCCGACATTCCAGCCTCCGCCGTTCGCCCAAAAAGAAAGGAGCCGCACCATGAGGTGCGGCTCCCGTCAATCTCAAGTCCGGATCGTCTGACGACTATTCGCCATCCGCGACGTCGACGCCAGCGAAGGTGGGCTTCTCCGGCGGATAAGGCCGACCTTGACGGTCCAGCTCACGCGCGCCGCCCATGATGCCGGCGAATGAATAATTGCCTTCATGGCAGGCGTATTCGTACAGCGGCTCTTGCGAGGTTTTGAGCGACATCTCTCCGCCCCACGCCGTTTTGTAGAGCGTCGGGTCGTCGACCTTGAACTCGTAGAAGATCTCGCCGTTCGACCAACGCGTGTAGCGCTCCGTCACCGTGCCGGTGGGCGAGATGAACGAGCGTTGACGGGGGTGCGAGTTGACGGTCTTCACGACAAGCGTGTTGCCTTCATACCAGCCCACCGAGTCGCCGCCCCATTTCGGAATCTCTTTCGGACCATGCTTGGCTTCCGCCGCTGACTTGACGATCGGGATGACGCGGACGTCGTGGATCATCTCGGTCAGGATCATCACCGACTCCGGCGACTGCACGATCTGGTACGTGTTGTTGTACAGGCCGTTGTTCATGACCGGGCCTGCGGCGCCGGTGAAGCTCATCAAGCAGCGTTCCGGCAGCGGACGGGCTTCGTAGTCGTCATAGTTGCCGCCGCGCGTGTTGGCGGCGATACCGGCGGCCGTGTACGGGATTTTGCCGTCGGCCGGATAGGTGATCCAGGAGGAGCGATACTCGCCCTTCACGGTCGCATAGCCCTTGCCGGGATCAAGCCAGAAAGCGTTGTAGCCCCGGTTCGGGTTCTTGTCGGCGAGGAGCTCCTGCGACGACTTCTCGTCAACCTTCGAAACGCCGGCTTCCTGGGCGTAGACACCCGTATAGATGTTGCCGCGGGCCAACTTTATGGCTTCATCCTCGGTGAGGACGAGCTTGTCGGTGGCGGCAGGACGCTGCATCGCCGTCATGGCGATGTTGGTCCAGAAGCCCTGGAGGTCCGGTGCGCCCCAGCCGGTTTTCGGCGTGGTATAGCCAGCCTCTTGAGCGATTGCCGGCCCGGGAAGCGCGGCTATCGCACTTGTTGCGAGCAGAATCCTGCATAGTCGATTCATCTGATTAACTCCCGAATGTGGCCGCCTGCCTGTCTATGTTTGTGTAAAAACGCAGGCATGCCAGTTGCCCGGCATCTTAGGGCCGTTCGTGGCCGACGAAAGCTGGGCCACGGCTATTTGAACGAAACCACCCCTGAAGTCATTGTCGCAGGGGGCGACGGAGAGGATGGGACCCCAATCCCCTCCGCTTTGCCTGGATCGACTGACTTCAGCTCGCAATTCGACCTAGGGAAGCTCGAAAACCCAGATGTTCGAGGTCCGCATGGTGGGGTTCTTGATCTCCGGCAGCATGTTCACATAGGCGGTGCTGCGGACAGCGCCGCTCCCGGTGACGACCGCGATGTATTGCTTGCCATTGACCTCATAGCTGATGGGATTCGAGTTCGGCACGTCGCCAAGGCGGGTGCTCCACACGCGTTTTCCGCTCGCCTGGTCGTAGGCCGCGAACGTCCGGTCCATCGATCCGGCGAAGATCAGACCGCCAGCCGTCGGCAGCGTGCTGGTCAGAATTGGCACGCGTTCGCGCGTGACCCAGAGCTGCTTCTTCGCCTGAAGATCGACGGCGACGAGGCGGCCATACAGGCCGTCACTGTTGGGCATGGGCCGGTTGTTAGTGCGCACGCCAGTTGAGAGCAGGCCGCGCTGACCTTCTGGAAGCTGCACGAAATCCATGCAGACTTCGATCAACGGCACGAACAGGACGCCGGTGGCGGGGTTGAAGCCCGAGGGGTTGAAGTTCTTCGAGCCCGCGGCGCTCGGGCAGATCATCTTCGTCTTGCCATCGCCGGGGATCAGGTTGGGATCGACGGTCTTGCGGCCCGTCTTGGGATCGATGGCCGTGATGTAGTTCTGCATGCCCAGATCGATCGAGAACAGGTATTTGCCTGTGGCTGGATCGAGGGCGTCATGCAGGGCGGCCTTGCCCGCGGTGACGAGCACGCGACGCGCGTTGGCGCCAGCGCCGATAGTCATGATCTGGCGCTCATAGGCCCAGTCTAGGTCCATCTGGTCGTTCTGGAGATGCTGATAATACCAGACGAGCTTCCCGGTGTCAGGATTCAGCGCGACGGTGGCGTTGGTGTAGAGCGCATCGTTGTTGGCGCCTTTGACAAGGTTGCGGAGAGGTTTCGTGTCGTAGGTCGGGGCCGGACCGAAGAAGACGAGATTGGTCTCCTTGTCATAGCTGCCAGGCGTCCAGATCGTACCACCCGTGCGCGCCTCGTAAGGCATATTGTTCCAGGTGTCGTAGTTCGGCTCGCCTGGCTTCGGAATGGGATTAAAACGCCATGCTTCCTTGCCGGTCTTGGCGTCCAGCGCGACAATGACGGGCTTGGGTCCCCGGGTTCCGAAGATCACCTTGCCCTTGGCGACGATGGGGCCGCCCGACATGGTGAAGCCGGTTGCGCCGGCGCCGGTGTTCCAGATCTCCTTGCCGGTTTTCACGTCGAGCGCCACGATACGGGCGTCCGATGTCGGCATGAACACCATCGATTCGTAGAGTGCGATGGATTTCTTCGGCGTGGGCGTGACGTCCTTCGGCAGCCGATAGATGTATTGCCAAAGGATATCGCCATTAACGGCGTCCACGGCCTGCAGGACATCCTTGAAGGCGTGGACGAACATCACGCCGTCATGCACGAGCGGCGTGTTCTGGTTCGGACCGGGCGGCAGGGACAGCGACCAGCTCAGACGCAGCTTGTCGACATTGCCCGTGTTGATCTGATTGAGCGGGCTGAAGCCCTGGGCGTCGCGCGTCCGGCGTCCATCGATCCAGTCCGACGGCGAGGGCGATGACAGCATCGCCTCGGTCACCGGCGTGATCTTGGTGAGCGGGCTTGGCCGCGCAGTGGGGTTAGGCGGCAGTTTCACGCCGGCGGAGATCATGCCGAGATTGGCCGTCGTCGACGGCAAGGTCATGGTCTTCTGCGAGATCGGGGTGAGCGGCGTTCCGGCGGTCATCGTGTTCCGCGACAGCAGGTAGGCGACCACGTTGATGTATTCCTCCTCCGTCAGCGAACCGGGCTGTGCGGTCGGCATAGTGTCGGAGACGTAGTGGAACAGTTCCTCGACGCTCTTGCCGGCCCAGCGCAGCAGGAACTCGTCGCCGCGTAGCATCGGGCCGAATTCGCCGTCATCGAGGCCTTCGCCATGACAGGCGACGCATGCGCGTTCGTAAGTCGTCTTTCCCGCCGCAGCCTGCGCCGCCGAATAGCTCGGGCTTTCCTGCGCCGCTGCGCTCAGACCTGCCGCAAGCATGGAGGCCGCGATCAGCGATCCTCGAAGGTAGGATTTCAGCGTTCCGGGCTGTCCGGCTCTGCCAAGCGCCATATGTTCGATACCCAATTGCGGTGCAATGCGCCGTGTGGTGCGCGACTTCATCATGTTTTCTCCCCGTATCTCCGATGTTTGATCATCGGTAGATCTGCCTTTGGCCAGCGCCGAATGACGTAGCCCAAAGGTGAATTGTCGTCAGGTAGGATGATCTCTAGCGCACCGCCGCGTCAATCGGGACAATGCTGGCCACGCATTCACTTATCAGAGCGACCTGTGTGCGGACCGCGCTGGCGGAGAGGATGAGATTCGAACTCACGATAGGGTTACCCCTATACGCCCTTAGCAGGGGCGCGCCTTCGACCACTCGGCCACCTCTCCGCTTGGCGGCTGCGTCAAGCGAGCGGCCTTCCTAGCGGGATTTGGGGCAGGTGCAAGCCTGAAGGGCTATCCAGCGAAAAAGCCTTGAAAACAGAGATTGTGAAGCCCTGCCCGCGTGTCAGCGCACCTTGGTTTCCGATACGCGCGCCTTCAGTACGACGCCATCCTCGGGGGTGATAAAGCGGGCTTTGACGAGATCATCAACGTTCTGACGGACGGCGGCCTCATACGCCTGCTGGCTGGAATAGAGGCTGGCGAGTTTTGCTGCGTCGAATGGGATTTCATGGCCGGCGATCCGGCAGAAGGACTGGCCGGTAGAATTGCCGTTCCACGTTGAAGTCGGGACATCCAGGAAGGGCGAACGGACGCCGCCCTTCACATTGCCATGCGAATCGACCACGCCCTTGCCATCGGCCACCTCTATGTTCCGCGATGGCGGCGGCGGCACGCCGTCTTCCACCCACGCCTTCAAATTCCGGTAAATCGCGTTGTAAGCGACCCAGCTGGGAAAGCGGCTGCGAGGTCCCTGGTCGCAATCCTGCGCGGGCGGGGTGCGGCTGCCTTTCAGGATGTCTTCCGACCGTGCAGCAAACCAGAGTTCGTCTGGCGTCGCATGGCCCGCGCCAGCCAGGTCGTAGTGACGGTACCGGTCACCGGGGGTGTCGCTGTCCTCTCGGCGGTTTGGCGCCCAACCGAGATAGTCGGACTGGCTCATGACGTGAACCACAGGAACGCCTGCGTTGCGGATCGGGCGCCGCGGATCGCCGGCGGGAATGCGCTCGGCGCACTGATTGATCGGCGATGGCCCCCCGAGCATGCCGACGATGTAGCCATCGAATGGCGACCTGCCGTCTCTGGCGACGACGAGCGGCTGGATCGCGTTGATATAGGTGAACAGGAAGCCGCCTGTCTGCGAATAGCCCCAGCCATAAAGCCGTGCGGCGCGCGATGTGCGGTTGCCATAGCGAAACGGATTGCTTGCGTCTGTCGAACGAAGCCATTTCGCAACTTGTGTGTGAATGTCCCAGACAAGGCCGTTCTCGGTCGACTTCGTGCTGTCGCCGGAGACTTCGCAGTTTCGGGAATCGTTTGTGGCCAGAGGGTTGGCCCAGTTAAGCGCCGAATAACGCTTCGCGTCGAATGCCTTGAGCGTTGCGACCGCAACCGGCTTTGCCGTGATGCCGACCCATGCGTCACCCTGGCGAACGATCTCGTCGTGGTGGATCGCCCAGCCGATGTTGAGGTCGAACAGGTTTGACGGGTTCAACATCTCCACCACGACGCGACCGGAGAAACGCCCCCCGGACGCCGGCCGTCGCACGAGCACGCGCGTGGCGTAGGGCGCATCAGCCGTGCGGATCACGGCGCCGCTGGCTGGCCAGTCATAGACATTGGCCAAGCCCGAAACGAGGAACTCTTCCTCGACATAACCTTGCAAGGCGAGCGTTTCCGGCCGCAGCGTGTAGGCGGCGGCGCCGAAAGCGTGGCTATCATCGGTTTGGGCTAGCGGGCCGGTAACATTGGTCAACGGCGATGGATGGGGCTGCTCGGGCGCTGATATGCACCCGGCTAGCAGCAAAGACACCGCAATCAGAACTTGGAATCGCAACGCATCACCCCGTTTTCCGACCTCACGCGAGCGCCAATCGCCGTGCGGTCTTTGGCATCTCCAACAAAAACAATCCGGCCAGCCGGTATTGATATCCGTGGCGTCCGCCGCCAATCATGTCCGCCGACGCGGTTGTCACCCCGAGGATGGCTGCGCACCGGATTGAATTGCATTTTTGACCCGGTAACTGGGCCTCGCAGCACGCTGCGAGGCCTTATTCTTTCCGCCTATCAGTGCTGCCAGCTCTTGATCAGCGTGTCATAGTCGATGGTTTCCGGCTTGGGATCTTCGTTCGCCAGCTTCGGCTTGGGCGCGCCCGGGCGATCGAACCAGACCTGCGGGTTTTCTTCCGGGTTCAGCTTCGGTCCGATCTCACCCTGGACGCCCTGTTCCTCGAGACGGGCCAGCACGTCCTCCTGCGCCTTGCAGAGCGCATCCATCGCCTGTTGGGGCGTCTTCGATCCGGCGGCGGCGTCGCCGATATTCTGCCACCAGAGCGCGGCAAGTTTGGGATAGTCCGGCACATTGGTGCCCGTGGGCGACCACTGCGTGCGCGCGGGCGAGCGGTAGAATTCGACGAGACCGCCAAGCTTGGGCGCGCGCTCGGTGAAGCTGGGGTGCTGGATCGTGCTTTCGCGGATGAAGGTGAGGCCGGTGTGGCTCTTCTTCAGGTCCACTGTCTTCGACGTGACGAACTGGGCGTAGAGCCATGCGGCCTTCGCGCGATCCGCCGGCGTGTTGGACATCAGTGTCCACGAACCCGCGTCCTGATAACCGAGCTTCTGGCCTTCTTCCCAATAGGCGCCATGCGGCGAGGGAGCCATTCGCCATTTCGGCGTGCCGTCGGCGTTCAGCACGGGCAGGCCCTCTTTCACCATGTCGGCGGTGAAGGTGGTGTACCAGAACATCTGTTGGGCGATCTCACCCTGCGCCGGGATCGGTCCTGACTCCGAAAAAGTCATGCCTTGAGCGGCGGCCGGCGCGTACTTTTTCATCCAGTCGAGATACTTCGTGATGGAATAGACGGCGGCCGGACCATTGGTATCGCCGCCGCGCGCCACGCATGAGCCGACGGGACGGGAGTTCTCGTCGACGCGGATGCCCCATTCATCGACCGGCAAGCCGTTCGGGCCGCCATTGGTCTTGTCGCCATTGCCGGCCATCGACAGCCATGCGTCGGTGAAGCGCCAGCCAAGCGAGGGGTCCTTCTTGCCATAGTCCATGTGGCCATAGACCTTCTTCCCCTCGATCGTGCGGCCGGTGAAGAATTCCGCGATGTCCTCATAGGCGGACCAGTTCACGGGGACGCCGAGATCGTAGCCGTACCTGGCCTTGAAGTCGGACTTGTTCTTGGCGTCGCTGAACCAGTCGTAGCGAAACCAGTAAAGGTTCGCGAACTGCTGGTCGGGAAGCTGGTAGAGCTTCTTGTCGGGACCCGTCGTGAAGCTGGCGCCGATGAAGTCGGGAAGGTCGAGCGTAGGCGAGGTGACGTCCTTGCCCTCATTCGCCATCCAGTCAGTCAGGTCACGCACCTGTTTGTAGCGCCAGTGCGTGCCGATCAGGTCGCTATCGTTCACATAGGCGTCGAACTCGTTCTCACCCGTGCGCATCTGGCGCTGCAGCCGATCGACGACATCGCCTTCGCCCATCAGCGTGTGGGTGATCTTGATGCCGGTGATGGCCGAGAAAGCCGGGGCCAGCACTTTCGATTCATACTCGTGCGTGGCGATCGACTCGGAGACGACGTTGATCTCCATGCCCTGAAACGCCGACGCGGCGGCGGCGAACCAGTTGAGTTCCGCCTCCTGTCCTGCACGGTCGAGCACAGACATGTCCTTGATCTCTGCATCGAGGAACTTCGCGATTTCCGCAGCGGCATTCGGGTTCGGCGTCTTGGTGACTGCCTGTTCGGGCCCGCAGGCGGAGAACGCCAGCGCTGAAGCAAATGCCACTGCCAGCGTGCGTATACGCGTCGTCGACTGCATGAAGTCCTCCCTGCAAGGCTCTCACGGCCCCGGACTCAGGATTCAAGCAAATCGGAAAACGAGGGCGGCGTAAACAACCGACGCAAGGGTGGCCAGCCATAGCGACAGGCTGGCCGGCGCCAACCCGATCCATGCGAGATGGATAAAAGCTGAGCCGAGCAGGCTTAGGAACAGTCTGTCGCCACGCTGGGTGGCGATTCCCAGCACGCCGGCACGCGGGTCATTGCGCGGCGCGAGCTTCTGGATGACGCCCATGGCCGTGAGGATCAACGCGATGGCGATGAAGAACAGCGCCGTCGGCAGGGTCCACCCCATCCAGTTGGCGGCGCCGCTCACGGCTGCTTGCTCCGCAGCAATTTGGCGCCGCTGATCTGCAGCCATGCGCCAGCCATGGCGAAGCCGGCCCCAAGCAGGCCGGCGGCCATCGCCGCCGGCCGCTGTCCGAGGAAGTAGAACACCATCGCCAGACCGCCGCCGAAGATCATCCCGCCCATGACCAGCGCCATGCCGGTCATGAACAGCTTCTGACCCTTCTTCTGGGCGGCGGAAAGCTCAGGTGCCGGCGTCATGATCAGGCGTCGCGCGCGTCCCTGATCTTGGTGAAGCCCCAGAAGAAGAGGCCGGCACCCGCGACGAGCGCGAGCCATGAGAGGGACGCGATCGGCCCGCCGAGGATGCCGAGGAATACGGCCTTCAGCACCATCGACACAAAAATTCCAGCGACGCCGAGGCCAGCCAGTACGGCGCCCCATAGCGTCAGCTTCTGTCCATCAGCACGCAGACGGGCGCGCACGGTTTCGGGAGGGGTATAAGCATTGGCCATGTTTTTCTCCTGGCTCTGTATGTTGCGTTTCTACTCGTATCTGCGTCCCGCCCCTTGTGCCGCCGGGGTGGTGACGCGGCCAGATTAGCAGATTTGCGGGCGTGTCATACCCTTGTGCAGGCCTCGCGCGATTGTGCCGTAAGGTCAGCTATTCGGGCCCAGATGGGCGCGGACGGCTTTCTTGGGGACGATTGTCGTCCAGGCATCGGTCACCAGACTGACGACTTCTGGATGCGTGAGGTCTTCAATCGCCACATAGCTCCAGACCATGCCGCCAGCGCGATAGGGTTGGAAAACATCTGGCCGCGCTTCGAACAGCAATTCCTGCCGGGGCTTCGGCAGCTTGAATATCCACCGTCCGTCTTTCGCCCAGTAGAGGACGAACGTCTTCTTGCCGACATTGAGCCAGGAGGCGCCGTGCGACTGCAGCTCGACGGCACCGGATAAAGCCAGCGCGGCGCGGCGGATGTCAGCTTCGGTGGCCATGACGTCCCTTACACCCTCCCGAGTGCAAACCCCTTGGCGATGTAGTTGCGGACGAACCAGATCACGATCGCGCCTGGTATGATGGTCAGCGTTCCTGCGGCCGCCAGCACGCCCCAGTCGGTGCCGCCCTGTTGTTCGAACACCGCGCGCATCTTGCTGGTGATGGGCGTGGCGGCCGAGCGCGTCAGCGTATCGGCTATCAGGTATTCCACCCACGAGAACATGAAGCAGAAGAACGCGGCTACGCCGATGCCGCTGGCGATCAGCGGCATGAAGATGCGGGTGAAGAAGCTCGGGAAGGAATGACCATCGACATAGGCGGTTTCATCTATCTCGCGGGGGACGCCGCTCATGAAACCTTCGAGAATCCACACCGCCAGCGGCACGTTGAACAGGCAATGCGCCAGCGCTACCGCGATGTGGGTGTCAAACAGGCCAATCTTGTAATAGAGCTGGAAGAACGGCAGCGCGAACACGGCCGCCGGCGCCATGCGGTTGGTCAGCAGCCAGAAGAACAGGTGCTTGTCGCCAAAGAACTTGTAGCGCGAGAAGGCGTAGGCGGCCGGCAAGGCCACGGCGAGCGAGATCACGGTGTTCATCAACACATAGAGGATCGAGTTGAAAAACACGCCCCGCCAGTTCGGATCGCCGAACACCTTGGCGTAGTTGTCGAGGGTCAACGCCTGCGGGAGCAGCGTGAAGCCGCCGGTGATCTCGGTGTTGGTCTTGAAGCTCATACTGACGAGCCAGTAGATCGGCGTCAGCAGGAATAGGATGTAGATCGCCGGCACGACCCAGCGAAAGTGGCCCTGCCTCATAGCGCGCCCTCCGGCTTGGCCGGCTCGGCATCCTCGCGCGTCATCACCGCATAGAACACCCAGCTGATCGCAAGGATGATCAGGAAGAAGATGATCGACATGGCTGACGCCCAGCCCAGCTCCTCGCTCTTCTGCTCAAGCTCGATCGACAGGAAAGCCGGGTCGCCGCCGGTGACGCGGAACGGCTCGGCGAAGATCATGAAGGAATCCATGAAGCGCAGTAGGATCGCAATGGTCAGCACCCGTCCGAGCTTGGGCAACTGGATGTAGCGGAACACCGCCCATTTCGACGCCCCATCGATCCGCGCCGCCTGATAGTAAGCGTCGGGGATCGAGACGAGGCCGGCATAGGACAGCAGGGCGACGAGGCTGGTCCAGTGCCAGACATCCATCACGATCAGCGTCCCCCACGCGTCCACCGGATCGCCGACATAGTTGTAGCCAAGATCCTTCAGCATCACGCCCATGAGGCCGATGTCGACACGGCCGAACATCTGCCAGATCATGCCGACCACATACCACGGGATCAGTAACGGCAGCGCCATCAGCACAAGGCACGTCGGAACGCCCCAACCCTTGCGCGGCATGTTGAGCGCGATGAACACGCCCAGCGGCACCTGTATTATGAGAATTATCGCGGAGAAGGACAGGCTGCGGAATAACGCGCCCCAGAACTTCTCGTCATGCAGCACGGTCTCGTACCATTTCGCGCCCATCCAGAAGAACTG
>Ga0138256_10003488_pt1 | contig 16710 bp, 9 predicted proteins | sample KNB2016incub_MG_FD_105486 | JGI IMG/M metagenome (GOLD analysis project Ga0138256, IMG submission 105486) | Active sludge microbial communities from wastewater in Klosterneuburg, Austria - KNB2014incub_MG | ecosystem: Engineered > WWTP > Activated sludge > Unclassified | place: Austria... | reverse complement strand
TCATATCTCTCTGAGTCTATTTTGGCGCGGGCGATAAAGGGAAAAAAGATAAAAGTGAAGTTTTACAACCCTCGTGATTTTGTCAGAGGTAAACTTAGAAAAGTTTGGCCAGATGGAAATATTTCTTCAAAGATAGATGATAAACCTTACGGTGGCGGACCTGGGATGGTTATGATTGCCGATCCGATAATCCGTGCTTGGGAAAAAGCAAATAAAAATATTGAAAAGTCTACCCGAACGCAAAGCGGGCGGGCTAAGACTATTATCTTCGCTCCAGGTGGTAAAAAACTCGATACAGCTTATGCAAAAAATTTAGTTAAAAAATTAACACCCGCCCGAACTCGCACTGGTAAGCCTTCGCGAGGCGGGGATATAATTATGATTTGTGGAAGATATGAAGGTGTGGATGCGCGGGTGAAAAAGATAACAAAAGCAGAAGAAATTTCTATCGGCGACTATGTGCTAACTGGTGGAGAAATCCCAGCAATGATTGTGATAGATACTGTTTCTCGTCAGATAGAAGGTGTTCTAGGGAAGATAGAATCGCTGGAAGAAACCCGCGTGTCAGGAACTGAAATTTATACACGTCCAGAAGTCTATGAATACCCTCCAAAAGGGCGGGCAAGCAAAACTAAAAAATATAAAGTCCCGAAAGTTTTTCTAAGTGGACATCATAAAAATTTGGAGGATCACAAGAATAAAAAGGACAAGAAATAAAAAAGAAGTCTCGACCTTGGTCGAGACTTCTTCGTTCTGTCGTGTGTGTTATTCGGCGGGTGTCAGTACTGCCTCCATATATTTATCGCGGAAGTGTGACCACAAACCATGCCAATGATGGTCCCATGAAGTTCCCTCTTTTTGAGTGCGGAGTTTGGGCCACTCATTCAAGGTTTTCTTGAGTGTTTGCTTGTCGAGTGTGGAAATAACAGCTTCAACCGTTCTGTATTCTTCCGGGGTTATTGCCCTTCCTGTAACTTGAGTATCAACACATGCGAGACAAGACTCCAAAGCATCAAGAAAGTATTTGATAGTACCTTCGTCGTTAGGTTTTGAAGTAATCATCTTTTGTCGCTCCCATAGTGCGCGAATCGCATTTCCATGTCCTTGCTCTATGAACCTCACTCGGTAAGCATAATTAATCCTTTCATTCTTTGCGATGGCCGGGCAGAATTCTCGGATGAATTCCATTTTCTGAAGGTCTTCGTAAACCTTCTTACTGATGAGCTCCCAATAGGGGTTCTCTTCTTCGTAGGCTTCAAGCATTTCTATCGCTTGGTCAACATTAAGAGAATTGCGATGAACTAGGGTTTGCAGAAAGTTGCGGAATTTTCGACGGTGGACCTGGTTGTACATCAGTGCCCCTATTAAGAAAAGTAAAGAAGTTGCCTGCAAGAAGATTAATTCTGTAGGTTGATGAAACCAGAATAGAAGAGAAATACAAATGCCCGCAGACGTAAGATTAACATAGAACTCAGTGTTTTCGGTTGGCTTTTTCATGATTCCTAGTTTTTTGTGCGTTTATCTTAAATTACGCTTTTTGTTAAGAAAGTCAAGTAAACTTTTTGTGGTAAAATAAACCTATGAAAAACGCAATAATAATTCACGGGATGCCATCTAAAGAAGAATATTTTGAAGTTGGAAGATCTTCGTCTTCTAATAATCAGTGGTTGCCTTGGTTACAAGCGAAATTGGTTAAACAAAATATACTAGCTCAAACCCCAGAAATGCCAGAACCGTATAATCCAAAATATGAAGAATGGAAAAAGGTTTTTGAGCAGTTTGATATAAATGAAGAAACTATTTTGATTGGACACTCTTGTGGCGGAGGGTTTTTGATTCGTTGGCTTTCTGAAAGTAGCACAAAAGTCGGTAAAGTTTTTCTTGTTGCGCCTTGGCTTGATGTTGAAAAATATTTAAAAACAGGAATGTTCGATTTTAATATAGATAAAAATCTTGGACAAAAAACAAAAGGAGTAAGTGTACTGTATTCTTTGGACGACGAAGATTATATTTTAGATACGATAGAAAAGATTAAAAAGGAAACTGAAAATATTCATTTTATAGAATATAAAGATAAGGGTCATTTTTGTATAGAAGATTTGGGCGGGGAAGAGTTTCCTGAATTATTAGATTTAATTTTAAAATAAAATGATATTCGGAATAATTAAAAAATATAAAGATATAAAAAACGGAGCTAAAGACCCAGCTGGTTTTGGGCAGGGCGTGGCGCTGGATTTTGTAAAAATCCCGCTCACTATTTTTACCATCACAGGAGTTGTGAGTTTAGGACTTCTTTTCTTGCTCGGCTTTACAGAAGTTTTAACTGGTCCTTTTTCTTTCTTTAGATTTTTGTTTTGGTTTCTGTTGGTTCCTTTTGTTTTACTGGAGGTGTTTTTCTGGTCACTTTTTCGTAAATTTAAAAAACTTATCCAAAAAGCCAAAAATAGGGTAGATGAGAGGGTAAATACTATAGATGTTGAAGTTAAATAACCTCTCTAAAATAATCATATTTTACTTGACATAAGTATAATTTTATAGTAGTCTACAAAAAACCCTGTATATTGGGTCGCACATTGTCAAATCAGAACTAAAACCAAAGAAAAAATGAGCATTACCATGGCTAAAAAACCTGTACCTGTACATCATTCCGATGACAAGGCTCGTATTGCTGAGAAACTTAAAAAGGAGATAACGATTAGCTCGTTACTCCAGGATGAGTTTTCCAGATATAATCTTAAAGAAGGATCCTCTTTTCTTGCTGGGGCGGAAACATTTAAGTTTGTTCGTTTCAAGAAGAAAGAATGGCCTAACAAAACCCTGATAATTTTTTCCGGCCTCAAACACAAAGAGGTCTGTAAAGAGGTTAAGGAATACTTATTAGGGCTTGGACATTCTCTAAGTGATCACAAAAAAGATCCAGAGAAGGGTTTGGTTATAAGCCTATCTAATGTGGCCGCTTCAAAAACCGTAGAAACGGTATCAAAAACCAAAGTAACAAAATCACCACAGGAAATGGCAACCAAATTAACTTCACGTGAAATTGAGTTGTTCGTAAAAGGGGACGAAAGCCTTTCGAAGGCTGTAACCCTAATTGAGAAATTCCATAGATCTCGTTTGATCTTGGGTGTTAGAAATAGGGACAACTGTTTTAAGAAAACAGAAGACGGTAGTTTGGTGGTTTATTGGAATTATGCCAACATTCTGGAGGCAACTCGAACTCTATACGAGTCAGAGAAGCTCTTTGGTTACGTGCCTTCTACAAAAAAGGCTTCTCGAGGAGAAGAGGTTATTGTTGTGTGGGATCTTTCTAAGATACCGCTCGATATTGATCGTCGTAAGTTTAGGGTCTTCAAAAAAAGGACGGTTGAAGGAGATGTGGAGATAAGCCCTATCCAGATCGTTGATTTCCTTTGTAGGAAAGTCATGCGACTAAACCCAAATTTCTATACCCCTAATACTTGCCAAGATGATTATCCTGTCGGGTGCTTCCATGTTAAAGATGAGAAGTCTCGGAGGGATATTTTCGAACGGTTAGATCAATTCAAGGTAACTTACCTTTCTTCTGAGAAAGACGGTGGTTGTTTCTGGGTTGCTAAAACCCCTGAAACAATATCTGCTTTTCACGCTTGTACAAGCAACGGTGACATTAAGCCAACTGAGCTGATCAAGCGAATAAAGAGTGGTGAAATTGTTCCCACTCTAACAAAAGTATCCAAAAAAATGAGAACAGATAATTCGCCTTCAGTAGGTGTAAAAGAAGATGAACAGTACAGTCCTGACGAAGCGAAGGCTATCGTAAAACGTATCCTGAGGGAGGCTGGACTGTATAGGAATGGAGCTGATAGGATTTCCCTCATTAAGGTTTCCATGTATAAAGGAGCTGTAGTGGTGCCTATTTATTTCAAAAGTAAACAACACCCTACTCAGGAAGAGGTTAAGGTTGTGGAGTTTGAAACCAAAAACCTTGAAGGTTTGTCTGTTTCTCAGACTACTATTCATGGTAAACCATCCAAGAACTTGTTCTTCTACTTTTCGGGGAATAGCAAGAAGCCCTTGGTTAAGGAGAAGAATCTGTCGATTGAGCCTTCCAAGGCTGTATATCGAAGAGTCCGCAAAGCCTTGCTTAAATTCCTGAAGTCTAACAATTTGGAAAGGACTTCAGGAAAAGACCCAAATGACTACAGGATAAATGTGAACCTTAATTCTCGAAAACTTGCGTTGTCAGGTCTGAGTAGAAAGGCGAAGGAATTTTTTTCGGATCCTAAAACACTACCAACACTTTTGGGTGTAGATGGTGGGATAACGAAAGCAGGTTTCTTAGGTCTCAGAGGTGCAACGTCTGAGACTTTTCAGATATACTTCGAGACTTCTTCTGATTCAAGTACGGAAGTTTTGAGTGTTCAACCTGAACGACCATCTCAGCAAAAGACAAACCAGAAAGAGATCTGGTCAAAGTCTCTTGAGATACTCCGGAAGGCTGACCTAAGTATGCACCACCGGGATGGGGATGCCGACTATCGAAGATCAAGTCGCAATCAGAGAAGGATACCTTTGACAAGTTTGAGTAAAAAAGCTCGAATTTTCCTTACTGATAATGCACATCTTTTCTCTAAAATTCATGGAGTTAAAAGTGCGGGCTTCCATACCTTGGATGGTCAAGATAGTGAAAACTTCTCTATCATTTTCAATGAGGGGTTAATGGAGTCAACATTGAAGAGAGGAATTTCTTCGGAAGTGACGAAAAAGACCCTGATTCAAAAGTCAAAGATCGGATCTAAAGATATGCCTTCGCATGTCCGGATGTTCATGGCTTTGTCGAATGAAGACCAAATGGAATGCTTGGAGCAGTCCGGGCTTGCAAATGGAGGAAAAGAGGAAAGCCTAAAGAGGCTCAAAGGATTTTTCCTGATTGATGCTTCGAAAGGGAAGAGTTTGTATGATGTGGCTAAGACACTTGGTGCCTTGGTTAAGCCAGAGGATATTCTCTGAGTTTTGAATTGATTTAAAAGGAAAGCCCCGGCGAATGTCGGGGCTTTTTATCTGTAAATTTGACAAAATCTTACAATCATATATACTCTAACTTACATATTGCGCGATTGAGTCACGCCACAAGCAATTGTATTACATTATCAGGAGTTTAATACAAGAGTTGCTTTGCTAAAAAAATTAAATAGTTAAATCTAAATCTCGAAAAAGAGAAGGTGTGTGGCCTTTTCGTTTTTTTGTTTTTATAAACAGATTTTGTTAGATTATTTTTTACCAAAGTAAAATTTTTATGCAGAAAATAAAAAACAAACCCTTAGAGAAAAAGTATTTCTCTAAGTATAAGGAGCCTTTGGTTCCAATGCCAGATCTTCTGGAGACGCAAATAGATTCGTACAAATGGTTGATCAAAGAAGGTATAAAAGAAACTTTAAAAGAATTTTCTCCAATCAAAGATTATTCTGAGAAAAAGTTTGAAATATCTTTTGAATCGTTCTCAATGGGCGAGCCAAAACATACACCTCTTTATGCAAAAGAAAACAAGCTTTCTTATGAAGCTTCTTTGAAAGTGCGAGTAAAACTTCTAAACAGATTAAATGGTTCTGTAAAAGAGCAAGAAGTTTTCTTCTCTGATTTTCCTTTGATGACAAAACAAGGAACTTTCATTCTTAACGGAGTTGAAAGAGTTATCGTTGCTCAGCTGACTCGAAGTTCTGGAGTTTTCTTCACTGAACTTGAAGTTAAGGGCCGAAGAAAGTTTGGTGCAAAAATAATTCCAAACAGAGGTGTTTGGATAGAGTTCGAAACAGATAAAGACAATGTTGTTTACGCAAGAATAGACAAGAAAAGAAAATTCCCAGTTACAACTCTTATCAAAGTTCTAGGACTTGATACTCCAGACAAAATAAGAAAAGCTTTCAAAGGTAACGAAATCCATGAAAAATTCATAAACCAAATCTTAGACAAAGATACAACAGAAACACAAGAGCAAGCTTTTGTTGATATCTACAAAAGACTTCGAGACGGCGACATGGCGACAGCTGACAACGCAAAAGAATTCATAAATAATATCTTCACTCCTGAAAGATATGATTTTTCTTCTGTTGGGCGACACCGACTAAACAGTCGTTTTGGTAAATCTATGGACAAAGCAGAACTAGCGCGACTTACTTTAAATTCAGATGACGTCGTGACTATAATCAAAAATATTTTCGACTTAAACACAACTCCTGGAGCAAAAGGTGACGATATTGACCACTTAGGAAGAAGAAGAGTGCGATACGTCGGAGAACTTTTGCAACAAAAATTCCGAGTAGGTATGACTCAAATAAAAAGAAACATTCAAGACAGAATGTCTACTATAGATGGAGACACTGCCACACCAGTGACTATCATCAACCAACGACCTCTACAAGCTAGAGTTAAAGAGTTCTTCACAACGAACCAACTTTCTCAGTTTATGGATCAAGAAAACGTTCTTTCTGAACTAGAACACTTGAGAATTCTCTCAGCTCTAGGTCCAGGAGGTCTGACTCGTGAAAGAGCAGGACTTGAAGTTCGTGACGTTCACACTTCTCATTACGGACGTGTTTGTCCTATCCACACACCAGAAGGTCCAAACATCGGTTTGGTTCTTCACCTTTCTGCATATGCAAAGATAAACGATTTCGGTGTTATCGAAACTCCATACGTAAGAGTTAAAAACGGGAAGGTAACAGGTGAGATAGTTTACATGAACGCTTTAGATGAAGAAGATTACAATATTGCTCACGGTGGTGTTTTGCGAGACGACAAAGGAAATCTTAAAAACGACATGGTGGAAGCTAGAGCTAAAACAGTTCCAAGTCTTGTTCCTAAAAACGAAATAGATTTTATTGACGTTGCAACAAACCAAGCTTTCTCTATCGGTACTTCTATGATTCCTTTCCTAGAACACAACGATGCTAACCGAGCATTGATGGCTTCAAACATGCAAAAGCAAGCTGTTCCTTGTATCGTTCCTCATGCACCATATGTGGCAACAGGTATGGAAGACTTGATAGCTCGTGACTCAGGAAGACTTGTTTTAGCAGAGGAGGCTGGAACAGTTTCTTATGTTGACTCAAAGAAAGTTAGTGTAAAAAACAGCGCAGGAAAAGAAAAGCACTACGAACTTATAAACTCAATCAGAACAAACAAGTTTTCATTGATGAGACAACGACCAAACGTTTCTATTGGAGACAAGATTAAAAAAGATGATGTTCTAGCAGATGCGCCTTCTACTGTCCACGGACAAGTTGCTCTTGGGCAAAACGTTAGAATCGCATTCATGTCATGGAACGGACGAAACTACGAAGACGCGATTATTCTTTCACAAAGACTTGTTAAGAATAGTATTTTCTCAAGTATTTATGTTGAAGAATTTGTTTGTGTTGTTCGAGATACAAAACTCGGTCCAGAATTAACAACTAGAGATATTCCAAACGTCGGTGAAGTAAAACTTCAAAACTTAGACGAAGAAGGAATTATTCGAGTTGGTGCTGAGGTTCGAGAAAACGATATTTTGGTTGGTAAAATTACTCCAAAAGGAGAAACAGAATTAACTCCAGAAGAAAGACTGCTTCGTTCCATCTTTGCTGAAAAAGCTCGAGACGTAAAAGACACTTCAATGCGTGTTGGTCACGGAAACAAAGGACGTGTTATCTCTGTTAAGATTTTCTCAAGAGATAAAGGTCATCAATTAGAATCAGGAATAATTAAAAAGGTTATTGTGGAGGTTGCACAACTTCGAAATATTTCTGTTGGAGACAAACTTGCAGGACGACACGGAAACAAAGGTGTTATCTCAACAATCTTGCCTGAAGAAGAAATGCCATATACAAAAGACGGAGAACCTGTGGACGTTATCCTGACTCCGCTCGGTGTTCCTTCTCGTATGAACCTAGGACAAATCCTTGAACTTCACTTAGGTTTAGCTGCTAAAACTTTAGACTATCAGGCTATCGTTCCTCTTTTCGGTGGAGCTACTCCAGAAGAAATTAAAGGAGAATTAAAAGCTGCAGACTTACCAGAAGATGGACAAGTTCAACTTTACGACGGACAAACAGGAGAAGCTTTTGAACAAAAAACAGCAATGGGTTACATGTACATGATTAAACTTCACCACATGGTTGAAGACAAAATCCACGCACGTGCTATTGGTCCTTACTCACTTATTACCCAACAACCTTTGGGAGGTAAAGCTCAGTCAGGAGGTCAAAGATTCGGAGAAATGGAAGTCTGGGCGCTAGAAGGTTACGGTGCTGCTCACATACTTCGAGAAATGTTAACAATAAAATCAGATGATATTTTAGGTCGTTCATCTGCGTTTGATTCGATTATCAAAGGAGAGAAAATCCAAGAGCCAAATATTCCAGCTTCATTTAAAGTGATGCTTAACTATTTAAGAGGTCTCGCTCTCGATATTGGTCTAGATCAAAAAGAAAATTAATCGCTAATTAAAATAATTATATGAAAGTTTTAGATGAAAAAGATTTCGATCAAATAAGTATCAAACTTGCCTCTCCAGAAACAATAAAGGAGTGGTCATTTGGTGAAATCACAAAACCAGAAACAATCAACTACCGAACAGGTCGGTCAGAGCGAGGAGGTCTTTTTGATGAGAAGATTTTTGGTCCAGAAAAAGACTACGAATGTTACTGTAAAAAATATCGAGGTATAAAATACAAAGGTATTGTTTGTGAAAAATGTGGAGTTGAGCTAACTAAATCTATCGTTCGAAGAGAGCGAATGGGGCACATAGAACTGGCTTCGCCTGTTGCGCATATTTGGTTTTTACGAGGAGTTCCTTCTCGAATGAGTATTTTGTTAAACGTGACTTTGACTGACCTTGAAAAGGTTGTTTATTTCGCGGGATACATGATTCACAAAGTTAATGAAGATGAAAAGGTAAGAATTCTAAAAGACCTTGAATCTGAATATAAACAAAAAATAAAATCATCTAGCGACGACGAAACAAAAGAAAAGTTAAAAGAACTTTTCTCAAATACTAAAAAAGATTTGTCTGACATAAACCTGGGACGTGTATTAAGCGAAATAGAATATCATAACTATTCACTCCGGTATTCTTCAGCTTTTGAAGCTAGTATTGGGGCAGAAGCTATCTACAATATTTTTACTAATTTAGATTTGTCAAAACTAAAAGATCAAACAGAAAAGATGATTGAAAAGGCAAGTACTCTAGATAAAGTAAAACTAAAGAAAAGACTTGGACTACTTCGTTCAATGATACATTCAAACGTTCGACCAGAATGGATGTTCCTAAAATCTTTACCAGTTGTTCCACCAGGACTTCGACCTATGGTTGCGTTGGAAGGTGGTCGACACGCTACTTCAGACGTTAACGATTTATATCGACGAGTTATAAACCGAAACAACAGACTTTCTAAGTTGATGGAAATAAATGCGCCAGATGTGATTTTGCGAAACGAAAAAAGAATTCTTCAAGAAGCGGTTGACGCATTGATGGATAACTCTATTGCAAAATCAGATGCAGCAATGAATCAATCTCAAAGAAGAGCATTGAAATCTTTGTCTGACAACTTGAAATCAAAACAAGGTTTGTTCCGACAAAACTTACTTGGTAAACGTGTAGACTACTCTGGACGTTCTGTTATTGTGGTTGGTCCTCAGTTGAAACTAAATCAATGTGGTTTGCCAAAGAAAATGGCGCTTGAACTTTTCCGACCTTTTGTTATTTCTAAAATCTTAGAAAGAGAATTGGCGTTTAACATTAGAGGTGCGAACAAATTGATTGAAGAAGGTGTCGCAGAAGTTTGGGCAATCTTGGAAGAAGTTATCCAAGGGAAATACGTTCTTTTGAACCGAGCTCCTACTTTGCACCGACTTGGTATTCAAGCTTTTAACCCAATTCTTATTGAAGGTAAAGCTATTCAAGTTCACCCTCTTGTTTGTACAGCATTCAACGCTGACTTCGACGGAGACCAAATGGCGGTTTATGTACCGCTTGGAGAAGCTGCTCAAATGGAAGCAAAAGAGTTAATGGCTTCAAACAAAAACTTACTAAAACCTCAAGACGGAAACCCTATCGTAAACCCTAAACAAGATATGGTTCTTGGATGTTACTGGATGACAAAAACTGTAGACGGAGCAAAAGGCGAAGGTAAATATTTTGCTAGTCCAAACGAAGCTATGACAGCTTATGACTATGGACAAGTTTCCTTTAGAGCAAAAGTAAATGTTTTGCCGACAGATTCACTTCGCTATGCAAAATTTGAAGGAAAAATATTTGAAACAACAGTTGGACGACTTATGTTCAACTCTTCACTTCCGAAAGATTTTCCTTTTGTGAATGAAGCGATGACTCAAAAAAGACTTTCTGCTTTGGTTGACGAAGTAATTTACAAATACGGAATGGACGAAACTCCAGTTGTTTTGGACAAAATCAAAGAGTTCGGTTTCAAATATTCTACAAAATCAGGTACTACTTGGGGTATGGACAACGTTGTTGTTCCAAAAGAAAAAGCAGGTATCGTGGCTGAGGCTAGAAAAGAAGAAGCAGAAGTTCTTGAACAATATCGAGAAGGTTTGCTTTCGCTAGATGAAAAATACCTAAAAGTTATTTCAATTTGGGAAGGTGCAAAACTTAAAATACAAGAAGCTATTCCAGCAACAATGGATCCAAACGGTCCGGCCGCAGACATGATTAACTCTCAAGCGAGAGGATCTATGGGGCAGTTGGTGCAGATGGCCGGTATGAAAGGTTTAATGACAAACACAGTTGGTAGAATTATCGACTTCCCGATTGTTCCATCTTACAAAGAAGGACTTTCTCCACTTGAATACTTCATTACAACTCACGGTTCTCGAAAAGGTCTAGCCGACACGGCTCTAAAAACTGCTTCTGCAGGTTATCTAACTCGAAGATTGGTGGACGTATCTCAAGACGTTGTTGTTACAGAACCTGACTGTAAAACAAAAAATGGAAAAATAATGAAAGAAGAAAATATTTCTGGACTTATTATTCCACTTTCAAAGAACATTATGGGTAGAACTTTGGCTGAAGACTTAAAAGACACAGAAGGGCAAGTTCTATTTAAGAAAAATCATATGATCACAAAAGAAGAAGCAAGAAAGGTTGAAAGTCTAGGAATTAAAGAAGTGTTTATTAAGACACCTTTAACTTGCGAAACTGTTCACGGTGTTTGTCAGACTTGCTACGGACTTGATCTTGGACGAAATAAACCAATTCAACTCGGAGAAGCTGTCGGTATTATTGCCGCTCAGGCTATTGGTGAACCAGGAACTCAGTTAACACTTAGAACTTTCCACGCTGGAGGTGTGGCCGGAGGTTCTGATATTACTCAAGGTCTTCCGCGTGTTGAAGAAGTTTTCGAAAGAAGAAATCCTAAAAATGCAGCAGTGGTAAATATGCTTGATGGACAAGTTCTAGAAATAAAAGGAGAAGGAAAAGAAAAAACAATAACTATTTTGTCTGATTCAAAAGGTGACGGTAAATCAAACACTATGGAATATTTAGTTCCACTAAAAAGAAGTCCAGCAGTTAAGAAGGGGGACATCGTTACGAAAGGTCAACTTCTAACTGACGGTTCTGCAAAGATTACTGAAGTATTCAAATATGGAGGTAAAGATTTAGCAGAAAACTATATTATCGATGAGATCAATAAAGTTTACGAACTTCAAGGAGCACCTATTTCTCGAAAGCACTTAGAGATTATTGTTCGACAAATGTTCTCACGAAGAAAAATAGTCGACGGTGGTGACACAACTCTTTCTCCAAACGAGGTTGTTGAAAATATCGAGTTGATAGAAGAAAACATGAGAACAAAAGCAGAAGGTGGAACAGAGGCAAAAGCTGAACTTGTAGTAGAAGGTATTTCTCAAGTTTCGCTTACAACTACATCTTGGTTGTCCGCTGCTTCATTCCAAAACACAAACCGAGTTCTTATTAGTAACGCTATAAGAGGTGGTGTTGATAATTTACGAGGCCTAAAAGAAAATGTTATTATAGGTAGACTAATACCAGCAGGAACAGGTTTCCGAGGTGACTATATAGAAAAGCCAGAAGAAGAAGAAACAGAAGAATAGTTCTTTCATTATCAATTTTACTCTGATTTTTTAAAATCAGAGGGTAGTTTAAAAGATAGATATCTTTATGTTTTCTCCAGTTGATCAAATTAAAGAGCGTTTAAATATCGTTGATGTTGTGTCAATGTATATGACTCTTACTTCGGCTGGGAAAAATTACAAAGGTAAGTCTCCTTTTAAACAAGAAAGAACTCCTTCGTTTTACGTTTCTCCTGACAAAGGTCTTTATCATTGTTTCTCGACGGGCAAAGGTGGCGATATGTTCACCTTTGTCCAGGAGATGGAGGGATTAGACTTTAAAGGTTCTTTAAAAGTTTTAGCTGACAAAGCTGGTGTGTCTTTGCAAAACTTTAACCCAAAAGAAAAAGAAGAAAAAGATAAGCTCTTTGAAATAATGGAAGAGGCAACAAAAGTTTTTGAAGGATTTTTATCTAAAAATGAAGAAGTAAAATTGTACATAAAAAACCGAGGTATTGAAGAATCGACAGTTAAAGATTTTAGAATTGGATACGCACCCGATGGTTGGAGGAATTTATACGACAAACTAAAAGACAAATATTCGGATAAAGATTTAGCTTTGGTTGGACTGGTTAAGAAAACAGAAAAAGGTGTTTACGATACCTTTCGCGACAGGATAATGTTTCCAATCTGTGATTCGAGTGGACGAGTCATAGCTTTCTCTGGTCGGATTTTTAAAGATGACGGAAAGTCTGGTAAATATGTAAATAGCCCAGACACGCCACTTTTCAACAAATCTGACGTTCTTTTTGGAATAGACAAAGCTAAAAATTATATAAGAAAATATAATTTTACAACGATTGTGGAGGGGCAGTTTGACGTTATTTCACTTCATCAGGCTGGATTTAAAAACACTGTGGCTGTTTCAGGTACTGCCCTAGCAGATGGTTTAGTTGGAAAAGACAAACAGGTAAACAATCTAGGCGTTATTAAAAGGCTTTCGAATAATGTTGTTTTGGCTTTTGATTCAGATACTGCGGGAATAAATGCAGCTAAAAGATCTGCGCATATTGGTATGGCTCTAGGTATGGATGTTAAAATAGTTGACATAACAGAAGGCAAAGACCCCGCAGACTTTTTAAAAGATTTTGGAAAAGACGCTTGGTCAAAAATTCTTCGTGAAGCAGAGCATGTAATAGTTTTTTATGCAAAAAAAATAAAACAACAAGCAAAAGAGGAAAGAGAAGTGGGGCGTAGAATAAAAGAAGAAGTTCTGCCTTTAATCTCTGAACTGGAAAGTGAAATAGAGAAATCTTTTTTCATAAAAAAAATAAGTGAATTGGCAAATATTTCAGAATCATATATTGTTTCGGATCTACAAAAAATCAAAAAGATAGACAAACCAGAAACAGAAAAAGCGGAAGAAAAACAGAAGCCTAAAAATCAAAACACTGAAGAGGTTATCGAAAAAGAGATTTGGGGAATATATGTAAACAAAGAAAAGCCGGAAGAGTTTAAGGAAAAAATAATAAAAATCGTGGGTCAGAAAAACTTTGATTTAATGGAAGAAAAATACAAAGATAAAGAAAGTGAATTTATTTTCGGAGAAAAAGATTATATTATCGGAGAAAAAGAAGCTTTTAAAAATTTTGAACATCAGAACATTCGCAAGAAAATCCTAACAATAAAAGAAGAGATAAAAAAAGCCGAAGAGTTAGGCGATGAAAAAAGGGCAGACGAATTAACAAAAGAGTTAGATGACCTAGGAAAAGAAAAAGACGTTATCAACAATAGTCGATATTCAAATAGTTAACAATAATTTAAACTAAAATATATGGCAAAAACAAAAAAGACAACAAAAAAGGTCGCAAAAAAAACTGTTAAAAAAACAGTTAAAAAGGTTGCCAAGAAAAAGGTTGCTAAAAAACAGGTAAAAAAAGCTGTTAACTATAACAATAAAAAGAAGGTGGTGAAAAGAAAAGCTGGAGAAAAAAAGAAGGCTGTAGTTAAAAAAACAAAACCTTCTGCAAAAAATGCACCAGCCAAAAATACAACAAAAACCCCCTCAAGAAGTAAAAAGCCTTTAACTAAAGCAGAAATTCAACAAAAAACAGCCGACGGTTTAGTGGAAAAGGGTAGAAAGAGAGGTTTTATAACTTACGATGAGATCTTAAAAACTTTTCCAAATGTTGAAAATGACGTTATCTTTCTGGACGATCTTTACTCTCAGTTTCTAGATGCTGGAATAGATGTTTTAGAAGGTGGGAATCTGCTTGATTTTGAAGACTCGAAAGAAAAAGTTGAAAAATATGTAAAGGATAAAAAAAGTAGAGATTCTATACAAATGTATCTTAAAGAAATTGGTCAATATTCTCTAATCAAAGCTCATGAAGAAAAAGAGTTAGCAAAACGAATAGAAAAAGGTGACGATGAAGCAAAGAATTTATTAGCACGTGCGAACTTACGTTTAGTTGTATCTATTGCTAAAAAATATTCTGGACGAAGCCAAGACCTGACTCTTTTGGATTTGATTCAAGAAGGGAACTTGGGTCTTTTCAAAGCCGTTGAAAAATTTGACTGGTCAAAAGGTTTTAAGTTTTCTACATATGCTACTTGGTGGATCAGACAGTCTATTACACGTGCGCTGGCTGACCAGTCACGAACTATCCGTATTCCTGTTCACATGGTTGAAACTATTTCAAAATACAAACAAGTTTACAGAAGACTTTTCCAGGACTTAGGAAGAGAGCCTTTGGCGGAGGAAGTTGCCACAGAAATGGGTGTCGAAGTTGAAAAAATTCATATTATTGAAAAAATAAGTCAGTCTACAGCCTCACTTGAAAAGCCGATAAACGAAGACGAAGATAAATCCACTCTTGGAGAATTCATCGCCGATGATAAAATAGCTAGGCCAGATCAAGACTCGGCTCAGAGAATTTTGTCTGACCAAATAAAAGAAGTCCTAAATGAGCTTTCTCCTAAAGAGAAAAAGATTTTGGAAATGCGTTATGGTCTTGAAAACGGTATTCAACATACCTTAGAAGAGGTTGGACATGAATTTGGCGTAACACGAGAGAGAATTAGACAAATTGAAGCAAAAGTTCACGAAAAGCTAAGAAATAATGAGAAGATTTCAAGACTTAGGAATTACTTTGACTAGAATTTTAATGAACGTGTTATAATTTATAGAGGTTTATTATTTTAATTTTTAAAAAATATGGTAAAAAAAATCGCTTGGTGGCTCGTAATAATCGGAGCACTTAATTGGGGTCTTGTTGGCCTCGGAAGTTTATTTTTCGGAGGAGAGATTAATTTAGTAAGTTTACTTCTAGGAAACGGAACAGTATTAGCAAATATTATTTATCTAGTAGTAGGTGTCTCAGCAGTTGCTGTTGTAATGGGGCACTGCGGATGTAAATCTTGCAAAGGTGGGAAATGCATGGATTGTGCAAATGGAACATGCCAAACTCACAAAAAAGAAGGATCAATGTAGATAAAAAAAACAAAAGAAAAGCCATCCACAGATGGTTTTTCTTTTTGTGTTGTTAAATATGGCTTTTTGTGTTACAATTTCTCAACTTAACAATATAAAATGCATAAATTTACGACTATTTTATTCTATATATTAGGCTTTATCTCCATGTATGTGCAGATCTTTTTTCTGATAACTTTTTTTGAAAAAAGAAAAACTATTCAGTATAGAAAAGAGAAAATAAAATTAGAAAAATACCCAACTATTACTGTGGCCGTGCCGTGTTGGAACGAACAAAACACAGTTGAGAAAACTCTAAACTCACTACTTGAGCTTGATTATCCAAAAGATAAAATAACTATTATCGCTGTTGACGACGGTTCTACAGACAACACTTGGGAGGTTTTGAAAAAATTTGAAAAATATCCAAATATCAAAATTTTGAAAAAAGAAAACGGGGGAAAACACACCGCTGTAAATTACGCTATTGAAAATTCTGACTCAGAATTTATTTCTTGCCTCGATGCTGACTCCTTTGTCGAACCTGAAACTCTAAAAAGAATGATGACATATTTCTTGAAAGACGAAAATACAATGGCTGTCGCACCATCTATTTTGATTCATAATCCCAAAACAATGACACAAACAATTCAGCAAGTTGAATACAACTGGGCTGTTTTTATGAAAAAAGTTTTAGGGATTTTAGGTGGAATATATGTTACACCTGGCCCTTTTTCTATTTTCCGAAGAAAAGTTTTTACAGATTTAGGATTGTTTAGAAAAGCTCACAACACAGAAGACATGGAGATAGCTTTTAGAATGCAAAAAAATCACTACAAAATAGATCAATGTAACGACGCCTACGTTTACACAACAGGACCTAAAAATATTATCGCTCTTTATAAACAACGTCTTAGATGGATTTATGGGTTTACAATGAATACTTACGACTACAGAAAAATTCTTTTCAAAAAAGAATATGGATTTTTCTCACTCATTTCTGTTCCAGCTGGTTTTGTGTCCATGGTTGCAGTGCCGTACATTTTAGGACTTCTAATGTTCCAAATAGTGAAAGGAGTTTTTAATTTAATACAAAAATATCAGGTTGTAGGATTTGATTTTGGTTGGACTTTTAGTTTGCCTAAATTTGACTCTTTCTTTATGAATACAAATGCTTATGTTTTTACTGG
>Ga0138256_10003487_pt1 | contig 16711 bp, 16 predicted proteins | sample KNB2016incub_MG_FD_105486 | JGI IMG/M metagenome (GOLD analysis project Ga0138256, IMG submission 105486) | Active sludge microbial communities from wastewater in Klosterneuburg, Austria - KNB2014incub_MG | ecosystem: Engineered > WWTP > Activated sludge > Unclassified | place: Austria... | reverse complement strand
GCAGATAACCTATAATCTGTTCCGCCGTATAACGCTTCCGTGCCATTTATAAACCTCCTGTAAATTGTCCAAAATCTATCCGGATTCACTCCAGATCTGGACTCCTTTATAGGGGGCGGGTCATAGAAACCCTTTCTATTATGGGATAATGAAAGTTAAGAATGAATTACACCCTCACAAATACGAACCACTTATAACTAAAGCTGTCTTTGATATTTGTCAGGACGTTCGGACGAATAGGGGACGTACTCAAGCTATTAAAGAAACAAAGCATCCATTTTTATTACGTGGACTAATCAAATGCTCTGTATCTGGCCGAATAGTATCCTGTGATCTCAAGAAAAATAAATACGTGTATCTCATTTGTCGTGACCCTAAGGCCCCAGAACGCAAGCTATGGGTTAAAGAGAGCGATATTCTTAGGCAGCTAGAAGATGCTTTTGCGTCTATCCAAGTCCCTGAAGAATTTCTTGAAGAGATAATCACTCACATTAACAAACTGCATGAAGTCGAGAAGCAGTATCACCATGAGAACATTGAATCCCTTAATGCTGAGATGTCAGACATTAATCAGCAATTAGATAAACTTACAGATTTGCTCATTAGTGAAACCATTAACAAAGAAACGTATGATCGTAAGCACTTTCAACTGCAAACCAGACGAAGAGAGATTTCGGCGATTCAAGACGAACATCAAGACGGGAATGAAGACTTCAAAACTGCCCTCATTACCTTGGTATCTTTAGCCTCAAAAGCCCCTGAGATTTTCAAGAGTTCGAAAAGTGAGGTTAAGCGTGCTTTGATAGCCTTTGTTTTTTCGAACTTAGAGATGGACGGTGAAAACCTGCGTGTTTCCTTGCGGGAACCCCTAAGGTGTTTCCAAGGGGTGAGTGACTTCAAAGGATGGCTGGGGCGCTAGGGATCGAACCTAGGAATGTCGGTACCAAAAACCGATGCCTTACCGCTTGGCTACGCCCCAATCCTCAGAAATGGTCCCAGAAATTACACAATTATGTGAGGGCGTGCAAGGCTTATTCCCTTCTGGAAAATCAACCCTTTAAGCAGGAATCACTCCTGATTTATACACATGGGGACAGGCTGGAAGATCTACCCGAATTTACCTTCGATATAGTCCCTGGTCTGCTGCTGCAGCGGGTTGTTGAATATCTGCGCCGTCGGCCCGGCCTCGATGATTTTACCCATGTGAAAGAAAGCGGTTTCATCGGAGAGGCGCTCGGCCTGTTGCATCGAATGCGTAACGATGACGATGGTAAATTTCTTTTCCAGCTCGCGGATTAGTTCCTCGATGCGCGCGGTGGCGATCGGATCGAGCGCGGAGCATGGCTCGTCCATCAGGATAACCTCTGGTTCTGTTGCAATCGCACGTGCAATACAAAGGCGTTGCTGTTGCCCGCCCGAAAGCGATGTGCCCGGCGCGGCTAGCCTGTCCTTTACCTCCTCCCAGAGCCCTACACGCACTAGCGTTTCCTGCACCAATGCATCGAGTTCATCACGGTTAGCGATCATGCGGTGAATGCGCGGACCGTAGGCGACGTTCTCATAGATGGATTTTGGAAAAGGGTTGGGCTTCTGGAACACCATGCCAATTTTCTGACGGAGCAGAATGACGTCAACAGAGCGTTCGTAAATATCATGGCCATCGAGGTAAATTTCGCCGGTGACGCGGCAGTTTTCCACCACGTCGTTCATGCGATTCAGGCAACGTATAAAAGTTGATTTGCCGCAGCCGGATGGGCCGATGAGTGCCGTGACCTTGTTGACCGGAATATCGAGATTGATATCGAAGAGGGCCTGCTTCACGCCGTAAAAGGTGCTGACGCCCCTCGCCGCCATGCGGATATCGTCGCCATTTTTCTTAGCCAGTGATTTTATATTCATCTTTCCCTTACCATTTGATTTCAAATTTCTGGCGCACCCACGCCGCCAGCGCGTTAATAATTACGAGAACTAAAAGCAAAATGATGATCGCCGCCGCAGTATTCTCGACGAAGCCGAATTCGGGGTTATTTGTCCAGAGATAGACCTGCACAGGAAGCGTCGTCGCGGGATCTGTGATGGTTTTGGGAACATCAGTCAGGAACGCGACCATGCCGATCAGGAGCAGCGGCGAGGTTTCGCCGAGCGCCCGCGCCACGCTCAAAATAACGCCCGTCATGATGCCGGGCAGCGCATAGATGAATGTGTGATGCATGGCGACCTGCACGGGGTTAGCGCCCATCGCCAGGGCGGCGTAACGCACGGAATGTGGGACTGAGCGCAGGGCATTACGTGTCGCGATTACTATAACCGGCATCACCAGCAGCGCAAGAACCAGCCCGCCGACTAGCGCCGAAGAGCGCGGCATCCCAATGATATTGATGTAAATGGAAAGACCCAGGAGACCATAGATAATCGACGGTACGGCCGCGAGATTGTTGATATTGATCTCGATCAGGTCCGTCAGCCAGTTTTCTTTCGCGAATTCCTCTAGATACAGGGCCGTTGCGACACCCAATGGAAAGGCAACAGCGATGCAAACAAGAATTGTAAAAATTGAGCCGATGAAGCTACCTAAAATTCCCGCCTGTTCCGGCTCCTGTGAATCTCCGCCCAGAAAAAATGTTTTGTTAAAAACTTTCCGAAGGCGTTCCTTGTCGATCAATTCTTTCAGCATCTCAAACTGCCTGTTACTGACTTTGTAATGGCTGATACCGATTTCGGATTTCAGGGAATGGCGCTTGATGAACATGTCGACATTGCTGGCAGCGGGCAACCAGAGCTGGCCTCGCCTTCCCACGAGCGACGGATCGGCGAGCACCATTTCGCGGAGCTGGTAATAGCCGCCCTTACTCACAAGCGCGAATAATTCAAATTTTTCGGTGCGCGACATATTCGCCGGGAAAAGCGTCAAGAGTCCGTTTTGCACAAGCTTCCGATAGTCGGCTTTTGACAGAGCGGCACGATCGCCTGTATTTTCAGGATCCAGGATTTCTTTTGAAAATTCGATCGGCACATAAATCTGCACGCGTGTGAAAGCAGTATAACCGTTGCTTACGATGTTCAGCATCAATCCACCGAGAAACATCGCCGACAAAGCAATCGACATGAAGCCAAAAAATTTGAATTGTTTTTCTGTCCGTTTTCTTTTGACGATCCATTTTTGCGCGGGCGTTACGCCATACGAAAAAACGAAAGGATTTTTATTTTTATGGATGCGCTTCAATATCAGGCGCGCCTGTCTTTCTGTTTTCTTAAACATTGTACTGCCTGTAACGTTTGACGATGATCTGAGCGGCGAGATTCAACAAGAACGTCATGATGAACAACGCGAAACCCAGCGCAAAAGCCGCGAGCGTTTTCGGGCTGTCGAATTCATGGTCGCCGACCAGCAACGTGACGATCTGCACCGTTGCCGTCGTGACCGCTTCAAGAGGATTTAAGGTTAAGTTAGAACTCAAGCCTGCGGCCATGACGACAATCATAGTTTCACCGATTCCCCGGGAAATGCCGAGCAGAACTGCGCCGATAATGCCGGGAAAGGCCGCCGGGATAATCACGTTCCTCACGGTTTCATAAGGCGTCGCGCCCATGGCGAACGAGCCATAAATCAGGCTCTTGGGCACCGCACTGATGACATCTTCAGAAAGCGACATGATAAATGGCGTGATCATAATCCCCATAACCACACCGGCAGCTAACGCGCTTTCTGACGCCACCTCTATGCCCAGGTAATCTCCGCCTGCGCGCAACAACGGCGAAAACGCAACCACGGCAAAATAGCCGTAAACAACTGTCGGAATACCCGCTAGAATTTCGAGAACGGGTTTCGCAGCGTTCCTGAACCGGGGCGTTGCATAAACGGAAAGATAAATCGCCGCCAGTAAGCCGAGCGGCGTTGCCACTGCCATGGCGATGGCTGCGATCATCACCGTCCCAACAAAAATGGGAACGGCACCGAAGGAACCGGAACCACCGGCCTGATCGGCGCGGATAGCAGTTTGAGGGCTCCATTCCAGACCAAAGAAGAAATTAAAAGGCGAGACGTGCGAAAAAAACCGCATCGTCTCGGAAAATACAGAAAGCACGATCAGCACCGTGATCAGGACAGAGATCACGGTGCTGAGCTGGAGAAATGCTTTAATGACGCGGTCGGAGGTTCTCAACTAGAAGTCCCACTGCGTGCGGAGTGTCATAACCTGCGGATCATCGTCAGCGACCACTGCTTCGTCATCCGTATTGACGTCAACATAGTTGAACATCATCCGGATATTGTCGCGGAGGTACCAGTTGACGCCGAGCGTGTAGTTGTTCATCTCGCCGCCGGTGACGCCTGCGCCCTCGTCATTGAGGTCGAGATTATCAACGCGCGCCAGCACTTCCCATGCGCCCCAGTTGCCTTCCTTGATATCGAACGGCGTCGTCGGTTTCACGCGGTCGAAGTTCCCCACATCGCCCTTGTATGGTCTGCTCTCGCCGGTCAGGAAATAACTCGCCTGCCCGTACCATCCGTCAAAGGACGGATCCGAGCCCGAACTTCTTTCCGTGTCGTAGCGCAGATATTCACCCTGCACGGACAGCGGCCCGAACACGCCCGCCGCCTCGACGCCGCCGACCATCACGCTATCCACGTTCGTGATCGCCCCGGTGGTGATCATATTGCTGCCGGTGCCCGCGGGCTTGCCGGATAATGTGACCGATTCCGTCGTGGCGTTGGGTGTCCGGTAACTTCCGCCAAGACCAAGATGCAGCACGTTCGGGCTATCCTGCAGCAGATCAACCGATCCGCGCGCGTCGAACGACCAGCTTTCATCATCCGTCGTGTTGGCGCTCGCGTCTTCGTTGAAGATGCCTCCGGCAAGCGACCAGTTTTCACCCCCGCCCTTCGCCGCGAAGCCGATGATTTCGTCGCGCGTGAAGGCCGTGGTGACTGGTGCCTGCTCGACGAACTCCATGTAGTTGCTGCTGGTGTTCTGCTCGAGACCCAGCGGCGGTTTAAAATTACCGAGCCAGAAATCGGCGACTTCAAGACCTGTATAAGCCAGGTAAACCTCCTTGAAGTTGACGGCCTCGCCGCCGAAATCAAGCTCGGCCTTGTAGTTGAAGTCCCCGCCGATATCGCCCTTGAAGCCAAGCCGTGCGCGGCGGAAGTTTGCCCCGTCCGGATGGTCACGACGATCATCCTGGAAGTGCGTGGCGTCTAAATGCACACGACCGAAGGGCTGGAACGAATATTTTCCGTCTGCTGACTCGATCTTCAGGTTTTTACCCATTTTGATCTTGATTTCGTCATCGCCACCGGCAGCAGGCGAAATCGAAGCCAGTTTTGCGTCCTGGGAATTGATCTGCGCTTTTTGAGCATCGATGATCTGGTTCTGGCTTTGCACCGTGGCGCTCAGCTCCTCGACTTTGCCGCTGAGTTTTTCAAGTGCGGCCTGCATTTCCTCCATGCTCATCTGCTTGGCGGCAAAGGCAGGCGTGCTGGCAAGCATCACCATGGCCGATGTTAAGAGAAGTTTTTTCATTTAATTGCTCCTTGTAACTGTTTCGAACTAATTGGATTTCGCCGAGGCGGTCAATGCGGAAACCCGCTTTTCCATCTCGATTAATTCTTTATTAGGAAGAGAGATCAGGCCCTTGATCGACAGGTAACCGTCAGGTCCTGCCGCCTTGTCGCTGACAAACTCCTCGGCGAATTCCAGGAGGCCTGGAACGCTTCCGATGTGTGCGTTCTTCACGTAGATGAAGAGCGGCCTGGAGATGCTGTAGCTGCCGTCGGCGATAGCCGCGTAAGCCGGGGCAACGCCCGCGACCTTCGCGCCATGAACTGCATCGGAGTTCTGCTCGAGGAAGCTGTATCCGAAGATCCCCAGAGCATGCTCGTTGCTGCGAAGCTTCTGCACGATCAGGTTATCGTTCTCGCCTGCCTCGATGTAATGCCCGTCCTCACGGATCAGGTGGCATTCCTTCTTGCGGGCGTCGTCATCCGGGAATGCTGCCTTGAATTCCGCCAATCCGGTGCATGCTTTTTCCATGACCAGCTCGACGAAGGCATCGCGCGTTCCCGAGGTTGTCGGCGGGCCGTAAACCTCGATTTTTTCAGCAGGAAGCGAAGGATCAATCTCGTTCCAGTTTTTGTAAGGGTTAGCGACGAGAGCGCCGTCCTTTACGACTTTTTTGGCGAGCGCATTAAATATCTGCTCTTTCGTCAGGTCAAACTGGAAGGATTTTTTAGCGTTCGCTAATACAATGCCGTCATAACCGATTTTGATTTCGGTGATGTCTTTAACGCCGTTTTCTTCGCATTGCTTGCGCTCGGTATCCTTGATCGCGCGCGATGCATTGGCGATGTCGGGGAAATCATCGCCGGCGCCGCCGCAGAACAATTTCAATCCACCGCCTGTGCCCGATGATTCAACGATTGGAGCGCTGAAATCCGTGGTTTTACCAAATTCCTCGGCCACTGTCGTGGTGAACGGATAGACCGTGGAAGAGCCGACGATGTGGATTTTATCCCTCGCCTGGGCAATTCCAGGCATAAAAAAAACCGCCAAAGCGGTTACGGATAAAATAAATAATTTGCCGGACGCGGGCGGCCTGTTAATGGCCGGACTGCCGATAGGCGGGTTTGCAGGTGTAAACTTCATTGACCTCTCCTTAAGGTTTAAACATCACAACTGCGCGGGAGTTTGCATGGGGGATAAACAACAACAAGTCTTGTTTTTAAAAATTTATTGTGCTATGCAATATGTTTCAATCTGCAGAAACAGTTCTCCACATATCGCCCTCGGAAGATTTTTGGATTTTCTCCATTTAAATCTTTGGCTTGCTGAATGGAAATCGACATAAGAATCATTTTGAAATTCTTCCCGTTTCTCCTCCTGCCCTATTTTTGTCGATGATTGCAAAAAGGATCATCAGGAAGAAAAACAGGCGAATCAGGTGAAAAAATGGCTTCTGCCTACATAATAATTGGGCATAGGTAAGACCCTGGCGGGCTCCCAATATTTAATATTTTCATAAATAAGGCTATTGTATTGACAGAGGCTGGCGTTATGGACACTCTGTGATCCCGAATTCACCCTTTTGCGAGCGTCCATCATGAATGCGCCCCTGCAAATCGTTTCAACCTATCACCCGACCGATATGCCCTGGGGCGGCGGAAATAATTTCTGGCGCGCGCTGCTTAGTCAATTGTCCGAGCAAGGCGATATCGTTTTCCGTCCGCTGAAGGACGAGCCGAAAGAAAACCCGCCGCACGCCGATATTGTTTTCTTCAACCAGGTGAATTCCGGCCCTGCTGAAAACAGCCGCATGTATACCATTCAGGATTTTCAGAAAATAAAGCAGCTTTACCCGCGCGCCAAAATTGTTGTGCGCGCCATCAATTTGCGCAAGCATTCCCGCTATAAGGCCAAGCTTCCCTATTTTCTGGATTTTCCTGACCGGACAAAAGATAACATCGTAAAGTATCGCGTGAATACGGCCGATTTCGTTATCTATCAAAGTAAATATCAAAAAGATTTTTTTGAAGAATTTTGCGGCCCGACCAAAGACAGCGACATTATTTATAATGGCGCACCGCTTCTGTTTGCGGAAAAAGGCAAGCAGGCCCCGCACAGGAAATTGACGCCCGGGCAGCCTGTTCGTTTTCTTGCCACGTCTTTTTCGGGCAATCCCAGCAAGAGACTGGGACTTATCGCGCGCCTTTCGGAATTACCGTGCGTGGAAGTCGTGCATGCCGGTTTGTGGCATGAGAATGTCGACAAGCGAAAAGTTAAAACGCTCGGGACGATTTCCCATGAAGAAATCACGAATTATATGCGCGATGCGGATTATTATCTGAAGCTCTCCGAGAATGACATCTGCCCCAATGCCCTGATTGAAGCTTTGGCTTATGGTTTGCCGGTTATTTATGATGTTGATGGCGGCGGCGCGGCTGAGATCGGCAGGCCATTCGGCATCGCTTTTGACCCGGCCAATATGAACGACATGCTTGACGTCGCGAGGCAAAGGCATCAGGAACTGGCGGTGAAGATCGCCCAGAACCGCGAGCAATTTTTGATTACGTATGCCGCCAATGCCTATAAAAACGTCTTCAAGAAAATTTCCGGGCTGACGTGACTTTATATATAAAAAGCACGGCGCGTAAATTGTTGGCTTTCGGGCTTTACCCAAAAGCGGGCATAGCCAGCTTTTTGAGCAAATGCGGTCGCCTACCGCTATGTTCTTATGAAGAAGATCGGCTTGGCGACGCCGTTCAGGAAAAAGTAGACCGGCGCGAACAAAATCTTTCAATAGGCTGGGCCAAATTCGGTAAATCAATCCGGTTTAAATTTCTTGGAATTCCACTGGTCGTCTTCTCTTTGTCTGAAGAAGAGATAAATGTTCAGCAGTTCTATTTTTATAGAAGCGCAAGCCTGTTGCGGAATTACCTGAATGAATTGAAAAATTTGGGTTTTCAATTGCCTAGCAAGAAGGGCTTTCGTGTTTTCGAACCGGGATGCAACTGCGGTGGATTGCTATTTAATTTTGCGGATTATTACGGTGCAAAAATTCATGGTGCGGATATTTATGAGCCTGCCATAAAAAGCGCTAAAAAACTGGATTATCTGAAGGAAGCGGATTTTGATTGCGCGGATGTCATTCAATCGGATTATTTGAAAAAATTTTCAGACCGGCATTTTGATATTGTTTTTGTCAGCAGCCATTTCACACATATCATACACGTTCCGGGACTTGAAAATTACATCGATGAATTAAAGCGAATTTCGTCTGCTATCATCTGTATCGAAATAGAAAAATTTGCAGGGCGCGCGCTAATGAGCGAATATCTCAAAACATGGAGATTTAATTGCCTTGCTAAAGACGACATTACCTACGGATATTTTTCGCACTAAGATCATGAAAAAAAAGAAGATACTTATATTCTGCTACCGTTTTTATGATTTCCGTCTCTGGCTGATGACGGGATTGCTGGGGGCGCTCGCACAAAAACATGATGTGTCTATTCTATGCCCGGCAAATCTGACTGATACGTTGAAAAATCATTTAGGCGAGAATGTCACGATCCTGAGCTATCAGGACAATGAAGTTGATTTCGCTTCAAAAATTCGTGAAAAAATCCATGGATTCTGCGTTCATATTTTCAGCATGACCTATGCCAGTAAAGGAACTCACGTCAATCGTTCCGCTGCTTTTCACCGTGGCGCTTTTATAAAGAAAGCGCGCGAGCAAGGCATAAAAGTAGCTCTGCCACGCTTTATTATTGTGTGGCTTTCACAAGCCGCTTCCCTGCTCCCGCCTCTTCGGATGTTCATTGCATGGATTTACAAACTGACGAATCCGGAAAATCCTTTTGGCAGAATTTTGCGGGATATAAAGCCTGATCTGGCGATCGCCGCTACGTTCGGACAGGAACAGGACGGTGTTTTTCTGCTTGAAGCACGTGAGAACGATATTAGAACTCTTGTCGCGATCCAGAGCTGGGACAAAACCTCTTCGAAAGGTTATCCGTTTTTATTTTCCGACCACATGATTGTCTGGAATGAGCCGTCACGTCAGGAAGCAATAGATTTTCTGGGATTTCCGGCAACCTGCGTATGGGCTGAAGGCTCGCCGGTATGGGATAATTTTTTCTCGAAAGATTATATTTTTACGCAGCAGCAACTATTCGAGAAAATAGGCCTGAAAACCGACAATAAAACTGTTTTCGTTGCTCTTAATTCATGGAGCTATCACGAAGGAAATAAAAATCTCGTGGCTCTTCTGGCGGATAGTTTAAAAAACCAGAAATTCGATGTGCCGGTGCAAATTCTTATTCGCCAGCATCCCTCCTATGATGGAGAACAATCGAAAAAAGATGATTTGGAAAAATTCATTGCACCATTTCGATCCGTTCCGGGCCTGCATTTCAGCAAACCGGAAACCATGTATCAGGAACAGAATTTTCTCTATCATGAATCCGACAGCCGTCTGCAGGCCTCATGTTTCGCGCACTGCGACGTCACGTTATCGAGTGTGTCCACTTTCATGATTGAGTCCGCGATCTTTGACCGGCCTGCTATCAATATCGAATATGGGCGATGGGTTAACGACACGTATGATTTTGATATTTCGGAATACAAGGCCGAGCATATTTTGCGGATTTATGATTACGGCGCGACATACCGTGCCTTTAACCCCGATCAGTTGATCAAATTCATCAATCATGCGCTCAAAAACCCGGATGAAAAGCGGAGTGAGCGCGCGCACCTGGTGGAGCAGGAAGCCGGCATCAATAAAGGGGCGAGCGGGCAGGCTTATCTAAGGCGAATCAACACGTTACTGGACGTCCAATAATATTAATGAAATCAAATAGATATGGCCTCATGGATATAGCCTTGTTATTGTACCGCTCCCATGTCATTAAATACTGAAATTCAGCACTGGAAGCGAAGCTTTTATGAAGATTACAAAAGACTGGGAATTCGGCGTATTGGGCCTTTATAACTACAATCGCCCCGGCCCGTTCGAAACTTATTTCGATTTCATCCGCGAAAATCATAAGCGCATGGATGGCGATTTTGTCGAGGCTGGCGTTTTTCGCGGTCGGAGTGCGCTGGCGCTCGCTTTGTTTCTAAAAGAGCTAGGTTCGGATAAAAAAGTTTATGGATTTGATACGTTCTCGGGTTTCGTGCCGGAGAAAAACCCGAAAGATGATTTTGAGAATTTTGACCTTCTATTTCGGGAAAAACGCATCACAGCCGAACATCATAGCGAAGTAAAAAAGAACATTGCGTGGCGGGAAGCCCTGCTCGGCCAGAGCGTGACGCCGAAAAACATTTCTACGTCCGGTGATTTTTCCGATACCAGCCTGCAGAGCATCCAGCAGAAATCCAAGATTTTAGGACTGGATAATCTTGTTCTCATGCAGGGTCCATTTTCAGAGACTATGACCGCGAGCCAGAAAAAACCGGAAAAAATCATGGGCGTGATGCTGGATTGCGATTTATATGACGGTTACATGCAAACGTTTGGTTTTTGCTGGCCGCGCATGGTGCCCGGCGCCATGGTTTTCCTGGACGAATATTTTTCGTTGAAATTCCCAGGCGCGCGCCTTGCGACGGACCAGTTTTTGTCAGATAAGAAAGAAAAGCCCAAGCTTCTTTCCGCACACGAAGGCGATTTTGAGCGCTGGGGCATATTCAAAAGCGCGGCATAGCCATGAACGTCATATTCTCGACGCAAGGCTCAAACTTAAAATTTTTCCTAGATATACTGCAACTTATGCCAGATGCTTTTGAGCACGCGGGATTTTATACTTCTCATGCACGTTCCTTTCAGGCTATCTCGAAGCAATTTCCGCTTCTTCGTTTTGCACCGGTTTTAAAAGAATGGGAGATCGTGGAGAACGCGCGTAAAAACCCGTCGCGAGCCTCAAATAACGATTTCAACCGTGAAGCCGCTATTGCCGACCGGCGCCTGACTTTCGGATGGAAATGCACCTATACCGACGATCCTGCGCCGAGATTTGACGAGCAATTCATTCAATCCATACTCGGAACAGCGCAACAAGAAATTGAATTATTCTGGGACAAGCTCAAGCCCGATCTGCTCGTCGGCTTTGTTCCCGTTACTTTTGGTGAATATCTGCTGTTCAAGCAGGCGGAGAAAATGGGCGTTCCTGTTTTAATTTTACGCGCTGTCCGATTGGAAAACTATCAAGCCCTGCATGACAGGCTCCTGGGACTGTCGGATCATCTCAGGGCACTGTATACGAGCGGAAATTTCGATGCCGAGACAACGGCGAAGGCCAAATCAATATTGGAAATTATTCAGAAGGAGGGCCTTGTTTATGAAGGGACCCTGAAGAGAAAAGATAAATTTTTCAGTTTTGAGAAAACAAAAAAGAATTTACTGCGTTTTTCGAAAGAGTCGATTTACGCGGCCAAGGTTGAAATTGAAAATTTGTTTAATCCCGTTTTCCGCAACGACCATCACGACCCTTCCGGCATTGGCATGTGGTTTTATGCCTGGTTCGGGACGCCACTGCGCGGGATAATCCAGAATAATAAACTTAGGAAACATCCGAAATTTGCCGATAGCTTGAATAAATTGACGCCCCCTTTCGCTTTTTTCCCGCTGCATTTCGAGCCGGAAGTCGCGTTACAAGTCTATGCACAAAACTACGTGAAAAAGCAGCTCAGCCTTATACGGCAGATAGCAGCAAGCCTTCCATCCGGTACGAGCCTGGTTGTAAAAGATCATCCACGTGCAGCGGGTTATCGCCATTATTCTTTTTATGATGAACTTTTGAATATTCCGAATGTTGTTCTGGCGGACGCCACCCTGTCTGCTGCATCGATTATTCAGAAAGCCGATCTGATCACCATTATTTCGGGCACGATTGGACTGGAAGCGGCGCTCTGCAAAAAGCCGGTTATTACTTTCGGGCATACAGAATACGCCGCGATGCCCGAGCACATGGTGCGTTTCTGCGCCAACCCGCTCGATCTGCCGCGCTTCATTCAAAATCATCTGCAAAATTATCATTATGATGAACAAGCATGCCTAAACTACATCGCCGCCCTCATCAAAGGCTCCGTGCGGATGGATTATTATTCGTTAATGCTAAAAAAAGCAGGACGGAATAATTTCGTCAGAGAAGATCACGAAAAGGCACGCCTGGCGCAGCTTGCAAACTTTACCGCCTATTTTCGTGAAAGAATCAGCCATGTGCGCGGCGCGCAGGACAAAGTAGCGAAAACTTAAAAATCAGTCTTTTCGCTGCATCAATTCGCTGCGAATGCGCCAGAGATCGCGCTGAATGAGCTGGTTCTGATAGCTCAACATACCGATTGCAAAGGCAATAAAACCAATCAAAAACAACATCATGCCCGTAATCAAAACAAGCGCGGAAGGGTGCCCCATAAGAAGGTTCACGACTGCCCAAATTCCAAACGGAATAGAAATTCCAATCATCGCAATGCTGAGCGGCAAAATATAACGGAACGGCGCTGCGGCGGCGGCGAAAACCATATGTGTGCGGATCAGCTTCTGAATTTTGCTGGAGCTTTTGCGCTGTGCGGCGCCGGGACGCGCGAGCTTGGCATCTTTCCATTCAAGGAGACAGGGTATTTCGTAGATTTTAAAACCAAAAGCCTGCGCTTTCTGGGCGACCTCGAGATGGAATTCCTTTTCGTCCTCGTCTATCGGAAGGCTAAGAAATGCTTCGCGTTTATAGGCGCGCGTCATGCCCGTGTACATCGTCATTTCGCGGCCCTGACCGATACGGATGATCATATTGCCGATACGCGAGATCCAAACACGTTTCAGCGGCACGTTTTTGTACCCACCACCCGGTAAATTGGGCGAAGCCACGATCATGTCCGCATCGGGATATTTTTCGAACGCTTCAGCCAGGCGATGAACGATATCTTCGCCCCAGGAAAGATCTATTTCGGTTGTTACGATGATGTCCCCATCGGCCAATCCGATGCCATGCCGCAACGCGTAACCACGCCCACGATTTTGTTCATAGCCTGCGATTTTTATGCGTGTGTTTTTATCTGCAACGCGGCGTGCGAAATCGGCACTTTGGTCGCGCGAGCCGTCATTGACCACGATCAATTCCCAATCGTGCTTCAGGCTCGCGAGGCGCGTCGCCATATTTTGAATCGCGGCCTCGATGATCGCTTCTTCATTGTAAAACGGGCAGACGATGGAAACTTTCATGAGGCCTTCCATGTAAATTTACGGCTGTTGCCTTCCAAAGATGTGAGCAGCGGCGGCTCAAGCTCGTCAGGCTGATAATAACGCGCCGACCCCATATGAATAGTCGAAAATTTAGAGCCCAGATGAAAAACTGGTTTTTTTATGTTATTTTCGTGACTTAACCTATCTTCTATGGTGACGGAAGACGGGAAAAAAGTGACCTTGCGCTCAAGCATAATGTCGATGGTCCTGCGTTTCTTAACAAGAGTTTTGACCAGAAGATTTTTGATGAACAGGGCCAGATTTTTTTGGCGACCGATTGTGATCATAAACCCACGGAAGCCTAAAAATAAAAATGGCGACATGATTTTTTGATTCATGCGAACAAAATTCGCTTTGACAGAGATTTCATCGGCTCCGTATTCAACCAGATTTTCAAGTGAGAAGCTCTGACTGCTGACAACGAGGTTATTAACGCGACTCCAATAGCCGCAGTCGCTGAAGGCAAGGCGTTTTGATTTTATATCGTAAATTTTGAGGATGCCGCCTTTTGAAGGCGAAAAAATGGCCTGATAATCATCCGTGACATGCACGACCAGGCCGGCCTTTGGAAAGGCATGATGCCCCGGAACATGGAATGGCAAAGGAGAGGCTTTTAATTCGCTCGCGGCGTCATGGGCGAAAAGATAATTGTTTAACAATGGACAGAAATTATAAGCATCCATCATCGCGAGGCCTGCGGCATTCTGCCCGGCGACGGAATTTCTCATAAAAGCAGCTATAGCGGCTGCCTCCGGACAGTGCTGCGATAAAATCTCGAACCCGGCAGGGAAATAAAAGCTGGTGTTCCTGCTTCCATACTCTCCGCCCAGCGTTCCATTCGGGTGAATGAAATGTGATATGAATTTTACGGATTTTTTGAGGCTTTCGAGCAGATGTGCGTCTTGCCTCAGCTGCCAGTAGCGCGCGAGATAGAATGTGCCGTGTGTCTGATAGCCGAAATCCACGCCACCGTATTCCTCGTACCAGCCTTCGCTTGATTGGCGCGACAGGATGCGATCGATAAAATATTTGGCGCGCTCTGAAAAACGTTTTTCGCCGGTGATGCGCGCAATGACTTCAAGAGCGGCAGCGGCGGCGGCGAGATGGTTTGAAAGAACACCATGATGCTCGTCGTTTTTGCAAAGCCAATCCCCGGCCTTCAAAAATGTGTTACGAAAAGAGCTGCGTTCTTCTGCGGACAGTGAATCGCTCAACCTGAAAAAAGCCTCACCCAGATAAAATCCGGTAAATGCGGTAGCGGCAAGACTGCGCTCATATGGATAGGCCTCGTCGAAAGAACCGTCGGCGTGCTGTAATGATTGCCAATATTTAAATCCTGCAATAATCCATTCGTGCACACGCTCGTTGCCGTTATAAATATTTCCGGAAAACGGTGTCGTATAAAACCAGGTCAGCGCGTAGATGGCCTCCTGAAAGCGGGATCCGGAAAAATCGGTGAATTTCCAGCTCCAGTATGTGCGGTCGAAAGCACCATAAGTTTTTGACGGCACCTCCCGATCCATGCGGGATAGGAGACGCGGCATTTGATTTAAGGCATGGACGACATACAGATTTCTTACAATATCCGTATTATTTTTATATCCGAGATTGTGCTGACCCAACATCAGGACATCTTCTCGAATTTTGTATAGATCATCAAGCCCAGCATTCGATCGAGTATAACACGGACAACTTTGGGAGCATTTTCACCCAATAAGAATCGTGTTGGAAAATAATGAATTTCGAATTTTTCAATTCTGCAATTGGACATCATACGGCGCATATCGGCACGGCTATACGCTTTGCCGATGGGATTGTTGTTACCATCATAAAGACGAACCAGATCATCGGGCGTTTTGACGCTGCCAAATTGCGAGCGACCCGGCACAGCCTTGAACAACAATTGAATAAATAAACGCGTTACAGGCCACAAAACCGGCAGCATCAACGGATGCAGATAATAGAAAGAAATCATGCCACGGCCACCAGGACGCAATACGCGAATTGCCTCAGAAACGGCCTTTTCAGTGTCCGGAGTATGATGCAGGACGCCCGCAGACGTGAGATAATCAAAACTATTATCTGCGAAAGGCAAAGATTCTGCGTTGGCTACACGCAGATCGGCATTTAAATCATAAATAGACAAACGTTTCTTCGTCAGCTCAATCGCAGTAGAAGTCAAATCAACGCCCGTTATTTTTGCGCCGTTACGTGCAAAATTCCAGACAAGCCATCCGTTCCCGCATCCTATATCAAGGACTTTTTTGTCGGAATGCTGGTCAAATTCATACATGGATTGGCAAAAATCACCCTCATCATAATCACGAATGCGGGCATGCCATTCAAAAAAATCTTTTGAACCCTCGGGGAAAGGTGTCTCCAGACTCCCTAAAGGATTGCTGGACCAATATTCTTCCACCTGTGCCAGATTTTCCGAACTTCTCATCATAACCTCATAGCAAAAGCAACATGCCGCCGAAAATCATGGCGTAACCGCCTATTTTGACCGTTGTCAGGCTTTCGTCGAAAAATAAGACGGAAAAAATAGAAAGAACGACAAGATTAATGCCAAAAAGAGCCGGGACAATCGAAGACGTTTCGTATTTGGCAAGAATCCATAAATACAGGAGAAATGTGATGCCTGAAAAGAAAATACCGATCCAAAAAGCGGGCTGTAATAAAAATGTACAAATACTTTCAAATGAAATATCGGTCAGTGCAGGAAATGTAATGCGCCGCAGAAATGCAATGCCTGTCGTTGCCAGAATACCTGTAATTATCAAAAGGAGAATTTTTGTCACAGCACCACCTGAATTTCGCCACCTTCACGCAGGGATTTTTGAATGGCGAACGTCGTTAGCGTCGTCAGCACCTGGCTCTCGAAACTAATTGCGGGCTCGCCGTTTCGTACACCTTCAATGAAAGCCGCCATTTCCTGCGTGTGGCCTTTTTTGGCTTGCAGCCAGCAACGTTGTTT
>Ga0138256_10003485_pt1 | contig 16720 bp, 8 predicted proteins | sample KNB2016incub_MG_FD_105486 | JGI IMG/M metagenome (GOLD analysis project Ga0138256, IMG submission 105486) | Active sludge microbial communities from wastewater in Klosterneuburg, Austria - KNB2014incub_MG | ecosystem: Engineered > WWTP > Activated sludge > Unclassified | place: Austria... | reverse complement strand
GATTCCGGCGTTGATGCTGGCTCAGGACAAGACGAGCGGACGTCGTCCATTGACGCTGGTGCTGTCACCACTCATCGCGTTGATGAAGGACCAGGTGGATTCTCTGCAGGCCGCTGGTGTCGCCGCGACGTTCATCAATTCCTCCCTGAACAAGCGAGAACGGGAAACCCGCTACAAGGCGATCGCGCGTGGCGACTATTGCTTGTTGTATGTAACTCCGGAACGATTTCGAAAGCCCGAGTTTCTGGACGTGATCGCTCAGCGGGATATCCGCCTGCTGGCGGTTGATGAGGCTCACTGCATCAGCGAATGGGGGCACGACTTTCGTCCGGATTACACGCGCGTCGCCGAGTTTCGGGAGATCGTCGGCAACCCTGTCACCATGGCGCTCACGGCGACGGCCACGCCGGAAGTTCAGCACGATATTGTTGCACAGCTGGGCCTTAGCGGCGACGCCATGAAGTCGTTCCACGAAGGAATTGATCGCCCGAATCTCGATCTGCGAGTTGAAGAAATCTGGGATGCGGACGAAAAACAGGAATCCATGATGGGGGTATTCGAACGCTGGCTGACTCCGGATTCCACCGGCAGCGGGATTGTGTATTTCACGTTGATTCGGACGCTGATCGAATTCAGCGAGCGGCTGCAGGCCGAAGGCATCGAACACGTTTGTTATCACGGCGACCTGGAACGACACGACCGCCGCTGCATTCAGGACGATTTCATGCTGGGCCGTTCCCGCCTTGTGCTGGCAACCAACGCCTTCGGCATGGGAGTCGATAAGGACGACATCCGGTTCGTCGTCCATGCCGACATTCCCGGTTCGATGGAATCATATTATCAGGAAATCGGTCGCGCCGGGCGGGACGGGCTGCCGTCTGAATGCGTCCTGTTGTATGACCAGCGCGACCTGAATACTCGCATGGAATTCATCCGCTGGACGAATCCGGACGCGGAATTCTGCGAGCGGACTTATCATCTGCTCACGCACAGTGCTGAACAAATCCGGGCCTTTGGGATCGACTGGCTGCGGGAACGGCTGTGCGATCGGCAGCGACACGATCGACGGGTGGAAACGGTGCTGGGACTGTTGCAGCGGTACGGTATCATTGAAGACGAGATTGATCTGAGCAATCTGGAAGTGCGTGGACCATTGCCGGAACCCTTATTGAATCAGGAGTCGCGGGCGGCCAAACTGTTGCGGGACCAGAAGAAACTCTACGCGCTGGTGCAGTATGTCCAGAGCGAAGACCGCCGTCAGTTTATCCGAGAGTATTTTGGTGTCGCATGACGAGTCGCTGGGAAGTCGGACTTCTCTCAACGATCATCCTCGTCCGGCAGCAGTCGGGACGAATCAAAGACCTGAAGGGCTTTCGCAAGGGGCATCAGATTCCCGCAGAAGTTTCGGATCACACGCAGGCTTTCATCGGTCGAATTGCCGAACAGGATTTACGGCAGGATCTGGACGAACGATTCGACGAGTTTCGTCGGCTGCTGAAATTCCGCCGTGTGGAAATTTCCGTAACCGATCCATTGTCCGGAACCGGACTAATTTCCACGCCCTGGTTTGACTATCAGGTGTCTGTGCTGCACGACCCGAACGATGCTGCGGCTGTCCTGTGGCGGAGGCAACTGTCCGAGTTTCGCCAGATTGACAAGCTGGATTCCGACGAGGTGAAGTCTGTGTTTGGCACCACCTTTGACACCGTGGAATTGATGCCACCGGCTTCGATCGACGTTCCTGCGATGATTGATCAAATTGAAGAAGAAGCGGACGCGAGGATCAGTCTGGACTATGATCGACAGACAACATGGTGTGCGGTCACGATCCAGGGAATTGCCGGCCAGATGCAGTTTACGTCCGATCGGATTTCTCTGTTCATTCATCAGGCTCAACCGCCCGCGAAACTTCTCGATGCGTTCTTCAAGATCAAACTGCGAATCAGCGAGATTCAGAGGCAGTGATTAGATTCAGGGGTTTGAGGCGAGCGGCAGAATCATGTCTACCAAAAAGATTTCGCCCTACCGAAGGAATCCGACTTGGGACAAGTCGGACTACAACGTAGGCAGATCTGTCCCAGATCTGCATCCTTCAGCATGATCGATGGCAAATGGTTGTCTGGCCGCAGCTTGGAGAGTTGGTAATTCCTTTACTGCCGCTCGCCTAAGTGACTGTCCCAAAGCAGTTTCCTCGTTTGGCCCGACCCATCGGGGAGGCTGAGCGCTCAACACGCCTCGCCGCTGGCGTCGGGTCAAACGACTGTCAGGATCTTATTTCGGGACTGTTCCTGAGGGGATGAGGAATATCAATGCTGCCGGATTTCTGCCAACTGACTGACGAAAACTTCGCCGCAAGCTTGAGTCAGATGAGCACCGCAGGCTTTTCCGATCCGGAAGCTGGTCTACGCACTCTGATGGAACTTATCGGTCAGTGGAAAGCCTATTCGGTCACGCACGGAAAATCCGGCACGGACGATCCCGATGGACCGGCATGGTACTGGAATTTGCAACGGGTCTGTCTGGAAGCGCCACTCCGAGACGAAGTGCTCAATGTCGTCGAACAGTACGTGCGAAACGCGATCGAACAATTTGATGTCTTCGCGCTGTTTGGCGCAACGCCTCGGGCGCTGGGGATTCTGGCCAGGCTGGCCTGCGGCAGTCCGTTTCTGACGCAGATCCTGCTGGCAGATCCGGCGTATCTCACGGCGCTTACCCTCCACGGACGGACTTCAGAAATGAAGGCTCGCAATCAGTTCGTGCAGGAGGCAATCGAGTCCTTTGGGACCCTTCGTAACCGAGTGTCAAAACTATCGGAGTTGCGGTATTTTCAGCGACGCGAACTGCTGCGAATCGGGATGTGTGACGCATTTGGGCTGCTGGATCTGAGATTCGTGACACTGCAGTTGTCACTGCTTGCGGACGCCATGGTTCAATGCTGCCTCAATCTGGCGATGAACGAGGCGAACGTAAGTGATTTGCCGCTGGCCGTCATCAGTCTGGGAAAGCACGGCGGCGAAGAACTCAACTACAGTTCGGATATTGATCTGATTCTGATCTGTGATCACGACTCGCCGGTCACGCAGCGCGTCGCGCGACTGATGATTGACGGCCTGGCGGAAGATCTTCCACCGGGATTTTTGTATCGGGTCGATTTGCGGCTTCGTCCGTGGGGAGAAGCGGGACCGCTGGTCAACACGCTCCAGACCTATGCCGACTATCTGGCGCAGGATGCGGAGACATGGGAAAAGCAGGCCATGCTGAAGGCGAGAGTCGTGGCCGGTGATGCCGTTGTCGGCGAGAGGTTCCTGACGGTCATTCAGCCGCTCTTGTTCACGAATTCAGCGGCGGACGTTCGCAACAGCATTCAGCAGATGAAGGAACGCATTGAATTCCGACTGCGGCAGCGCGGTAAATTGAATTCGGAAGTCAAGCTCGGCGTTGGTTCGATCCGCGACGTCGAATTTCTCGTCCAGAGTCTGCAATTGATTCATGGAAAGCAGGAGCCACGCATCCTGAATTTCAACACGCTGGATTCCCTTGTTCGACTGACGGAGTTTGGACTGATCAGCGCTGCGTGGTATCGCCAGTTGCGCGCGGGATACGTGTTTCTGCGGACCGTCGAGCATTCGATGCAACTGCTGCACAATCAGCAGACCCATGAATTACCCGCTGATCCGCATCAGCTGGGTTGGCTTGCGAATCGTTTGGATTATCCGGACGCCGCAACGTTGATGCGCCGATTTGACGAGCATCGGCAGGCCGTGCGCATGATCTTTGATGAATGTCTGCAGTCGGCCGCTTCGTCAGTTACGTTGGCTCATCACCACGCTGACGCCCCTCCCACAGACGCTGATGAATCATCGTCGATGGCCCAGAAACAGCATCAGGCAAATCGGCGAAAGCGGCTGGCATTGATCTTCGCAACGGTTGATCTGGGTGCCGACGTGGTTGTTGAATTGCAGCCGCATCCAGCAGGCTCGGGACACTGGGATCTGCTTGTGTGCGGAAGAGATTTCTCTGGTTGGTTGTCAGTCATTTGCGGCCTGCTGTCGATCTATCACCTCGATATTCGTCGCGGCGACGCGCTCACCGGCGAAGGCGTCAACGGCTATGGAGATCAGTGTGTGGCTGGACGATATCTGGCCTGTTTCGAAGTGCGTCTGGACTCGGCAACTCAGACGGAGGAAGACGCGACGACACTTGCGGCCAGTTTCGCTTCGACGTTGCGGGAGGAAATTTCTCGGCTGGCCAGGTTGACCCGCAGCGGAAATATTGAAGACGTGCGGGCGGAGTTGCTTTCGCGATTCTGTGACGCTGTGCCGCAACCCACCGATTCGAATTCCACATCGGCGGAAGTCGATGTGGAAGCGTTTCGGCTGCCGGATTCGGTGTTGACTCAGGTGAATATCACCGGAGCGGACTCGTGGGGATTCATGTACGAACTGGCCAGCGCGCTGTCGCTCAGTCGGTTTCGAGTCCTGCGCGCGATTATTGACGCCGAAGGCAGCCAGGTGCGCGATGTGCTGTACGTTCGCGAAAGAAACGGACGACCGATTGACAGCGAAGAACGAATGCAGGAACTGCAACTGGCGACGACGCTGATCAAACAGTTTACACACTGGTTGCCATCCACGAACGATCCTCATCATGCCCTTTCAAGGTTTCGCGAACTGGTCGCGAGACTTCAGCCTGCCGTCGCCTGGTCTGACAACATGCAGTCACTGCGACGTCCGAATGTGCTGCTCGCCGTCGCCCGTGTGCTGGGAATCAGCCAGTACCTTTGGGAATCGTTTCTGCAGTCTCGACACCAGCAGTTGTTTCCGCTGCTGGCTCATGCCGACGAACTTGCAATCCGGGAAAGTCGGCAGTCCCTGACGTTGCTGCTCAACCTGGCATGTGACAGCGAGTCGGACACAAAGGCCGCCTGGGCGGCTTTGAATGAGTTTAAAGATCGCCACTTGTTCAGAATCGATATGCGTCATGTGCTTGGACATTGTCGCCGGTTCGGAGGGTTCGCAGAGGAACTGACCGAATTGGCGGAGCTTGTCGTCGGCAAAGCGCTGGATCTGGCATGGCGGGAACTGGTGCCGGAGTTTGGTATACCACAGGCCGAAGATCAAACAACAGAATGCCAATGGACTGTCGCCGGACTCGGTAAATTCGGCGGTATCGAAATGGGATTTGCGTCTGACATCGAATTGATGCTGGTCTTTTCCGATACAGGACGCACGACCGGCCCGAACTCCGTTTCCAACGCCGTTTTTTTTGATCATCTGGTGAACGCAGTGGCGGCGGGCATTGTAGCCCCTCAGGACGGCATCTTTCATGTCGATCTCCGCATGCGACCTTTCGGCCAGGCCGGGGCCAGCGGCGTTTCGCTGCTGGATTTCGAAAAATACTACGCATCCGACGGTCCCGCCTGGCCTTATGAACGTCAGGCACTCGTTAAGTTTCGGTGTGTCGCGGGTGATCGGACTTTTGGCGCGGCCGTGACGGCAGCCTGTCATCGAGCGATTTACTCGGCCGGAACGTTCGATTTTTCCGCAATGCGAGCGATGCGGGAGCGACAGGTCCGCCAATTGGTCCGAGGTGGTTCGATCAATGTCAAACTGAGTGACGGCGGCATTGTTGATTGCGAGTATGCCGTTCAGGCACTGCAACTGACTTTCGGACTCGACATGATCACACTGCGCCATTCCAACACGCTTCGATCGCTGCGTGAAGCGGCGGAACTGAATCTGATTAATTCGACTCATTGCGAAGCCATCGAAACGGCCTACGTTTTTCTGAGGGAACTGATCGACTGCCTGAGGATGGTCCGCGGAAACGCGAAAGATCTTACGCTTCCGGTACAGGGATCACGAGACTGGCAACTGCTTGCCCGCCGCATGAAGTCGATTCATGATTCTCCGGTTCCGCTTGACGAAATCGAAGAACAAATGGCTATTGTCCGGGAGTTCTCCACCTGGGTCGAACAACGGTGCCTCAAGCTGCGAGATGTGTAGTACGAGGGGTCGTTTGATCTAAGTCCCTTCTCCCCAGAAATCGGGGGAGAAGGTGGCCGCAGGCCGGATGAGGCGTAGGATGGACATTCCTGTCCGTCGTGCCTGCCCGAAATCGAGGGAGAAGGTGGCCGCAGGCTGGATGTGAGGGCTTGGGTTGTACGGGAATTGTGAAACAGGAAGACAATATTTCGCCCCCTCGCCCAACGCCGTTAAGAATTTTTACAAGCAAAAACAGGGCATTTGCGATTCATCCCGAAGGGATTTGAGATGTTAGCCGGTGGTAAGCAGAGCGCCACCGGTTTTCGTAAAACGCAGCCGTGCATCCTGAAGGGATACCAGAATTGCGGCGGTTCTGGCATCCCTTCAGGATGCAAACGCTGATCGGGCTCCGATCCGGTGGTGGCGCTGCGCTTACCACCGGCTAATTTCTCATACCGCACTGCGGTAAACACAGTGCTGTGGAAAACGCCAGACAAAATCCTTAGCAAATCGCAGACTGGCGCTGTCCAACCAAGCCTATTTCGTCTCCGCAGGTTTCACATGTTCCTTGAAAAACTTGACGATCAGCGGCGGTGCTTCACTGGGGAACTTGTGTCCCTGATCCGTGATGTACGTAACGACTGGCGTGCCGATTTTGGATTCGAACAGCGTGGCTTTACCTTCCCACGGCTTTCCTGCACCGCATTGATTCAGTTCCTTCACGAAGTCAATCATCATTTTCTGCCAAGCATATTTGACCAGAGGATCGTTCTCACCCGCCACATGAAACATGGGCTTTGGCTTGAGTTGGCGTCGAATCTTGAGCGCTGCGGAACCAGAGGGAGCGACTGCGGCAAATATCTCACCGCGTTCGGCCCAGAGCAAATACGTGAAGCCTCCGCCGTTGGAGTGACCTGACGCATAAATTCGATTTGGATCGACTTTGTAGTCCTTCTCGAGTGACGCCAGCACCGCGTCAAAGAACCGCAGATCGCGGTCCTGCTGTTCTCCTATTCCTTTTTGCCAGCCAGGGAGACGTCCCTCCGGGTCTGTGATTTGGCCGGGTGTCGTCAGTCCCTGCATGTAGACCACGATGGCTTCGGGCCACAACTCGTGGAACCGAAAAGTCCGGGCCGCGTTTTTCATCGATCCGCCGTGGCCATGAAATCCGAAGACGACCGGAGTCGGCTCCGACTTTGCTTTTTCCGGCACTGATATTAAGGCTTCGCGAACGACACCATCGACCGTCCATTCGCGTCGAGTGAGTTCCGCCGCGTCGGTGATGTTCGAGAAGAACAGCAGAACCAGAATTGTTTGCCAGCAAAGTAATGTGAACCGTGTCATACCTGATTCCTGTTTCGGTGTCACCAAATCGGTTTGCGCGGTATCATATCCACCGGGTTCGCCGTTGTCTTCTATTTCAGTGTTTACAAGGGATCGTTTCATGCCTCCACAGACTCGCCGATCGATGCTTCTTGCCTCCGCCGCAGGTGCGGCCACCACATTCCTTGCGGGACGCCCAGGCTTCGGCGGTTTGCTGGCTGGTCCGCTCACGCATGGACTCGTTGATGAGAAGGCCACCAGCGACATGAGCTTCGGGCTGGTGACGTATCAATGGGGCAAGGATATGGACCTGCCGACGCTGATTGACACCTGTGAAAAATCAGGCGTGCTTGGCGTCGAACTGCGAACCGAGCACCGGCATGGTGTCGAGCCATCCCTTTCAAAAGCAGAGCGAGACGAGGTCCGCAAGCGATTCGAGACGAGTCCGGTCCAACTCATCGGCTACGGATCGAACGCGCAGTTTCACGAGGCGGATCCGGCCAAAGTGAAGGCCAATATCGAACTCACGAAACAGTACATTCAACTCATGCACGACTGCGGCGGTTCGGGAGTCAAAGTGAAGCCGAACGGATTTGTGAAAGACGTGCCTCGCGAGCAAACGATCGAGCAAATCGGAAAAGCCCTCAACGAAGTAGCCGAGTACGGCCAGCAGTATGGTCAGCAGATCCGAGTCGAAGTACACGGCCCGGGAACGTGCGAACTACCAGTGATCAAGGCCATTTTCGATGTCGCCGATCATCCTAATGTTGCTGTCTGCTGGAATTCCAACGGAGAAGACCTAACTGGCGAGGGTCTGGAGCACAATTTCAATCTCGTCAAGGATCGCTTCGGAGCGACCTGTCATGTGCGAGAGTTGACACTCCGCGACTATCCATACAAGGAACTCTTCCAGCTGTTCAAAGGCATCGACTACGCTGGCTGGATTCTGCTGGAAGCTCGGACTGAGCCCACTGACAAAGTAGCGGCGCTGATTGAACAAAGAGAGGCGTTTGAGAAGCTGGTCGCACACGCACAGACATCGAGCCTGAATCGCTGACAGAGCGCGCGAGCGATTCTTCAAGAGCGTCGAGCCCGAAACCCCTCACGACGGCGAGCGGTGGGTGTCAGCCCACCGAGTTGCCCGCATTTGACTCGGAGGGCTGACGCCGCTCCGCTCGCCGGGTTTGCGGCGAGCGGGGGACGTCAGTCCCCTGATTGTGAATCCTGCGATTATGCCATTTAACTTATGCACGGGTGCTTACATTTAGGGAGCGGCTTTCCTGGCAATATCCAATTCCCGCTGAAGCTGACCTGCTTGAGCCAGGCGGCCTGACTGTTTGAGTGCCTCGATGGCTTCGGCTTTGCAGGCCATCGTGGTCGGCGGATCGAGCGGGGCCACGAGTGGCATCCAGAGCAAACTGGTGCTGGCGTCGTCGTAGTCATGGACTGCGAGGAGCGCGCGGCCGATGACGAATTCCGGTCCGGAACGCTGACGCTTGTCGAACTCCCGGACTCGCTGCGTCCAGTGCTCGATTTCCGAGGCGCGGATGGTCTCGGGATGCAGCAGCCGTCGTCGCCAGAGTTGAGTTTCGGCGAGTTGCTGCAAGGCGGCTCGTGGTCCATTCTTTAATGTCTGCAGAACAGCGGCGGCGGTCGTTTCATGTTCCGGATCCTGCAATAGAGCCGATGCCGAGACGAGTTGACGTAGCAGCGAGGACGCCCTGAGGTCTTCCGGGCGAGCCTTGAAGCGGTGCTGTTCCGACAGACGTTCATCCCAGACCAGCGGCAGCAGATTCAGATGCCGCGTATTGGGATCGTTCTCATAGATCCGTTCAACGACCTCAATGCACTGTTCAAACTGGCCAGCCGCGCGGAGTGATTCGGCCAGCGACGCCTCGATTTCTCGAACAACCCATTTGCGCGGTTCCGTGGTTTCCGCCACGGTGAGTGATCCTATCGCCAGTTGCCACTCCCCATTTTGCATCCGACGCAGCCCGTCATCAAAAGACGCTGACCGGGAAAATCGGATGGATTCAATCTCGCGAAGTTTGAATACTTCCACATTGTTCCCGCCGCGGCGGAGTTCCAGTGAATGCCCGGAGATGTCTTCAATTACACCCGGAATCGCGCGTAACCGTTGTGAGTTTGGGTCGTGGATCACGATCTGATCGGTCGTCGTGAAGGGCAATACCGACGGCGGTTCCTGCGCCGATGATGCGGCTGAAATGACGAACATGGCGACTAGAATTGCGATTAAAGTAGCCGTCACTCTCTGAGTGACGAATGCCAAAGGCCGCGTTTTACGGCCTGCGTCACTCAGAGAGTGACGTCTACTTTGTAAATCCAATGCCATTATGCTAGTGCCTAGCCGCTCACGTGGCGCTGGAGAGCGACAGCTCGAAACCCCGGGGCTTCCTTCGCTCCGCTCAGTCCAGCCCCGGCCACCCACTTCTTCAGTCGATTTTTTGTTTACGCACAGCATCTCGAAACCTGAATGGAATGTATTCGCGAGTCTGAAAATCCTGCAGGTACTGCTGATATGCGGCTGAGGCCGGTTCGCTTTCGTCCGGAGCGATCGGATACCGTGACATGGCCTTGAAGGGATAAGGTTCAGACGACTGGCCGTACACGGTATTCAAATCAGCGTCCTTATCCCAGCCCACATTGTACAGCACAAAATCCCGCTTCCAGCCAGTTGGGGGTTGCGACGGCGGAACGGTGAATTCCACCGTGAGTTCATCACCCGGCCCCATCACCACCATCTGGTCATCCTGAGATTCCAGCAGCGTGGTGGCAACTCCATAGCGTGTGAAGCGTCCCTGAATCTCGTTCCAGCGCGGTTCGTTCGTGACGGAATCGTAGTCGTAACTTTCCGGTGCATGTCCGTTGCGAAACAGAGTATTGTCTGCATAAACGCGGCGTGAGAATCCTCGAAAATGCAGATCGACCGATTGCAGCGGGCAATTTTGCGAAGTGGTTTCTGCATCAGATTCATTCACCGTAAAGAATGCCTGATCCCAGTAGAGTTCCATTCCTGAGCGGATTCGAATTCGATAGTCGTCCGTCAGGAAGGCGTCCGAAAGATCGACGACCATCGCCTTTGTTTTTCCGCTCGGGAACCCAATAAACGGCCGCACAGTCTGCCAATTTCCATCGGAGTTGATGACTTCCAGAGATGGCGGCGCTGGTGGATTCAGCGTCGGGTTCTGCAAGATCGCCTGATTCAGCGATGTGTCGGTTGGAAAAACCCAGCCGATCAGAAACAGTCTGACGTCGTTTGGCTTTGCCCCTGTTTCATCACTGAGTTTTCCCAGATCAAATTCCATCGTCCATTCATCGACGACTCCCTGCATGATGCGTCCTCGGAAAGGTTGCACGTAGTCATCATCCATCGCGGAAAGTCCTGGCAGGAGATCACGTCCGAGGCCATCGCGCGCCGACAACGGCAGTCGCGGATGCTTCACGGTATGAATCCTGTGCGCCGCCATTTGCGGTGATCCAACTTTTTCGTTGGTAAAAATCGAAACATCCGCCGGATGATCGACGGCCATGAGTCTCACCTCATCAAAGTACGCGGTCTCCCAGAGTTCTTCGGTCAGTTGCAGGACATAGCGGTCATTGCGTGGTTTGAGTTTGTCACCGGGAATCAGCAGGTATTCCCATTCTCGCGTGGGAGCCATGTCGCCGCTGGCCTGAATCAGCCCGATGGGCGCGGCCCACAGGCAGTCGCTGAAGAATTCGAAGCGTTTGCCGTTCCATGTATAAATATACGGACACGAGCCCTTCAAAATTTGCGGTGCCAGAATTCCCAGCCGCGACTTGAGCAGTTTGGTGTCCGTAATATTCTGAGGAATGCCATCGGTCCAGATGATGCGGATCGTGTCCGCCGCCGTGGCGCTGCCCAGTCCGAGATGTATGCGCGGTGAATCGATGATATGCGCCTGCCACGCCGCACCCGCCCGGACTTCGATCACTGAACCGATGGCGTGCATGTTGACTCGCCGATCCGGAAACTGATCATCGTTTCCGACCGCTCGTGCGACGACGTCGATCCACTGATTCTTTTCACCTCCGTTGTTCGTGAGCAACTGCAGTGTGCCATCTGCCAGCGTGAGCACAATATCCAGATCACCGTCATCATCCAGATCGATCGTTGTCATGCTGGACGCGGCAATCTTCGACGGCAACAGAGAACTGAGATCTTCAACCGTTCCATCACCAGCACCACGCAGTAGCGTCAGTCCAGTGTCGCCAATGGCGATGAAGTCGGAACGTCCGTCGTTGTCCAGATCAGCCCGCAGAATTCGCTTTGCTGATGTGCCTGAGAGCTGCACCACGCTGGCTTCGGGAAATTTCGAGCTGCCTTTGGAGAGTACGACGGAAATCCCTTTGCTCCCGGTCGCGATCAGGTCCCAGTTGCCATCGCGATTACATTCATCAATGACAAAATCGACAGCACCGTCCGCAGACATCAGATCGTCAAGCCAGCGCATGCGACCGTGAAAAATGTTCTGCAGCCAGCCGGTCTTGCCGTCTTTCGAAAGACCAACAACGTCGATCGCAAGGTCGTGATTCATGTCCGCAATGGCCAGCGACACGATTTCGTGCTGGGGAAGACTGACGCCATCAGTCATCGGTTCAAATGCTTCGCCGTCACTGAGATTCTTCCAGACCTCGATTCCACTGGTTGTGGCAAAGAACAGATCCAGATCCCCGTCGGCCTCCAGATCGGCCGCGACCACATCGTTGATGGTGGATACGGACGACGATTGTGGCATCGGAATCAGACTGCGTGTGCCATCGTCGTTTTTCTGATTTCGAAACAAGGCGACGCCGCTCTCTCCCCACGCGACCAGATCAGCGTCGGTGTCGAACCAGCGTTGCTGATCGGCGACATCTTTCACGATCTTGCGATCGCCGTCTCTGTCCCGCAGCACTGTCGGCGATTTGATATCAGCGAGGGTTTTGTCGAAATCCCGGTCCAGATCGACGAGCAGGTAGTTCGTAATCGGAGCGGAATCGGCAGGGGTTTCCATCACAACAGACCAGTCGCTCGAATCCTGTGATGGACGCGCGTAGACTCGAACACGTCCGTCCTCAACCACAATCAAATCGTCAATGCCGTCCAGATTCATGTCGAGCGCCTGAACTTCAGAAGCTCCGGTCACAACCGGCGGGCCAGAGCCGATAGAAAATTCCCGCAGTACCGTGGGCTCAGCCTTCGTAAACAATTCAGCGCGGGTTGCAGGATTGAGCTCGAGTGTCGCCGCCAGATCGATTGTCAGATACTCCAGCAAATTGCGATCGATGCGACGCAGATCGATCTTCGTCGCGATCTCCGCAACCAGCAGATTCTTGACGATCATTCCCGTTTGCATTTGTGTAGCGGGTTTTGCGTTGGGTGTGTCGAGGACTTTCTGGATGGTCTCAATCAAATCCATGCGGCGCAGCGCCTTGATGGCGGAATTGAGAGGTTCGATCAAGACAATCGCTTTGCGGAACGTGTCGGGCAATCCCCCAGCGAGCTCTTTCGTCTTGTCGTTGCGCGAGTTCAGCGCCAGCGCCTGCCTCTCAATGAGTTGAACCAACACGGACAGATTCTGCGGTTCGAGTTCCAGTGTCTTCTGGAGAACCTGAATCAATTCGGGCGAATCGGCATAGTCGCGATGTCCGCTCAGCGCGGACGCCAGCGCATACCAGTAGTCAGCCCTTTCCGGAGCGAGCCGGGTTGCCTTGCGCAGTTGCTCGATTCCTTCCGCGATATGCAGATCCGTACCGCTGTCTTCGACGACCGCAAGTTTGCCGGACAGCAACGCGGCGAATGCTTTGTCTTCGTCGCTCGTCGCAAACTTCGCATAGGCATCAACTGCGGCATGAGCCTTTTGCACCATGTTGGAGTAAGCCTGCGGATCCTTCGACATCGAAAAAGGCGACTCCTTGTCCAGCAGCGACAGGATTCGCCCGATGGCCAGGTTCTTCGCGGCATCTCGGTTGCCTGGCAGTTTCTGCGGCAGTTGAGTCAGCGTTGCATCGGCTTCGGCCCATTCCCGGTTTTCCAAATGCCCTATGCCGCGCGAGTGCAGACTCAGGATCGCGATGGCTTCCTCAGTCGATAACAGGCTGCCGGTTTGGGACTCACTGTGGGTGCCGGACTTGACGCCGTTCGATTGTTTCGGCACCGGATCGCTTGGCGAGCATCCCGCGACAAGAATCGACATCCCGGCAATGAGCACGGGAAAAATTTGCCAGCCAGCCAGTTTTTGCATGGATGATGTCCACTTGTCAGACCATTGACCTTCAAGACCGCAAAGCAATCGCATTCAGAATCGAAGTCACTTCAGATACGTCAATTTTATGTCAATACGCACGAGACCAGTGTATCACGAATCAAAAAGGAGGGAGCGAATTGATTTCCGGAACCCCGGGCCGATGGAATTCGGCGACCAGTTGCTGCTTCAGGGATCAGGCCGCTCGGGACGACAGGCGTCGGAACAACGAACAAAACCGCCCTGATTCTTCCAGACTCACAGCGCCATCAAGTGACAACACTCCAAAATCAGCATATTTTACGTATCGATTGGTAAACCACGGGCTTTACGCTCTCATGACGGTCCTGTTTAATTTCGTTTTACTTCCTGGAGAAACCTTGATGTCCGAAGAATCATCCGCCGGATCGGCTCGCGGCAAAGCACCGACCGGTCCCAAAGTTTCTGGTGCCCGAACAGCGGTGTCACTTGTTCTGCTTGCCATAGTTCTCGTCATCTGCGTGATTGAAGTGAGGGCGGCACTTGGACAGCATTTCACATTGAAGTCATTCGTCGCGAAGTCTACGGAAAGCATGTTCGATAACGTTTCTCTGGCTGAGGCTCAGGGCATGATTTCCATGTTCCCATCCAGTCCGGTTGTCACCACGGGCGACACTGAGGACACATACCACTATCGCTGGTACAGCCTGCTGCGACCGCTGTTTGGAAAAGACGTTCCGGAGCTGTACGTTTCGGCCGATCACAGCGATCCACCCCTCGCCGTGAGTTTCTATACGTCAGTCGGAGAAGAGCCTGCAGCAAAAGAGCCTGCGGAGGCGGAGCCAGGGGATTCCACAAAAGCAGACGAACCCGCAGCACCCAAAGACGAACCTGCGGCACCCAAAGACGATAAGTCCGAAACTCCCGCAGAGAGCCTGTGAAAAATTGGGTCAGGCACCTCACAACCAATCGAGTCTCCGACGAAAAACAGTAGCGAAGTTCGGAGCCAGACCTATTTTTTCACAGCCGCAGAGCCGAAGTGATTGTTGCAAAACGGCAACATCGAATGTTGCACAATCGCAACACGGCGGTCAGGAACCCGGGCAGTTGTCGTGAAATACGTGCTACCCGCTATTCTGGTCGGCGCGGGGATATTTTGGGAAGTAGAGTGATAAACGTCGAAGCATTGCCTTCGGGGAATTCGATTGGGCACAATCTGAGACTGCGAATCACTCTATGAACGCCGAAAAGGTTCCGGTCAGTAACTTCAAAAATCCCGTGGGGCTGTTGTTCCGCATGTTGTTGTCGGGGCGGCGCGCTGCCTATTCGGCGCTGATCCATGAAGCGATGCGTCTAGCGTCGCGGCCGCTGAATTTCCTGCTGGCCGGGCGCGAACGACGACTGCGGGAAGCTTCGAGTACAACATCCGCCCCCGTGATCCTCGTCGTTGGCGCTCCCCGGAGCGGAACAACACTGGTGTATCAGACGCTGGCTCGCTATCTGGACACCACGTACTTCAGCAATCTGACGTCCCTGTTCCCCGATGCGCCGCTGGCGGGAACTCGGATGTTTCGCTGGCTGCCACAGCGTCAGTCGGCCGACTTTCAGAATTTTTATGGTCAGACAGCCGGACTCAACGGACCGAATGATGGCTTCACGATCTGGAATCAGTGGCTGGGCGAGGATCGATACGTTCCTCGTACAGATCTGACCGCCGATGAAGAGCGTGCGATGGCACAGTTCTTCAAGGCATGGTGTGCGACGTTTGAAAAGCCTTTTCTGAACAAGAACAATCGCAACACCGGATGCCTGAATCTCTTATGCCGCGCGATTCCGCAGTCCAGCTTTGTCGTGGTTCGCCGCAATCCGCTGCTGGTCGCGCAGTCGCTCATTAACGCGCGCCTGCAGGTGCAGGGAGACAAGTCGGTCGGCTGGGGTCTGCACAGTCAGTCGTCAGACACTGCGGCTGATCCGCTGGCCTACGTGGACGACGTCTGCGATCAGGTTCTGCAGATCGAGGCGGAACTTGATGATCAGTTGCGGCATGTTCCCGAGAATCGTATCGTGGAAATCACGTACGAGGGATTTTGCGAAACGCCGGAAGACACACTCCGCTGGATCGTGTCCCGAATTCCGGGCGTGCAGCTCAGGGAGGATCTGATCCAGTCGGAATTGAGTCCCTTTGCTGCTTCCGCAAAATTGACTCTGTCCGAACCGGAAAAAGAACGCCTGCTGTCGCGATTACGATCCAGCGGCAGAACTCGTGCTCTGGTCCATTGACAAAATCTGTCCCGCTGGTCATGAATCCGACCTGAGAGAGGTTGGACTACGTAGGCAGATCTGTCCTCAGATCTGCATCCTTCAGCATGGTCAATGGGAATCGAGCCGCCCGTCCTGCAGATTCACCGAAGGTCATTCCATTCCTGCCGATCGCCTAAACGGAGTTGAATCGCGATGAGCAAGACGCATGATGATATTTATTCCCTGCCAATGAACCAGGTAGGAAGTTTTGAATTCGACGAGCAGGTTGTCCGCGTCTTTCCCGACATGATTGCACGCTCTGTGCCAGGTTACGGTTCCATCCTTTCGATGATTGAACAGTTGGCAGCGCGGTTTGTGCGGCCGGGGACGACGGTTTGGGATCTGGGATGTTCTCTGGGAGCGGCGACGCGGCTGATCCGAAAACAGGCACCCAGCGACTGTGTGATTCACGCCGTTGACAATTCCTCCGCAATGATCGCTCGGTTGCGTGCGATGCTGGAAGAATCGACTGCAAGCGGCTGCGACGTGCAGTTGCACGAAATGGACTTGCGGGACGCAGTGATCAGCAACGCGACATTTGTCGTCCTGAACCTGACATTGCAGTTTCTTCCGCCGCTGGATCGCACAACTGTGATGCACAAGGTTTATCTGGGGCTTTTGCCTGGCGGAGCTGTCCTGCTGTCAGAGAAAGTCTGCTTCGACGACCCGGCTCAGCAGCAGTTGCTGACGGAGCTGCATCACGATTTCAAACGAGCCCACGGTTACAGTGATCTTGAGATCGCCCAAAAGCGGACGTCCATTGAAAACCGCCTTATCCCTGAATCGCTGCAAACTCATGTAGAGCGACTGAAAGATGCGGGATTTGAAACTGTCGCGCCATGGTTTCAATGCTTCAATTTTGTGTCG
>Ga0138256_10003484_pt1 | contig 16723 bp, 20 predicted proteins | sample KNB2016incub_MG_FD_105486 | JGI IMG/M metagenome (GOLD analysis project Ga0138256, IMG submission 105486) | Active sludge microbial communities from wastewater in Klosterneuburg, Austria - KNB2014incub_MG | ecosystem: Engineered > WWTP > Activated sludge > Unclassified | place: Austria... | reverse complement strand
TTCTTTGTTGCCATTGTAGATCCTGCTTATGATTCGATATAATCGTGTCTTACGACAGTTACGGTTTTCACCGGTAGTTTTTGTGCTGCCAGGGCTAAAGCTTCTTTGGCCACTTGAGCAGATACACCATCCAGTTCAAACATGATACGGCCTGGCTGGATCAAAGCAACCCAATGATCATGGGCTCCTTTTCCTTTACCCATCCGCACTTCCTGAGGTTTCCTGGTTACAGGTTTGTCAGGGAAAATCCGGATCCAGACCACACCTTCCCTTTTCATATGGCGTGTCATCGCAATACGCGCAGATTCAATCTGGCGGCTGGTCAGTCGGCCAAGTTCAAGCGATTTGAGTGCAAAGCTGCCAAAGGAAATATCACTTCCCTTCCAGGCGATACCCCGGTTCCTGCCTTTTTGCTGCTTCCTGTATTTGGTACGTTTTGGCTGTAACATGCTTTTTTAATTACCGTATTTGGTCACTTTTGAGAAAAGTTGGGCAAAGGTACGATTTTTAACCACTTTTCTCTTGTTAATCAATTCTATTTTTTCCTTGGGCCTCCGCTTGGACCGCGGTTTGCACCGCCTCCGGGTCCACCACGATTTGCACCGCCTCCGGCTCCACCACGGTTAGCTCCTCCGCCACCTCTGTTAGCTCCTCCGCCGCCGCGATTCGGGCCACCACCTGGTCCTCTGCCAGCACCTCCACCTCTTTCCGGCCTGTCATTGCTACCTCTCTCACGTCCACTGCCTCTCTCCCGGAAATCGGAACCTCCTTCGCCACGTGCAAAACCTCCTGGGCGTTGGTCTCTTCCACCACGATTCTTAGTTGCCTGGTCTGCACCTGCATTCAAGGTTAGCTCACGTTTTCCGTAAACTTCACCTTTACAAATCCAGCATTTGATACCGATCTTTCCGAATACCGTTTGCGCCTCGCGAAGTGAATAATCTATATCCACCCTGAAGGTGTGCAATGGTGTACGACCATCTTTATATTCTTCTGAGCGCGCCATTTCAGCTCCGTTCAAACGGCCGCTGATACGCACTTTTATACCTTCTGCACCAGAACGCATGGTTGACTGGATGGCCATCTTGATAGCACGTCGGTAGTTGATACGGGCTTCTATCTGCTTGGCTATTGATTCAGCGACAATATTGGCATCCAGCTCTGGTTTGCGGATTTCCATGATATTGATCTGAACCTCCATCTTGGTCAGTTTCTTAAGCTCCTCACGGATGCGATCCACTTCCTGACCACCTTTGCCGATGATGATACCCGGCCTGGAGGTCTGGATGGTTACAGTGACCCGCTTCAAGGTTCGCTCGATGACGATATGTGCAATACCGCCTTTTTCGATCCTGGCCATGAGGTAAATGCGGATTTTTTCATCCTGCACTACCTTTTCAGCATAGTCCCGGCCTCCATACCAATTAGACTCCCATCCTCGGATGATACCTAGTCTATTGCCAATCGGATTTGTTTTTTGACCCATTAGAATCTCGAATTATATTATTCTATGATGTTGCTTATTCCGTTAATTATTCTTCCTCGTCGATAGCGGTTTCGCCATCAAAAGGAATCCTGTTTTCAATGATCACGGTTACGTGATTGCTGTGTTTGCGTATCCGATGCGCACGTCCTTGTGGGGCAGGGCGAATCCGCTTAAGGTGTCCGGCTCCGTCAACCATTAGCGTCTTGATAAACAAATCATGCTGATCCACATCCTGTGCACCTTGTGTTTTATTCTCCCAGTTCGTTACTGCAGACAATAAAAGTTTCTCAAGCCATCCTGCAGCTTCCTTATTGGTGAACTTCAGGATATTGACCGCATCCTCTACCTTCTTACCTCTCACCAGGTCAGCGACCAGTCTCATCTTGCGGGCAGACAGCGGGCAGTTTCTGAGTTTAGCAACAGCTTCCATGTATGATACCTATTTTAAACGTATTCAATTAATTATTTCCTATTTCCGGCATGACCGCGGAAGGTCCTTGTCGGAGCAAATTCTCCCAGTTTATGACCTACCATATTCTCGGTCACGAATACGGGGATAAATGTTTTACCATTATGTACCGCAATCGTATGTCCTACCATATCCGGTATTATCATAGATGCCCGTGACCATGTCTTGATGACTGATTTACGTGTAGCTAAATTGGCTTTTTCGATTTTTGCCATCAGCTTGTTGAAAACGTAAGGTCCTTTTTTTATTGATCTTGCCATGATTAGATATTACAGCTTAATTACTTGTTTTTTGATTTACGACGAGAGATAATCAGCTTCGAAGAATTAGCCCTTGGATTACGGGTCTTCTGGCCTTTCGCCATGATACCTGTTCTCGATGTCGGGTGACCACCTGAAGCTTTACCTTCACCACCACCCATTGGGTGATCGACAGGGTTCATGGCTACACCACGAACTCTTGGTCTGCGGCCCATCCATCTCTTGGCTCCTGCCTTTCCAAAGACAGTCAGTGCATGATCAGGATTTGAAACAGAACCTATGGTTGCTTTACAATTGAGTAGTACTCTCCTTACTTCACCTGAAGGCAGTTTGATGACAGCATACCTGTCTTCTCTTCCCATCATGATTCCTGACGTACCGGCGCTACGAATGATTACACCACCTTGACCAGGATGCATTTCTACATTATGTATTGGAGAACCCAGTGGCACATCTTTCAGGAAAAGTGCATTACCGATATCAGGTGTTGCCTGACTGCCGGACATTACTTTGGCGTCTACTTTAAGACCTTGAGGTGCGAGGATATATCTCTTTTCCCCATCCGTGTATTCAATAAGTGCAATAAAGGCGGTACGGTTTGGATCGTATTCGATCGAAATAACTGTACCGGTGATATTTTCCTTATCGCGTTTCCAATCTATAACACGGTATCGTCTCTTGTGTCCACCACCCATCTGGCGCATGGTCATCTTACCATCTGCATTTCGTCCACCGCTTTTCTTCAGTGGCTCGATCAGCGACTTCTCCGGTTTGTTGGTTGTCACTTCCTGATAGCTGTTGCCAACTCTGAAGCGCGTTCCCGGTGTGACTGGTTTAAACTTTCTTAAGGCCATGATTTACCTATTGTATGCTTTGTAATAATTAAGGTCTGTTAAATGTCTCCGAAAAAGTCAATGGTCTCACCTTTTGCGAGTGTCACCACCGCTTTTTTATACGATGATTTTCGGCCATGTAAAACACCCTTCTTGGTATTACGTGTCTTACGTTTGCCTGGTATGATCATCGTATTAACGGATTCTACGTTGACCGTATACAGTTTCTCTACCGCCTTTCCAATTTCAATTTTATTAGCGCCTTTATCGACAATAAAACTGTATTGGCTTTTGCTCTCAGATAAGGTATCAGCCTTTTCTGTGATCAGGGGTTTGACGAGTATAATCTTGTGTTCCATTTTCCTTTGCGCTTTAAAGTAACAGCGATATTAATGCTTCAATGATTTCGTAATCAGATCAACTGACTGCTCTGACAATACCAGTTTTTGTGAACGAAGGATATCATATGTATTGAGATCCTGCGCCCTTACCAATCTTGTATTCTGGAGATTCCTTCCTGACAGGTAGAGGTTTGTATTTGCTTCAGAAGTGACAAACAGTGCTTTGTTATTGTCGATCTGAAGATTTTTCAAAACCGCTACAAAATCTTTGGTGCGTGGCTGATCCATCTTAATTTCCTCTACAATGATCAGGTTGCCACCCATTGCTTTGGATGAAAGGGCTGAACGACGTGCAAGTAATTTTACTTTCTTGTTGACCTTGAGATCATACTCGTGCGGTCTTGGACCAAATGCGCGACCACCACCCTTGTACATAGGGTTCTTTAATGATCCGGCACGTGCACCACCTGTTCCTTTTTGCTTTTTGAACTTCTTGGTCGTACGCCATACTTCCCAACGTTCCTTGGTCTTATGGGTACCCTGACGCTGATTGGCAAGATAAGCTTTGACGGCCAGGTAGACTACGTGGTCATTTGGCTTTATGCCAAAGACATCGTCAGCCAGTTCAATGCTCCGACCGGTTTTTTCGCCTTTTGAATTTAATATATCAAGCTGCATAGGTCCTTACTTTTCAATAATGATAAAAGATCCATTATGTCCCGGAATAGCGCCTTTGATCAGGATCAGGTTTTGATCCGGAAGTAATTTGGCTACTCTCAGGTTTTTAATTTTAACCCTGTCTCCACCCATTCTACCTGCCATCCTGAGTCCTTTAACAACTTTGGATGGATAGGAGGATGCACCGATGGAACCTGGTGCTCTCATTCTGTTATGCTGACCGTGTGAGGCTTGCATGATACCCGCAAAATGATGTCTCTTGACAACACCCTGGAATCCCTTGCCTTTGCTCGTACCGATGGCTGAAATCTTTTCGCCTTCTGTAAATATTTCGTCGATCGATACAAGGTCACCAAGATTCTTGATGAGTTCACAATTCCTGAACTCAACCAGTTTCCTTTTTGGGGCTGTTTTTGCCTTATCGAAGTGGCCCTGCATAGATTGCGGTGTATTCTTCACTTTGGCTTCGCCATAAGCGAGTTGCAGTGCGTCATATCCGTCTGAATCCATGGTCTTAACCTGTGTTACCACATTTGGTTGTGCATGAACGACAGTGCATGCTATTGACCTGCCATTCTGGTCAAAGATGCTGGTCATGCCGACCTTTTTGCCTATTATTCCTTTCACCGTAAGATGATTTGATTAATGCTATTTTTTAATACAAGCTATATCGTCAATCCATACCCTGTGACAGGTATGCACTGATTCATTATTCAGTACTTATTGATCTGCAGCTTTTGGCTACAGATTACATTATGTTAGCTTGACCTGGATATCTACTCCACTCGGCAATTCGAGTTTTGAGAGGGCGTCTACCGTCTTAGGAGTAGGCGTGTAAATCTCGATCAAACGTTTGTGCGTGCGCAACTGGAACTGCTCTCGAGATTTCTTATTTACGTGCGGTGAACGCAAGACGGTAAATATTTCTTTCTCGGTGGGCAGCGGAATCGGACCCGTGACAACGGCTCCACTATTGCGTACAGTTTTTACGATTTTCTCCGTTGACTTATCGACCAGGTTGTGGTCATAAGAGCGAAGTTTAATCCTGATTTTCTGATTCATTTCCGACCAAAAAAATTAATGATATAATTAGTGAACCCTCTTTTGGGCTTTGCCCCCGCCCCCCCTAAAGGGGGCAAAGAATTTATTTTTTAAACCTTAACTGTTCCTTTAGCCTTTTCAATCACGTCATCGGCAATTCCTTTCGGTACCGGTGCATAGTGGCTGAATTCCATTGTAGAACTTGCGCGACCTGAGGTGATGGTACGTAACTGTGTTACATAACCAAACATTTCTGATAACGGAACTTCTGCAGATACTGCTATTGCTCCCGGGCGGCTGTCCTGGCCTTTTGGCAATCCACGGCGACGGTTGAGGTCACCAATGACCGGACCAACATATTCATCAGGTGTAACTACCTCAAGCTTCATGATTGGCTCAAGAAGGATTGGTTTAGCTTTTTTAGCAGCTTCACGGAAACCTTCCTTTGCACAAAGTTCGAAAGCGATAGGCTTGGAGTCAACAGCGTGTGTCTGACCATCATAGATCCTGACTTTCATGCTATCGATATTGTAGCCTGCCAGGATACCATTGTCCATCATAGCTAAGAAGCCTTTGACGATCGATGGGAAAAACTCCTTTGGAATAGACCCTCCAAAGATTCCATTGACAAACTGCATCTTGGTTTTACCGCTCTTGAATTCATCACTTTGAAGAAATTCTTCGTCAGCAGGGCCGAGTTCGAATGACATCTGTGCAAAGAGACCTGAACCTCCCGTTTGTTTTTTCAACCTTTCGGTATGATCAACTTTAACGGTAAGTGCTTCTTTATAATTTACCTGAGGTTGTCCCTCATTACATTCTACTTTAAACTCCCTGCGTAGACGATCAACAATGATCTCGAGGTGAAGCTCGCCCATTCCACTGATGATGGTTTGGTTGGTGTCTTCATCGTATTTCACGCGGAAGGTTGGATCTTCTTCAGCAAGTTTTGCCAAAGCCATACCCAGTTTATCAAGGTCTTTCTGGCTCTTTGGTTCTACCGCGATACCGATAACGGGATCAGGGAAGACCATGCTTTCCAGAATGATTGGTCTGTTTTCGTCGCAAAGTGTATCACCTGTGCGGATATCTTTAAATCCAACACCTGCAGCAATGTCACCACACTCCAATCTGTCGATTGGATTTTGCTTATTGGCGTGCATTTTATACAAACGTGAGATACGTTCTTTGTTGCCTGACCTTGTATTCAATACATAAGAACCTGCATTCAGGGCGCCAGAATAAACGCGCATGAAAGCAAGACGACCTACGTAAGGGTCTGTTGCAATTTTGAAAGCAAGTGCAGCGAAAGGTTCGGTTACACTAGGCTTGCGAAGTTCTTCAAGATCTGTATCCGGATTGATCCCTTTGATACCTTCGATATCAACCGGGCTTGGAAGGAATGCACAAACTGCATCCAACACTGCCTGAACACCTTTATTCTTGAAAGCTGAACCGCACATCATCGGTACGAATTTCATATCGCACACCGCCTGGCGGATAGCAATACGCATTTCGTCAGCGGAGATAGATTCAGGATCTTCAAAAAACTTTTCTAAAAGTGTGTCATCATATTCTGCAACTGCCTCGAGCAATTTTCCTCTCCACTCAGCTACTATTTCAACGAGATCTGCAGGAACAGGAATTTCCACGAAAGTCATGCCCATATCGTCTTCATTCCAAACCATGGCTTTACCCGTGATCAGGTCTACGACGCCTTTAAATCTTTCTTCTTCTCCTATTGGTACTTGAAGAGGTATTGCTTTGGAGCCGAGTTTAGTTTCGACATCCTTTACCACTTCGAAAAAATTAGCACCTGATCTGTCCATCTTGTTGACGAAACCGATACGTGGTACTTTATAATTATCAGCAAGGCGCCAGTTAGTCTCGGACTGTGGCTCAACGCCGGAAACAGCACAGAAAAGGAAAACCAGACCATCGAGTACTCGAAGTGAACGATTTACTTCAACCGTAAAATCTACGTGTCCCGGTGTATCGATGATATTGAGTTCGTAATCTTCATCTTTCCAGTTCCATTGAGCTGCTGTAGCGGCACTGGTGATCGTGATGCCACGCTCCTGTTCCTGCTCCATCCAGTCCATGGTAGCTGCGCCATCATGTACCTCTCCGATCTTGTGGGAAATACCTGTATAATATAATACACGTTCCGTCGTCGTAGTCTTACCTGCGTCGATGTGGGCGGCAATGCCGATGTTACGTGTATATCTTAGGTCCTTAGCCATTGTGTTACTTAACCAGTTAGGGGGTTGTTATTTGAAATGTGCAAAGGCGCGGTTCGCTTCTGCCATTTTATGTGTGTCTTCTTTTCTCTTGACGGCGTTTCCTTCGCCTTTGCTTGCGGCAAGAACTTCTGCGGAGAGTTTTTCAGCCATTCCTTTACCATTGCGTTCCCGGGCGAAGCGGATCAACCACTTCATGCCGATAGCCACTTTGCGTTTAGGATTGATTTCAGTTGGGATCTGGAAAGTAGCTCCTCCGATTCTGCGGCTTTTAACCTCAACAGAAGGAGTTGTATTTTCAAGTGCCTTCCCGAATAGCTCGTGTGGGTTCTGGCCTGATTTCTCAGATATAAGATCCATAGCGTTATAGAAGATATCATACGCGATGCTCTTCTTACCCTGCCACATCATGTTATTCACAAAACGTGTTACGACAGGGTCACCATATCTTGGATCGGGTTGTATGACCCGAAGTTTTGGTTTTCTCTTCCTCATGATAAATGGTATCTACTATTTCTTAGGTCTTTTTGTTCCGTACTTCGATCTTGATTTCAGGCGGTTGCTCACACCTGCAGTATCTAGTGCCCCACGTACGATGGTGTAACGAACACCAGGCAGGTCCTTTACCCTACCGCCTCTGAGGAGGACGATGGAGTGTTCCTGCAGGTTATGGCCTTCTCCTGGGATGTAGGCGATAACTTCCTGACTATTCGTTAACCTTACCTTCGCTACCTTCCTGAGAGCCGAATTTGGTTTCTTAGGGGTAGTGGTATATACACGGGTGCATACTCCTCTCTTCTGAGGACAGGCATCCAGTGCACGAGCTTTGCTTTTATAAACAACCTGCTCGCGACCTTTCCTAACTAATTGATTTATAGTAGGCATACGTTAATTTTACTCATTGATTTAGACGCCTTTTTCGAAAGCGAATGCAAAGATATGACTATTTCCCCGAATACTTGGTATACCCTTTTCAATTTATTGCTGTAAATCTCAAGGGGTTAGGTAAAACGGGGGGATTTTGGTAACCGGTAATGGGGTAATCTGTGATCGGTATCCGGTATTCGGTGATCGGTATTCGGTGACCCCACAATCAGTAATCATTGGTAAGTAAGCAGGATTCAGTCTAAATTTATCCCTATTTTTCAAAAAATAGTATTCATTAAATTGGATATCAACTAATAACATATGGAAATAAAAATAAGAAAGGCAGAAATGGGCGATATGGAGGCGATCCATGCCCTTGTCAGAGAACTGGCAGAATATGAAAAGGGTCTTCACAGGGTGACAACAAGCCCGGAAAGCTATAAGGAAGACTTTGCCAGGAAAGCATTTGAAGCCTTTGTGGCAGAAGGTGATGATGAGATCGTAGGAATGGCTCTATACTATGGGATGTTCAGTACGTGGCGCGGGAGAATGCTTTACCTGGAAGATTTCGTGGTTAAGGAATCTATGCGAGGCCAGGGAATCGGCAAAATGTTATTTGAAACTTTTATGGAGGAGGCGCGAAAGCAAAAAGTGGCCCTTGTCAAATGGCAGGTTTTACATTGGAATGAACCGGGATTGAATTTTTACAGGAAATATGAAACGGTGTTTGATGATGAGTGGGTGGATTGTAAGATCTACTTTGGTTAGTTCCGAGTTTCGAGTACCGAGTTTCGAGATATCCGCAATTGTAAATCGTCAGTTGTCATTTCGACTCCGCTCAATGACCGGGAGATTTTTCATTGAAGCATAAAGGGGATAGTTTCGACTTCGCTCAACTATGACAAATCGTAAATCGTAAATCGTCAATAGTCAATTGTCAATTGTTTTGCCCCTAAATCCCCCAAAAAGGGGACTTCTTAAAAATCTTCCTTTTCAACCGCTAATCGTAAATCGGCAATCGAAAATCGAAAATTTTTGAGATTATTGGGCGGCGCGTATATAGCTCCACCCTTGTTCTTGTTTCCGGACGATTTCGAGAACACCGACTTTAACGTAACCGGCTTCGGGGATGATTTCTTCCTTTGCAATTTTCTTTTCCAGCATCGTATTCTCGCAGGCTATAAATTCAACGCCTTTCGTTTTGAGTTCGATGATCTTTGATTGAACTTTTGTATGTGAGGTCATGAGCATGTTGATACCTGTTGCATGGCAAACAACTTCTATTTTTGAATTAGGTGCAGCTGCCAGAAGATTGCCTATTTGACGCACCACCATTTTATGGACATTCGTGTCCCCTGAGGTTAGCTGCATGATGATCTTGTGCTGTGCAAGATCAATCTCAGCGGAACTGGTCTGAGCGCTAAAGGGAGAACTACTAAAAAGTAAAACGGTTAAAAAAAGTATATTTTTCATAGCTTGTATATTAGTAAAATTTGTAATCAACACCGGAAACCTGTGTAAGCAGTGTTTGAGGGCCATCCAGGATAACTGCATTCATTTGAGGGGCCGGTGTAACAGGGGAATTTTTTTCCAGATAGCTCTTCATCAAACCGTGAAGTGTAAACTTGGTATTGACCGCTTCCTTGACTCCTTTCATTCTACACAAGGTATCGACAGGATCTCCTTCCCGCTCGCAGGCACAAATACTGTAAAGCTTTTTTGGATTAAGCGCCTCTCCCCGCACCAATACAGACTGAACTCTTTTACCTTTTTCCCCGAAGGCATTGAAGGTAACCTCCATTCCCTTGAACTTTACCAGCCATCCACCAAATCGCTCAGCAGCATTCTTTGCAAAAACATTATTCAGTTCTTTTTCCAACCATTCTTTAAGTTGTGTACCTGTGACCTTCGCCTTCCGAACAACGCTATCAACTGGCAACATATCAAACAGATATCCTTCCGTGATAGGAACATTGTCCGTATGATCATGTGTTGCGCGCGGAGGGCAAAACCTAAAACCATTTGACAATACAATATTCACTTCGGGTATTTGCCAACTCAAGGCATCGAGTATAAGCGTATCGATCGTATTCTCAATCACAAAATAGCGGTACAGGGGTAATGTACTATGGCCTATGACGTTGTTGATCTGGCCTTCAAATGGATTTTCATTACCTGCTATCAGTCGATTAATTTCCTCATCCGGTTTCCAGGATGCCTGATCGATTTCAATCAATTCATATTCATCCTTCAGTACTTTTCTATTCTTAACGGTCAGCTTCAAACTACCAACAAAAGACCCAAAGGCACCTGGTTCGACAACTTTGGCAAACTTACATTGAATGGGTTTCCTGACTCGTTCATGTGTGTCGCCACCAAGAATATAATCTACGCCTTCACACTGTGGAAGACCTGCCAAATAAATTTGTTGGGATAACCCTAAATGGGCAATAATAATTACATAGTCACACTGTTCATCCTGTTTGAGCACTGAAACATAATGTGCAAGATTTTCTTCAGGTGGCGTGTACAGAATTCCTTTGCTGTATGCAGGTGATTGCCTGATAGGAACAAGTGGGTCTGTATATCCTAAAAACCCAATTTTAATACCCCGGATATTCCAGATATGATAGGGTAGAAAAATCAACTCGCCTCGTTTTCCTTCACCCAGGTCGTGGTACATATTGGCACAAATCTTAGGTGCATCCAGAGCACCTAGTAAGGTCTGCATATTCCTTTTCCCATAGATGACTTCCCAGTTGCCCGGCAGATAGAGATCATATCCCAATGCATCGAGCAAAGGGATCATTGCCTTACCTGTTGTTTTTACGGAGAGTTCACTCCCCTGGAACATATCGCCGGTATCGAGGATAAAGGTGTCAGGATTAATTTTTCTTTGCTTTTTAAAATAGGACGCTAAATGGGCATATCCACCTGTCTTGCGAAATACCATTTGCTCATTTTCCCAAAACATTTCATCATGGGGGTGAATCTGACAATGGACATCCGTAGTCTGAAGGATAGTAACGGTGTATGTCTTATCGTCTTCAAAATCCATTGATCCTTTTGGCTCTGAAACTTGATTTTGGTGAAGTCCCCATGGGCTAATAGTCGTCAATCCAACGCCTGCACTTACGGTTCCGATATTCTTTAAAAAAGTCCTTCTGTTATCTGCCATTCCATTTCTATTTGAGTAATGCTTAAAGTAATTCTTTTTGGGCTTCAAAGATTGGAAGAAACGGCCAAAACTTATGCTGTTTATCCGAAAAAGCAGTTGTATAAGGTCCAAACAGATGATCAATTGGTTTTTTTGCAACGTCCGGCCAGTCGTTAGTTGCCTTCATATGGGGCCTGCTCTGTGAATTAATAAAAGCTGCTTCGTCCCAGGCCTCTTCGTCTGAATGCATAGGATTATTATGGGTTGTACCCATGGGCATATTATTCTTGACATACTCTGCAAAAGAAGAAATGTGAAAGAGTCCTGCACCATCCTTACAACTATGTTTTCTCCATAAAGGTGGATACGTATATTCAAGACCGCCAACGGCTAATTGTCCTTGTCCATCAACCATATGGCAACTTACACATTTTGTGTCACAAAATCCTACACCTTTTCAGCCGCCTTAGCCTTAATCTTCGCCTTTGCTTCAGCCTTGTATTAAAAATGAAAATTAAGGACCAGATTATGCACTTGCATATTTACCTTATTGAAAACATATTTATCATTAGAATAGGTTTCCCCGTCATTAAATTTCACTGCAAGTAAATATTGGATGTCCATTCCCTCCAAAAGGCCTTTAAAGAAATAACGCAAGTCGAAGTTTGTCTGGGCATAGGAGGGCATACCGTACTTATTGAGGAAGGTATTTTTTACATCCGGCAAATCATAATATCCAACACCTATGCCTACAGTCAATCCTTTGGCAATCTCCTTTACATTTATTTTAGCCAAAAATCCATGGACATCCCCGAGGCCTTCATTTCGTTCTCTAGGAAGGAAAGTAAACAAGGGGTCCCTACCCCATTCTCTCGGCATGAGGTATCTGCCATCTGCTGTGATACGACTGTATTGTATGGATGTTTCAAAACGGGGCCTCTTATACCCTGCTTTTATGCTCAACGCCATTGATTTTCCGTTTTCCGGAAAATAAGACTGCGTGATATCATCACTTCCACCATTGCCAATACCATCCTGTCGAATGAGTTGCAGTCCGGCAAACAAATTACTTCCAGTGTTGATCGTCTGAACAAAACCGAACTCTGTCATAAACGTATTCATGACATTGGGTACGACAACATCCCACACCTGCACTTTGTATTTTCCCTTCCATTTAGATTTTGCTCCAAGGTAAATGATGCCAGGAGTTCTGATATGTCCGCGGTAATCTGATTTTGTTCCATCAGGGTTGACACCGGAGGGATAAATCCCAAATGAATTTTCGACTGCATACCATCTTGAGGTGGAACGAGGAGATATGGCGTAAATAAAACCTGATTCAATATCGGCGAGCTCCCATTCTTTCCATCGGATCACGATACCCTCAACGGCGCCCGGTCGCATGCGGCCATCCTGGAGATTGAGGAAAGGTGTGTTGATAAATTGCCTGCCAAACGTAATGTCACTTGACTTAAGTTGATATCGCAGATATAATTCCTCCAATCGGTCAATACCATCGGTATGGGAAGGTTGTTCCACATCAAACAAACCTATTTCGTAGCGGTTGAATAATCCGGTGGTCGAATCCGGAACAGCCAGATCTGAGGAGGCGATATTAAAAACATAAGATCCTCCGACGGCAAAGCGGAATCCATGAAAAGAAGCAGTTTCAAACCTGATGCCTCCCCCTGCTGCATTGGCATAATAGTCGGTCAGGTTTCTGGTATTGTTTGTAGCCATAAAAAAATACCGGAAGTGCCCATTGACCTTTCCATGCTTGAATGCAGAAAGAATAGAAGCTGTGTCCTTTTCTACCTGTTCCTTGCCCTTATAGGGCATAGGTGTTTCAGTGATTTCCTGATGTTGCGCAAAGACAATGGCAGGTAGGGCCCCTGTGAGGAGGAATAGTATTATTCTTAGATACACGGCAAATTGTTACGTAGACGAATTCCTATTGGCCGGCCCTGATATAGCTCCAGCCCTCTTCCTGTTTTTTTACAATCTCTATGATACCGGCTTTTACAAAGGCGGCTTCGGGTACGATTTCTTCTTTTGTCACTTTCCTTTCCGCCAGCGTATTTTCACAGACTACAAACTCTATCCCCTTTCCTTTTAATTCAGTGATTTTAGGATGGACGATCGTTTTAAGCGTAGTCAGCATAGTGATTCCAGGACCATGACATACCACCTCCACTTTTGAATTTGGAGCTGCTGACAGGACGTTACTCAACTGCCTGACAAGCATTTTATGCACGGTGGTATCTGCGGATGTCAATTGGAAAACAATTTTGTGCTCAGCCATATCTACGCCGGCCTCGCTATGCTGTGCTTGTATTGCTGAGGCTGCAAAAATCAATACTATCAATAAGAAGAAATTTTTCATTTGGATAGGTTTAACGAAATTGATAATCAACCCCGGTCACCTGCGTGAGCAGTGACTGAGGTCCATCTAATATTTTAGCAACTAACGGTGGTGTGGGGGTTACAGGTGAATTGGCTTTCAAATAATTTCTCATCACTTCGTGAAGCGTGTAAGGTGAATTGGTGGCATCTTTTACACCCTTGATTCTGCAGAGTGTATCTGCCGGATCGCCATCACGTTCGCACGCACAAATCGAATATTCCTTTTCCAGATCGATTGGCACAGCTCCTATCATAATACTTTGAACGCGCTTGCCTTTTTCTCCAAATGCCTTGAAGGTGATTTCCATCCCCTTGAATTTGACGACCCATCCGCCAAAACGTTCAGCGGCATTTTTAGCAAAGACATTATTAAGTTCCTTTTCGAGCCATTCCCTGATCTGTGCACCAGTTACTTTTGCACTGCGGACGAAGCTATCGACCGGTAGCATATCAAAAATAAATCCTTCGGTCACTGGAATATTCCCTGTCTGATCTCGTGTTGATCGCGGTGGACAAAACCTGAAGCCATTGGAAAGGACGATATCAACATCAGGCACCTGCCAGGCAAGTGCGTCAAGGATCATTGTATCAATAGTATTCTCAATCACAAAATAGCGATACAAGGGTATGGTGCTATACCCTACTACCTTGTTGATCTCTTCATCAAAAGGATCTTCGTTCAATTCGATCAACTCTGACATTTCCTTATCTGCTTTCAGCGCATCAGCCTGAACTTCGACCAGTTCATAATCTTCATGTAAGATCTTTCCGTCCTTCACTGTGAGCTTTAAGCTGCCGACAAAGGAGCCGAAGGCTCCGGGTTCGACGACTTTCGCGTAGGTACATTGTATAGGTGTTCGGACGCGCTCGTGTGTATCACCACCGAGGATATAATCTACTCCCTTGCATTGTGGCAGGTTGGCCAGATTAATTTGTTGCGACAATCCCAGGTGGGCTATCACCACAACAAAATCACATTTTTCATCTTCCTTGAGAACAGATACGAAATGGGCAATATTTTCTTCCGGTGGTGTATAGGTAATACCCTTGCTGTAATTAGGTGATTGCCGGATCGGAACCAGATGGTCTGTATATCCCAGGAATCCAATTTTTACTCCGCGGACATTCCAGATGTAATAAGGCAGGAAGATCAATTCGCCTCTTTTCCCATCCCCCAGATCGTGATACATATTGGCACAAACTTTCGGAGCATCCAGCGCACCTAATAAAGTCTGCATCGATCTTTTACCGTATATCACTTCCCAGTTGCCCGGCAGATAGAGGTCATACCCCAATTGGTTGAGGATAGGCACCAATGCTTTACCTGTTGTTTTGACAGAGAGTTCGCTCCCCTGGAACATATCGCCGGTATCAATGATAAAGGTGTCCGGATTGTTTTTTCTTTGCTTTTTAAAATAGGTTGCCACCTGAGCATACCCACCGGTTTTGCGAAAAACAGCCTTATCATTTTCCCAGAAAAGCTCATCATGTGGATGCACCTGGCAATGGACATCAGTCGTTTGAAGAATATTGACTGTATATGTTTTGCCTGGCTCATACATTTTGTTCGTGCCGAGCATATAGGCTGGTGCAGCTCCTGCGATGACAGGGCTGATGGCTGCAACACCCGTAGCGGCCGTGACAGTGCCCATTTTTTTAAGAAACGATCTTCTGTTATCCGTCATCTTATTTTTGTGCTGCGGTTAAAGGATTTTTCTGCGCTTCAAGTATGGGTTTAAAAGGACCAAACTTGTGTTGCATTTCCGTAAAGTTGTCGGCGTATGGTCCGAAAGGATGATCCACCGGCTTCTTGGCAATATCCGGCCAGTCCTTTGGTACTTTAATGTGTGGACGATCCTGAGCATTTACGTATGCTGCAACATCCCAAGCCTCTTCATCAGTCAGCATCGGATTTGTATGAGAAACTCCTTGCGGCATATTGTATTTAACGTACCTGGCAAAATTGGACAATCGATATAATCCTGCGCCATCGTTGTAGCTGTTTTTTCCCCACAATGGTGGAAATGCATATTCAATGCCATCAGGTGACATCTGGCCGAGTCCATTAGGCTGGTGGCAACTGACACATTTTGCAGTATACACTTCTTTTCCTTTTGTCTGATCAGCTGCCCTATCGAGGAAAGCAAGGTCTTTGAGTCCCGCGCCGTTTGGCTTTGTGCCTTTCTCCACATTACTACCTAAAAAAGTTATATAGGCTTTGATCGCCTGCATTTCTTTGCTTAGCGTATCGAGCGGCTTACCATTGAGGCTGCGCTCAAAACAATCATTCACCCGTTTGTATATATCTTCGGTTGAACCACTTCTAGCCCTGAACTTAGGATAAGTAGATGCAACGGCACTGTAGTTATTGCCGAAAATTTTTGTACCTGCATCCATGTGGCAATTCTGACAGTTCATTCCATTTGTTGATTTCATCACTATGCCTTTAGGTCCAAGGTATTTGGCAGTATGGGCGATCAATTCCTTTCCATAAGCTATCTGTGCTTTCAACGCTATATCCTCCATGGAGGAAGGATCAGGAGCTGACCAGAAAATTTCCGTAGGCAAATCTTCCAGGATATTAATAGGCATGCGCTTTGTAGCCAGTTCCTTTTCAACTACAACCAGTATGTCATTGCCAAAAAATAATCCAAACGGAATAAGGATAAATGCAGCCAGCATAAGCTTCAGAAGTGAAGTCAAATGACTTATGGTCCTGGCTAATACTTCCCGACTTTCCTGTTGCTGATCCATTGAGAGTCTCTGCGATAAAAGTTTAATGAGGAAGTCTTTCCCGGAAATAGCCATAGGTCCATGTACCGGCGATGGCACTCAGCAAGGTAACAGCGATCACTGTAGCCCCCGAACCAATCAATGCAAACAATGGCCCCGGACATGCCCCTGTAATAGCCCAGCCCAACCCGAACAGCAATCCTCCATAGACCTGT
>Ga0138256_10003483_pt1 | contig 16726 bp, 14 predicted proteins | sample KNB2016incub_MG_FD_105486 | JGI IMG/M metagenome (GOLD analysis project Ga0138256, IMG submission 105486) | Active sludge microbial communities from wastewater in Klosterneuburg, Austria - KNB2014incub_MG | ecosystem: Engineered > WWTP > Activated sludge > Unclassified | place: Austria... | reverse complement strand
TACAGATTTCTTTGATATGGGTTTCAAAGACTCCGTGGGTAGACGGATAAGTCACCATGAGGCAAGACAATTGATCTGCATGCAGATCGGCCAACCTTTCCAAATCGGTCAGATCGATATTTCCCTGTGCATCTGTTTTGGTGACTACGACTTTCATACCTGCCATAATTGCGCTGGCAGGATTGGTGCCGTGGGCAGATTCAGGAATCAATGCAATATTCCTTCCCAGCTGCTGGTGATGTTCGTGATAAGCGGCAATGGTCAACAAACCCGCATATTCACCCTGTGCTCCACTATTGGGCTGGAGAGAACAAGCTTTCATACCGGTAATTGCACAGAGCCAGGCTTCCAGTTTTTGAAAAACAATATGATATCCGTGCGCCTGATCGGACGGTGCAAATGGATGTATAGAAGAAAAGGCATCCATGGAGACCGGTAACAATTCGGATACGGCATTTAATTTCATGGTGCAGGAACCGAGGGAGATCATGGAATGGACCAGGGAGATGTCCTTGTTTTCCAATTGTTTGATGTACCTCATCAGACTAGTCTCGGAATGGTGCGAGTTAAATATCGGATGGGTTAAATATTTTGAGCTTCGCCGGAGATTTACAGGGATTATTTCCCCCTGATGACTACCGGGCACAGAATCAAAAATTTCAAGGATATCCATCATATCCTCCTGGGTGACGGTTTCATCCAGGCTGATCTGAATACCATCAGAAGTATAATAAAAATTAATGCCTTTTGATTCTGCCCGGGCCCGGATCCCCTGGCTTAGTGCCCCATCAGAGACAATTGCGAGCGTATCAAAATAAAAGGGATGTTTTAATTTATAACCTGCATTTTGAAGACTATCCGCCAGTGAAACTGCTTTGTGATGGACATCCTTACCCAACGCTTTTATACCTTCCGGTCCATAGTATACGGCATACATACCGCTCATAATGGCCAATAAAGCCTGGGCCGTACAGATATTACTCGTTGCTTTTTCCCTTTTAATATGTTGTTCTCTGGTCTGCAGGGCCATCCGGTAAGCTGTCGATCCGTGCTGATCTACACTTAGTCCAATGATTCGACCGGGGATCTGTCTTTTAAATTCATCCTTACAGGCAAAAAAAGCAGCATGAGGACCCCCAAATCCAACAGGCACCCCAAACCGCTGGGAATTGCCAATGGCTACATCTGCGCCCCATTCTCCGGGAGGGGTCAATATAGAAAGTGCCAATAAATCGGTGGCTGCGGCCACATAGATATCGTTTGTATGTGCCTCCGCGGTGAGTTGGCTGTAGTCAGTCACCTGACCCTCTTTACCTGGATATTGAAGCAAAAGCCCAAAAACACCTTTATTATTCAGGTCATTTGCATCTACCGTTTTGATGACTAATTCTATATCTAATGCTTTGGCCCGGGTACGGATAACATCGAGGGTATGGATATAAACATCCTCGCTGACCAAAAACTTGTTTTTAATATTGTGTTCAGTTTTATTTGCCAGGTGATAAAACATAATCATGGCTTCCGCGGCTGCTGTACCTTCATCCAGAAGTGAGGCATTGGCAATAGGAAGCGCGGTGAGGTCTGCTATGACTGTTTGAAAGTTTAACAAAGCTTCCAACCTTCCCTGGGCTATCTCAGCCTGATAAGGGGTGTATTGAGTATACCATCCCGGATTTTGAAATATGTTTCTCAGAATGGGCGAAGGTGTATATGTACCGAAATATCCCTGACCGATATAGGATCTGAATACCTTGTTTTTTTCAGCCAATGACTTGATATGTCTTGAATACTGCCATTCACTGAGCGCCTCCGGAATATCGAGGGTTTCATTCATCCGGATGGTGTGTGGAATGGTTTCATCTATAAGTTGCTCCAGGGTATTGACTCCAATGGTTTTTAACATAACGGCGACTTCCGCCGGATCATTGCCTAAATGTCTGGGAGCAAAGGAATGTGGATGGGACATGTATTGATTTAGCTTTGTGGGTGCAAAAATACGAATATGCTTTCCTATAATCTGCCTTGATCACATTATTTTATATATGTTTTTTACCTATGTGATTTGCCGGCGATTTTAAGATTCAATGAGGGAAACAACAATATTCAGGGTCATTTGTTTAGGCCAGTTGTCTGTATAAAATAAAAAAGAGGCCATCCGACTTATGGGGCCTCTTTCTATTTTGCCTTTTGAAATTTTTGTAGTTTTCTTATTTCAATCCAAAGGCTTTTTTAATATCCTTGACTTTGTCGAGTTTTTCCCAGGTAAATAGCTCCACCTTCATTTTTTTAAGCTTACCGTCCGGTGATTTAAATTCTTTCACCACCGTTTCCGATTTACGGCCCATATGTCCGTAGGACGCGGTTTCACTATAAATCGGGTTGCGCAATTTTAATCTTTTCTCTATGGCATAAGGCCGCATATCAAATAAGGCAAGCAGTTTATCCGCTATCTCTCCATCGCTGAGGTCGACTTTGGAAGTGCCGTATGTATTGACGTACAATCCCATGGGTTGGGCTACACCAATAGCATAAGATACCTGCACCAATACCTCTTCACAGACTCCTGCTGCGACCAGATTTTTTGCAATATGGCGGGTAGCATAAGCAGCGGAGCGATCCACTTTCGAAGGATCCTTGCCCGAAAAAGCTCCTCCACCATGTGCGCCCTTACCTCCATAAGTATCCACTATGATTTTTCTGCCGGTAAGTCCGGTATCACCATGCGGACCTCCAATGACAAATTTGCCAGTGGGGTTGATATGATATTTTATCTTATTGTTGAATAGTTTCTGATTCTGTGCATCCAGTTTTTTCTTTAACCGCGGTACCAGTATCTCCACCATGTCTTTGTGGATTCTTTTAGCCATTTCTTCATCCGTACCGAATTCATCGTGCTGGGTAGAAATTACAATCGCATCTATCCTACTGGGTTTATTGTTATCATCGTATTCTATAGTCACCTGGCTTTTGGCATCCGGTCTCAGGTATTTGATTTGTTTATTTTCCCTTCTCAAATCCGCCAGCTCCATCAAAAGCTGATGGGCGAGGTAGAGCGGCAACGGCATATAATCTACTGTTTCCCTGCATGCATAACCAAACATCATCCCCTGATCCCCTGCACCCTGGTCTTCACGATTTGTCCGATCCACGCCCCGGTTGATATCGGCGGATTGTTCATGGATAGCTGAAAATATACCACAGGAATTGGCTTCAAACATGTACTCACTCTTGGTATACCCTATTTTCCGGATGACCCCACGGGCGATTTCCTGGACATCCAGGTAAGTTTTGGATTTTACTTCTCCCGCAAGCACCACCTGACCTGTAGTAACCAGGGTTTCACACGCCACTTTGGATTCGGAATCAAAAGCCAGAAAATGATCGATGAGCGCGTCGGAGATCTGATCCGCTACTTTGTCCGGGTGTCCTTCGGATACAGATTCAGACGTAAATAAATATGGCATAACGAATAATTAGATGGGTTATAATTGTTTATTAAAAAATTAATTCCGTAGCACACAAATGTATATATAAAATTTGAATATGTGCGTTTTCAGACCTCAAACTCATTTTACATTCACATATAAAATAGAAGTGCCCTCCAGATATCCTTCCAGGGTATCCCCGGATACTACAGGACCCACTCCAGCAGGTGTCCCGGTATAGATCAAATCCCCTTTCAACAATTTAAAAAACTGCGAGGCATAACAAATAATCTGATTAAAGTTGAAGATCATATCCCGTGAATTGCCCAATTGAACCCTTTCTCCATTTTTTTTAAGTTCAAATTCTATCGCGTCACGGTTTTTTAAATCAGAAAGCGGGATCAGGTCTCCCAATACAGCGGAATAATCAAACGCTTTGGCAATTTCCCAGGGCAGGCTTTTTTCTTTGCATTTGTCCTGGATATCCCGGGCGGTAAAATCTATACCCAGTCCGATTTTGTCATAATATTTATGTGCAAATTCAGGTTGAATCGCTTTGCCATTGTGATTGATCTGAATGACCAGCTCGAGTTCATGGTGAATATTTTTACTAAACCCCGGGTAAAAAAAAGGGCGTTTGTTGATTAACAGCGCAGTTGAAGGCTTCATAAATAATACGGGTTCCGTGGGGACCGGGTTACTTAATTCTTTGGCATGGTTGATGTAATTCCTGCCGACACAAATGATCTTCATTTTCTTTTCTTTTAATCTGAATGGAAAAGTAAGATTTAATTTTTATTTGCCGCATTCTTCCTGAAGCCTTACCAGGAAGTCAGCATCAATCCGCAGGCTTCTTTAATTTCATCCAGATTGAGTTTAGCCCTTTTGCGGATTTGTTCGGAACTTTGTTTAATCCGCTGTTTGAAATCTTTTTTGTGGCTTAATATCTCCTCCATCTTTTGCCGCATGGGGTCACTCAGGTTGACGAGGGTATCTGCTACCGCATCTTTCAACGTTGAATACTTCAATTCATTGCGGTCATACTCCTGATTTAATTGCCGGTGCAGTTCTAGCTGACCTCCGGCTTTTAAAAGTGAAAATAAATTTTCCACCCCCGGACTCATGATTTCAGGTTTAGTCGCGCCCGGATCTGTGACTGCAGACCTGATTTGCTTCCGGATAGTCTCGGCGGGTGCAAATACATTGATATTGTGCTTTTCTCCCAGGCTGGCGCTCATTTTTTTTGACGGATCAGCCGTGGACATTACTTTAGGTATTTCAGTAAACATTGCCTCAGGTACCGGTAATATTTCTTTACCAACCTGGTTATTGAGCCGATTAGCAATGTTACGGGTCAGTTCCAGATGTTGTTCCTGGTCCTTTCCTACCGGTACATATTTGGGTTTATAGATCAGGATATCCGCGGCCTGCAATACCGGGTAGGTATATAAGCCCACAGAAATAAATGAATCCTTATCTTTTTCCGCGAGTTGAAGGGTTTTATCTTTAAACTGGGTCATGCGCTGCACCTCACCATAGCTGGCAAAACAGCTTAAAATCCAGGCAAGTTCTGCATGCTCCGGCACCCAGGACTGAATGAAGATATTTTCCGGCTCGATGCCACAGGCGATCAATCCAAAAATTCCGTTCCAGGTTGATTCCCTCAGCGCCGCGGCTTTATAGGGCATGGTCATCGCATGATAGTCTACAATGCCATAATAACATTCGTAGGTCTCCTGCAATTTTACCCAATTCTGAACCGCGCCAAAATACCTTCCAAAATGTAAATGGCCAGTGGGTTGCATACAGGATAGTACCCTGTGTTTTACCGGCAAGACTGAATCCATGGATTTTAATTAATAAACGGCTATCACTGAAATTTCTATCTGAACAAATTTCGGCAGATTGGCTACTTCTACCGTCTCCCGGGCAGGCGCCGTATCCTCCGGAAAATATTCCCCGTAAACTGCATTGACCCGTGCAAATTGATGCATATCCTTAATAAACACGGTGGATTTGACTACATCCTCATAACCCAAGCCGGCTGCTTTGAGGATAGCACCGAGGTTTTTTAGTACCTGGTGGGCTTCTTCTTCCAGGGTATTATTGACCAATGAACCATCCGCCGGATTAATTGCAATCTGACCGGATACATACAGACAACCATTGGCTTTAATAGCCTGGTTATACGGTCCAATTGGAAGTGGGGCGTCGGCCGTTTTGATGATGGATTTCATCCGGCCTTATTCCGCAACTCCTTTCACCAACACCCTGCCCTTATAAAATAAGTCCCCTTCATGCCAATAAGCACGATGGCGGAGAAATGCTTCCCCGGTGGTCTTACAAATAGAGACATTGGGCAATTCTGCCTTGTGGTGATTGCGTCTTTTGTTTTTCCGGGATCTGGATATCCTGGTTTTTGGATTTGGCATGACTTACAATTTATAATGAATGTCGATTAATTCAATTTTATATTTTTTAGATTCTCCCAAAGGGAATCCGATTCGAGGTTATTTTTTTCAAAAAGCTCGAGCTTTTTGAGGACTTCCTGGTTACAAACTGACCCATCACAATCATACACATTGGTCAGCGGCATCGCCATACAGATCATTTCAAAAATGATAGCGGATGCATTCCAGGATGAAGTTTGAGGGTCCAGATAGACCACCGTATCATCATCTATCCCATCTTCAAATTTCAAAATCACCTGATCCTGATACTGAACAGGTAATTCAATGGGAGCCAGACACCGGTCACAGGAACATAAATATTTCCCCTGAATATCAAATCGAACGGTAAAAAGGTCAGTGGCCCGGTCTACTTCCAGGTCAACCGAAAACAGTCCTTCTTCAATGGGCGATTTGTCAAAATGTTTAAAAAAACGGCTATCTACCTCAAAATGATATTGATGCAATCCCGGTTTTAGTCCTTTGAGCGGTACAGCAAATTCCTTTAAAGGTTCCATAGTAAAGAGCTTTCCCTTAATTTTGGGTCGCAAATATACTATATTTTCATAAAAGTTTCTGGACCTGACAAAGAAGGTTTAAATGACCGACATATGGTTGAATCGCTCAGTCCTGCACCGGGGGCTTGGCAACAGAGCATTAAAACTAACCTAGGCCTTATAAGTACATCAATAAAGAAATGTCCCGGGGAATTAACCCGCAAAAGGCCTGACTTTAGCTGATAATCTGCTCACCCCCTTCATTATCAATAAAAGGCTGGTTTCTGAAACGAATGCCCGTAGCCCTGTATAATGCATTTCCGACTGCTCCGCTGGTTGGTGGCAAAGCTGGCTCCCCTAAACCGGTCGGATCCAGGGTGTTTTTAACAAAATGGACTTCAACCTCTGGGATTTCTCCCATCCGTATGATCCGGTATGAATTAAAATTTGTTTGTTCCGGTGCACCGTCTTTAAATGTCAATTTCGCAAACATGGCATGTCCCATACCATCCACCACACTGCCAACAATCTGATTTAACGCGCCACTTTGATTGACCAGGATACCACAATCTACTGCACAGTATACTTTTTTGACCACAGGCTTACCTTTAACTTTCACTACTTCAGCAACCTGAGCCACGTAAGTAGAGTGTGAAAAATAAACGCTGAATCCCTTAAATACTCCTTTTTTCTTTTTAAACCACTGCGATTTCTCAGCCACCAGGTCGATTACCGACTTAAATCGATCCGGCTCGTACAATACTTTTCCAACCGGATTGGCTTTCGCTTTAGCAATCCATTCCAATCTCATCGTGACCGGATCTTTTCCGGCTGCTTCGGCTACTTCGTCAAAAAATATTTGTTCAGCGCCAGCTAAAAAGTTGGTAATAGGCGCTCTCCACGGACCTGTAGTAATCGCTGATTTAAAATCCGAGGATTCAACCAACAGATTGTCAATAGCTCCTACGGGAAAATTATTTTCACGGGCAGGATTACCGCTGTTCATACCTGCAGCTCTCAGGTGGAAGGCGATCATCTTACCGTCTTTATCTAATCCCGCCCTGAACTTGTATTTACATGCAGGCCGGTAGATCCCGGCAGTCATGTCATCTTCTCTGGACCAGGTGACCTTGACCGGAGATTTGATCAGTTTTGACAATTCGGCTGCTTCAAGGGCAAAATCGCTGTTCAACCTCCTGCCAAATCCTCCGCCCATCCGGGATATCACCACACTTACTTTTTCAGGGGCAAGGTTTAATAATTTGGCGACACCGTTACGGGCGCTTTCCGGGTTTTGAGTGGAGCCGACGAGTTCGGCACTATCTTCCTTTACATCTGCGTAAAAATTCATGGGCTCCATCGGACTATGCGATATAAACGGGCATTGAAATTCAGATTCAACAATTTTAACGGCCTGCTTAAACGCTTGATCCACATCACCTTCCGTCCTTCTGGCTTCCATTTTACCGGTTTGGATCATCTCGGTTAATATCTGGTCATGACCTGAACTGCTTTCCAGGTCTCTTTCTTTTTCCCATTCAATTTTAAGTTCTTTCCGCGCTTTCATGATCTCCCAGGTGGATTTTCCGACCACGGCCACCCTGTTGTTGAAACTGACTACATCTATGATGCCGGGCATAGATTTTACAGCGGCGCTGTCTACACTTTTCAATTTAAGTCCAAAAGCTGGGGCCCTGACTACCATGGCATGTACCATCCCTGGTTTATAGAAATCCATCCCGTAGATGGGCTTTCCGGTGAACACATCAAGATTATCCACCCCTTTTACCCAGGTACCTATGGTATGAAACTTAGAGGGGTCTTTTAATGCTATTTCTTTTGGTAAAGTTAATTTTGAAGCTGCTGCTGCAAAAGCGCCATAATGCTGACTTTTACCAGAAGCCTGATGCCAAACCTTGCCTTTGGATGTGGTCAACTGATCAATTGGCACCTTCCATTCACTGGCGGCAACCTGCAACAATAGATTCCTGGCGGATGCACCGGCCTCTCTCAACCGCTTCCAGGAATGCGGGGTACTCCGGCTTCCTCCGGCCACCTGGCGCTCAAAGCGTTTGGTATCCAGGGGTGCCTGTACAACGTTGATTTTTGCCCAATCCATATCCAGTTCTTCGGCAATAATCATCGGGAACGAAGTTTTGATCCCTTGTCCCACTTCCGGGTTAGGGGAATAGATGGTAACGGTGCCATCCGGATGAATGGACAAATAAGAATTAAAATTGATCAGGTCAGCTTCACCCGACTGTACTTTAATGTCTTCGCTTCCGTTTTGGCTAAAGAGATTAAAACTCAGAAACAAACCACCACCAGCTAAGGCAGTAGATTTAAGAAATTGTCTCCGGTTTTGATTTATTTTTAAAGTTGACATGGTTTCGAAATTGAAGGAAAAAAAATAAATTATTTCATGTTTTTGGCTGCAATCTGGACAGCCTCTTTAATGCGATGATAGGTACCACAACGGCAGAGGTGGGTATTCATCGTTTCAATAATTTGTTTTTCAGAAGGATTGGGATTTTTCTTTAAAAAAGCTGCAGCAGTCATGATCTGACCTGCCTGACAGAACCCGCATTGGGGTACATCGACCTGGTCCCAGGCCTGCTGGACAGGGTGATCTCCTTTGGCTGAAAGCCCTTCGATTGTCGTGACTTCAGCATTACCCACCGAAGAAACCGGCAACATACAGGATCGAATAGCTTCACCATTCAGGTGGATAGTACATGCTCCACAGGAAGCTATGCCGCAACCATATTTGGTCCCTACCAATCCCAGGTGATCACGCAATACCCAGAGTAAAGGGGTGTCGTCAGCGACGTCTGCGGAAAGTTTTTTTCCATTGATATTCAGATTATACATTGGCATAAGGCAACCATTTTAATTAGATCTAAAGTTAACACCTTAAACGCATCTGATAAACATCCTATTAAACTTATTTCTACTATTTACTACTTCATTTAACATTTGACTCAGATGAAATTCCATTTTAATACAGAAAGTCAGTACCCATGTAATAAATAGCCTGGAATTTGCGATTTTCTGACAAATGCAGCCCGGCTTTGATCCAATGATCTGCGCCGGCATTCACGCTGATCAGCTAAGGTGCAAAGGGTGTCAATAAGGTGACCAGATCAATGGAACTTGGCAATGAGCCTTTGGAAATCTATATTTGCAGCCATGTTAATTTCAATGACCGGGTATGGCCGGGCTGGAAGCGAAGTAAGAAACCACCAGATCCGCATCGAAATAAAATCAGTGAACAGCAAATTTTCTGAATACAGGTTCCGTTTGCCCGTCTTGTTCAGAGACAAAGAATTTGAAATAAGAAAACTGCTGAGTACTTCCATCGACCGCGGTAAAATTGATTTTTTAATAGAGCAGACCGATGTCGACCACAATGAAGTCCAGATCAATACGGAATTGTTTAATAAATATGCCCAGGTACTCAAAACACTGAGCGCCGGAGCCAACCTGGCCCATGAACCCCTTATACCCAGTATTCTCTCCCTGCCCAATGTGGTGGAGACCGCTGAATCTTCTCTCAGTGATGAGGAATGGATCAAAATGGAAGGAGTAATCAAACATGCTATTGAGGAATTTAATGCCTTCCGGAAACACGAGGGGCTGATCCTGGCAGAAGTCATTAAAACCAATGTCATGGCCATCAAACAACACCTCAGCCAGGTGGAAAACGTTGAAAAAAACAGGATGGACCAGCTCAAAGTACGTTTATCCAAAATGTTGAGCGAGTTTGCCAACCGTCCTGAATACGATGCCAACCGTTTCGAGCAGGAACTCTTGTATTATATTGAAAAAATGGATTTCACCGAGGAGAAAATACGCCTGAGCAAACACTGTGATTATTTTATTGAAAAGTTGATCCAACCATCCAGTAATGGCCGGGAGCTCAATTTTATCAGTCAGGAGATGGGAAGGGAAATCAATACCCTGGGATCGAAAGCACAGGATCATCATATTCAGCATCTGGTCGTGGCCATGAAAGATGAACTGGAGAAAATCAAAGAACAACTGGCCAACGTAGTCTGATCCATGGGCAAACTTATCATCATCACGGCTCCATCCGGATCCGGCAAGAGTACTATAGTAAACCACCTGTTGGATCAATTTCCCAAACTGGCATTTTCCATTTCAGCCACGACCCGCCCTCGCCGGCCGCATGAAAATGAAGGAAAAGAATATTATTTTCTGAATACCCCTACATTTGTTCGCTACATTCATCAACGCCGTTTTGTGGAATGGGAAGAAGTATACCCCAATCAATTTTACGGCACCTTAAAAAGCGAACTAAAAAGATTGTGGCAATTGAATAAACATATTGTATTTGATATCGATGTAAAAGGGGGCAGTGACCTGAAACGGATGTACCCTAAAAATTCGTTGGCTATTTATATCAAGCCGCCTTCCCTGGAATCTCTGCGTTTAAGATTACAAGCACGCAATACCGAGACCCCGGAGAAAATTGCTTTAAGGTTGGAAAGGGCTCAAATGGAAATGCAATTTGAAAATAGTTTTGATGCGGTTGTTTTAAATGAAGATCTGAATCAGGCTAAACAAAACGCTCAAATGCTGGTAGATAAGTTTATACACGGACAATGAGTGATTCATCCAATCTCATCCAACGCACCACGCTCGGAGTAAATGTCCAGGTCGAAGTATTTTTTCAATTAAAATATTCTATCCCCTATTCCGATCAAAATGTATTTACCTACCATATCCGCATTTTTAATGAAAATAAATATAATGTACAGCTGCTGAGAAGGCATTGGTGGATATGGGAAAGTAACGGGACCAGGCGACAGGTGCGCGGAGAAGGGGTCATCGGAGAACAACCCGTCATCCTTCCAGGCACGGCTCATAGCTACGAATCCTTCTGCCCCATTGCCAGTGATATCGGTAAAATGCACGGTAAATACCAGATGATCCGCCTGGACAACAATCAATTATTTGAAATTGAAATTCCGGAATTTCAATTGGTTGTACCTATAGCCCAAAATTAAATATATAACACACTGGGTCTCATGATCCATTTTTCGGAGCCTTTTTATTATAAAAATATTTTTGTTAAAGTCTTGAGCCATTGAGAGTTTGGCACACGATTAGAGGGTAAGCTTAATAATATTTAAGACTTATTATTACTTGGTTTATGATTAATTAACATATGATCAGGTAACTAACCTTTAAATTTGAAATGACAAAAATTATAAATCTCCTCCCATGATCGTATTCAGTATTTCAATGATCGTGGCTCTGCTGATAATCAGCAACCAGGTCAAAAAACCCAAGCCTTACAAAGGCCAATACCTTTAAGGATGCATAAAGGGTTCGATAGTTAAAAATTTCGAACCCTTTATTGTTTTGTTTATCATTACAAATGATCCTTGAAATTTGTGCCCAATCGTATCAGGCTTCGATCAATGCCGCCGCTGGCGGTGCTGACCGCCTTGAACTCTGTGCACATTTAGGTGGTGGAGGTATTACTCCTTCGCTGGGCGTCCTGAGTATTCTTAAAAAAGAAATATCCATACCCATCTTTGTTTTGATCCGTCCTCGGCCAGGTCATTTTTATTATTCCCCGGGCGAATGCAGTATCATGATCAGGGATATCGAATATTTTGCCGGTGAAGGAGCTGATGGTATCGTCAGTGGTTGTCTGACCCGGGAAGATTTACCTGATTTGTATTGCCTGGAGCACATGCTGAAAGCGGCCAATGGACTCCCTTTTACCTTTCACCGCGCATTTGAATCGATCAAAGATCCATTCCCTGCCCTGGATCAACTCAGTAATCTGGGGATAGACCGGATACTTACCGGCGGTAAAAGCGGCAATGCTTTTGAAAGCCGCAATGAACTGAAGAACTTACAGGAATATGCTGGATCCAGGCTTACTATACTTGCTGGCAGCGGTGTTAATCCGGATAATTTAAAAGAAATCCTGCATGCAAGCCGGGTAAATGAAGTCCACAGCTCGGCTAAATATCATATCCAAACTTTAAAATCCGCTGAGATCGATCTTTTCGATTCAGATCCTCTTATAGTCAGGGCATTATCGGCTATTTGCCAGACATATCAAACCCAACATTAATTGGTTAGGTGGTTCTTTTTTTAATTCCACATCCCACAGCCCTGGTAAAAGAAGGGTTAGGATCCTGGTTTTTTTCAATAGCGTCAATTGCATTTTCCACATAGCGTGTTTTGATACCGGAGACATCATCGGCACTGTCATCCAGGGCACCAATGTATTTTACTTTTTTATTGGCATCCAGGACATAAAAATGCGGTGTTTTAGTAGCGCCGAAAGCATTTACGATGGCCTGCGATTCATCGTACACGTAGGGGAAACTATATTTTTTTGATTTCGACCTGGATTGCATTTTGTCAAAGGAATCTCCGGGAGACATTCCTTTATCATTAGAGTTTATAGCGATCAGCGGCCAGTCTTTATCGTTTAGTTTTTCAGCCAGTTGGATAATACGATCCTCATATTTTTGAGCAACCGGACAAGTGTTGCATGTAAAAACAATGACAAACCCTTTGGCACCTTCGAAATCTTTGGTGGAAACCATTTTACCACTTACGTCTTTGGCACTGAAGTCCGTAACCACATCACCGACCTGATACCCTCCCGAAGGTGGAATGGTGGCAAACAGGTTTACAAATGCAATCGCAATAATGAGATAAATTAGATTTTTCATATCGATACGCTTTAGTTTATTTTATAATTGTTGAATTGCCGCTTTAAGGGCATTGTAATTTTCAAATTTTTGTTCAATAAATTTTTTCTTTCCTCCGGCCAGGATAAGGGTCGCAGGTATTGCCCCTGACCAGTCCTGGTCCACCAACGGCATCCAGTCATCGGCTTTTAACCCGTTCAGCCGAAGGTTTTCTAAACTCAGATATTGACCCTTGATTAAAAAAGGATTCACCTTTTTTTCTACCTCACTTTCAAAATCCAAATTGACCAGCACCACTTTTACGGAAGGCATTTCTTTTTTTATCCTTTTAAAATAAGGTAACTCCTCTATACATGGACCACACCAAGATGCCCAGAAATTGACAATGACCACTTTATCGTTTTCCGCTGAACACAGTAGATTCAATTCATTTAAATCAATCGACTTCAACGTCACCGCCTGAGCCATGACATAACATGGCAATAAAAACATACCCGTCCATATGACTATTCGTTTCAACACGTTGAATCACAAATTTAAATTTGATTCCCGGCATAATCCGTTAATGATCTATTAAACTTATGTCCGTAATAAAATAAAATCCGGTTGTACTAATTTAATTTATATTCAAAACCCAGGTCATTAAATTCCTGGAGAATTTGACGGCTGACTTCGATTTTATATTCATCCGAAATCATCTGGAGACTGGTTTGATTTTGTTGATCTACCAACATAATCTTGATCTGGGCTTTACCTTTTTGCTGGTCACACATCAATTTTAAACGATTGATTTTATTTTCATCAAGCTCCTGAATGGGGACCTTGAGCAGTATCCATTCGGTTATACTCGATCCGGTGCTGGCTAATTGCTGAATGCTCTGTATCCTGAAACGGAATCCACCGGTCTCCTGAAAGATCTGATACGTGCCTTTAATAAATACCATCTGTCCCAATTCGAGCCGGTTTTTATAGTCGAGGTAATTTTCGCTAAACAAAGGAAATTCAAAGTTGCCTGTATAATCCTGCAATTCAAAAGAACCATAACCTGTTCCTTTTTTGCTAATGCGGTGTTCTGATTTAGTCACAATACCGGCTATTTTGATCGTGGTATCCTTATACAATGGGATATTGGCTAGGGTGCAGGTGGTATAATGTTCCAGGATGTGGCGGTACTCATCCAGCGGATGGGCAGAAATAAATATACCGGTGACCTCTTTCTCCCGGTTTAGTCGTTCGACGAGACTCCAGGGCTCGACGATGGGATAAGTCGGTTCAGGCATTACCAGATTTTCGGCCATGCTGAATAAAGACATCTCATTTCTTGATTTTAATTCCTGCCATTGAGCGCCTAACCGCAATGCATGTTCAATGAATGTTTCATACTTATCGCTGGGCGCAAAATATTGTGAACGGTCCACTGTAGTATCCAGAGAGTCCAGTGCACCGCCCAATACCAGGGCTTCAATACTCTTTTTATTTACTGTCCGCAGGTTGAGTCGTGAGGTGATATTAAATAGATTGGTAAATGTGCCACGCGCTTTTCTCTCCGAGAGAATATCTTCCACCGGGCCCTCCCCCACTCCTTTTAACGCAGACAATCCAAATCTGATACTTCCTTCCCTGGTCACCGTAAAATTGAGTTCACTTTCATTGATATCCGGCCCCAAAACTTTTATCCCAATTCTTTTGGCTTCCTGAAGATAAAATTCCAGTTTAGTAATATCCTGTTTATTGTGAGTCAATACCGCAGCGATAAATTGCCGCGGATAATGTGATTTAAGCCACCCTGTTTGAAATGCGAGAATAGAATATGCTGCGGCATGAGAACGGTTAAACCCATAATCCGCAAACCGGGCCATCAATTCAAAAATCTCTTCCGCTTTGGATTCATCGACATTTTGAGCCATGGCACCTTCCACAAACACCTTGCGGTGCTTTTGCATGACTTCATGTTTTTTCTTACCCATGGCCCTTCGCAGCATATCAGCCGCCGCGAGGGTATACCCCGCCATGATCTGAGCCGTCTGCATGATCTGTTCCTGATAAACCAGGATACCATAAGTAGGTTTTAACAGGGCTTCAAGTTTTTCATGAGGGTATTCCACTTTTTCCTGGCCGAGTTTACGTTTGATAAAACTCGGGATATTATCCATCGGGCCAGGCCGGTAAAGGGCACTCATAGCTATGATATCTTCAATACTTTCCGGTTTGAGGTCACGCAGGTATTTTTGCATGCCATCTGATTCAAACTGGAAGATCCCGATCATGTCCCCTTTTTGAAACAACTCCATTGTCAGCGGATCATCCAGGGAAATATGATCCAGGTCAACACGGTCTCCGGTACCCTCTTCAATTAATTTTATCGCATCGCTGATGATGGACAAGGTCCTTAAGCCCAGAAAATCCATTTTCAACATTCCGGCCTCTTCGACCAGGTTGCCTTCGTATTGTGTGACGAGCAGTTCGGTTTCCTTGGTGGCAAACACCGGCATGATCTGATCTATGGGGCCGGGGGCAATAATAATACCCGCGGCGTGGATCCCTGTGTTCCTGACGGAGCCCTCCAATCGCTCCGCAAGGGATAATAGATTTGCTGCCTGATCTTTTCCCTCTTTGATTTCCCTCAATTTGATGATTTGGGCCATCTCATCCGATGAAAACTCTTCTTTCAATTCCTCCAAAGGATCATTGAGGATATTGACTAAAACTGTTTTTGGTTTTGTTGGGATCAGTTTTGCAATCTTATCTACTTCAGACAAAGGATAATCCAAAACCCTGCCTACATCACGGATAGAAGACCTGGCAGCCATAGTACTGAAAGTTACGATTTGTGCTACCTGATCTTTGCCGTATTTATGCACCACGTAGTCAATCACTTTTTGACGGCCTTCATCATCAAAATCAATATCCATATCGGGCATGGAAATACGTTCCGGATTGAGGAAACGTTCAAATAATAAATTGTACTTTATAGGATCGAGACCGGTGATTCCAAGACAATAAGCTACCACTGAGCCAGCCGCGCTGCCCCTGCCGGGCCCTACGCGAACATCCATTTCCCGTGCGGCTTTGATAAAGTCCTGAACAATTAAAAAATACCCGGAAAACTTCATATCGAAAATGATATTCAGTTCATGATCGATCCGGTCAACCAACACCTGGCTCAGTTCCGTATAACACCGCCTGGCCCCTTCCATCACCAGACCTTTAAGGTATTCGTTTTGATTCGTAAAACCAGGAGGAATGGGGAAATTGGGAAGGAGAATGTCCCTATTGAGGTTTAGGGTGTCGGCTTTCGAAAAGATTTCCATGGTATGATCCAGTGCCTGCGGGAGGTCGGCAAACAACGAGGTCATTTCTGCCAGGGTCTTGTGATAGAATTGTTCGTTTGGAAATTTAAACCGGTCGGTTTCTATCAATTTGGAATTTGTATTGACGCAAAGCAACACATCATGGGGTTCCCAATCATCTTTATTGAGGTAATGGACATCGTTGGTCGCAATAATTTTGATGTCAAATTTTTTGGCAAACTGGATCAGGATTTTATTGACATCCTCCTGGCTCAGGCCACTGTTTTCAATATTCAATAATCCGTGTCGCTGCAGCTCAATGTAAAAGTCATCGCCAAATACATCCTTCCACCATTTGACCAG
>Ga0138256_10003481_pt1 | contig 16728 bp, 10 predicted proteins | sample KNB2016incub_MG_FD_105486 | JGI IMG/M metagenome (GOLD analysis project Ga0138256, IMG submission 105486) | Active sludge microbial communities from wastewater in Klosterneuburg, Austria - KNB2014incub_MG | ecosystem: Engineered > WWTP > Activated sludge > Unclassified | place: Austria... | reverse complement strand
GATGTCGGCGGTGCTGGCCACCACCGCCGTCTACGAAGCCTTCCTGGACGACTCGCGCGAACGCGCCTTCCTGCATTCGCACAGCTACACCGGCAATCCGCTGGGCTGCGCCGCGGCGCTGGCCTCGCTGGCCATCTTCGACAGCGACGACGTGCTGGCGCGCAACCGCTTGCGCGCCGCGCGCATGGCGCAGCTGGCCGCGCCGCTTGCCTCGCACCCGAACGTGGCGCAGGTGCGGCAGACCGGCATGGTGCTGGCGTTCGAACTCGCCGCCGACGCCGCCGCGCGCACGCCCTACCCCGCCGCCGACCGGCGCGGCCTGCGCGCCTACCGCCATGCGCTGTCGCGCGGCGTGCTGCTGCGCCCGCTGGGCGACGTGCTGTACTGGATGCCGCCCTACTGCGTGGGCGAGGAAGAGCTGACGCACCTGGCCGACGTCACGGCCACCGCCATCGAGGAGGCCACGCGGCCATGAGGATCATCCGCAGCCACGTGGACCAGCCACTGGCCGTCGGCCAGCGCATCACCCTGCCCGAAGACAGCAGCGCGCACCTGCTGCGCGTGCTGCGGCTGGCGCCGGGCGATGCCGTGACCCTGTTCAACGGTGACGGCTTCGACTACGCCGCGCGCCTGCTGACGGCGGCCAAGCGCGGCGCCGAGGCCGAGGTCACCGGCCGCGAGCCCGTTGCGCGCGAATCGCCGCTGCGCATCACCCTGGTGCAGGGCGTGGCGCGCGGCGAAAAAATGGACCTCGTGCTGCAGAAGGCCACCGAACTGGGCGTGGCCGCCGTCACGCCCGTGGTCACCGAACGCACCGAAGTGAAGCTGGACGCCGAGCGCGCCGGCAAGCGCATGGCGCACTGGCGCGGCGTGCTGGCGGCGGCCTGCGAACAGTGCGGCCGCGCCGTGCTGCCGCGATTGTCCGAACCCACGGCGCTGTCGGCCTACGCCGGCAGCGAACGCGCGGACATCAAGCTGGTGCTCGACCCCACGGGCGATGTGGGCCTGGCCTCGGTGTCGCCGCAGGCCGGGCAGTCCATCGCACTGGTGGTGGGCCCGGAGGGCGGGCTGTCGGAACGCGACCTGGCCACGCTGCGCGCGGCGGGTTTCCGCGGGCTGAAGCTGGGGCCGCGCATCCTGCGCACGGAAACCGCGGGGCTGGCGGCCGTGGCGGCCCTGCAGGCGCTGTACGGCGACCTGCGCGGCTAGCCCGGCCCGGCGACTCAGGCGGCCTTGTCGCCCATCGCCTTCTGGATCAGCAGCTCCAGGCTCATCAGGTCGGGCACCGACGCCGGGTCGTCGTTCAGGGTCACGCGCGAGTGCACGCCCAGCGGCAGTTCCTTCATGTCGTGCGACTGCACCAGCGTGGTCGCGTTCACCGTCACCAGGCGCGGGAAGCCCTGGGACAGCACCGCGAAGAAGGGCAGCTTGGGGTTGCCGCCCAGCGCCTTGAGCACGGCGACCTTGGCACCGAGGTGGCCGTCTTCCTGCGACCAGCCGGCCATGCGCGAGAACGAGATCAGCGGCAGGCGCCAGCCGCGCCAGCGGACGCGTCCCAGCAGCCACTCCGGCGCGTTCTCGACGGCCTCGGGTTCGGAGAACGTGATGACCTCGGCCACGTTGGCGTTGGGCAACAGCAGGCGGCCGTTGGTGACGGTGATCAGGACGCCGCGGATGTCGCGCTGGGCATTCATGGGTGTTCTCCGGGATCCTTCGGTGGAAGCTGGCTTACTTCCAGCGTTCGATGACGATGCGCGCCAATTCGGCGGGGCTGGCGGCGACCGCGCCGGCGCTGATGATCTGGCCTGCGGCGGTGGCGTCGAAGCACGATTCGGGGTCCTGCGCGAGCACCAGCCCGCCCGCGCCCTGCAGCCCCAGCACCGCGGGCACCACCGACGGGTCGGCGCCGCTGAGCAGCAGCACCATGCTGTCGGCGGCGGGCAGTGCCGCGGCCACGTCGGCCAGCGCCGCCACGTCCACGTAGGTGAAGCCGCGGCCGTCGTGGCGAACGCCCACGCCGGGCTGCAGCAGGCCGACGCGTCCGGCGAAGGCGATCTTGCCGGGGGTGGCGAGGTCCAGCGGCAGTTTGCTGGCCTTGGCCAGCTGGCCCAGCAGGCGGTCGTGCTTGCCCGTGTCCAGGTGCTGGTAAAGCAGCACGGGCACCGGGAGGTTGGGCGGCAGCGCCGACAGCAGCTGGCGCACGGCATCCGGTCCGCCCAGGCCGGCAATCACCAGCAGGGCGCCGGGTGCCGCGGGGCGGTTGTCCACGGCGGCGTCGGTATCGGCGTCCACCAGGCTCAGGTGCGAGGCCGGCGCGGGCGGCCTGGCCTCGACCGGCGCCGGCGTCGCCGCGGCCGCCGCGACGGGCGCCGCGGGTGCGGAGTGGTCGCCGTCCATCGGCATCAGCTCCAGCGCGCCGAAGCCTCCGCTGGTGCGCGCAGGCGGCGGCGCGGCGGCCGGTGGCGACGAAGCGGCCGACCGCGGCTCCGGGGCCGCGTTGCTGGTGAAGTCCAGCGGTGCCGGCTCGGGCTCGCGCTCCTGGGCCTCGTAGGCCTCGAGCTGGGCGGCCAGCGCCGCGACGTCGTCGTCCAGGTGTTCGCCCAGCGGTGCCTCGGCGTCGGCGTACGAGGAAAAATTCACCGTGCCCTCGTCCAGCGCGATGTCCGCCAGCAGCGGCTCGTCGTCCAGCGGGGCGTCGTCGGATACCTGCGCGGTCGGCAGCGGGCTGCCTTCCTCGGGCAGCGCGGAGAGGTCGATCTCGAAGTCGGCGGCGTTGAATTCCAGGTCGTCCAGGTCTGAACCGGTGGCCTGGATCGCGGGCGCGGCGATCTCGTCCCCGGCGCTTTCCATCGCCAGCTCCAGCCCGCCCAGGTCGAGGTCCAGGGACAGGTCGTCTTCCAGCCCCGGTGCGGCCTCGGCGTGCGCGGGCGCCGGCACGGCCTCGGGCGCCGGCACGTCCACGACGGCCAGCGACGGTTCGGTCGGCACCCATTCGGACAGGTCGAGCGATTCGGCGGCGTAGTCTTCCAGCTTCTCACCGGCCATTTCCTGGGCCGGCGTGGGCGGTGCGCCCGGCTCCAGCGTCAGGTTGGCCTCGGGCAGCTGGTCGGACCCGCCCGGCGCCGGCGGCAGCAGGTCAGTGCCCACCAGCTTGGCGGCCAGGTGCCGGGCCCAGCGCGCGAGGTCCCAGCCGTCCAGCTGGCGGGTGGTCTCGGCGTCGTCGTACATCACGTCAATGCCGGGCGCGGCCAGCAGGTCGTCGAAGCGCGACAGCGAATCCTCGATCGCCGGCTCCAGGCTCACCAGCACCACGGTCGGCTTTTCACCGGCTACCTGCCCGGGGTCGAGCTCGGCCGGATCGCCTTCGGCGACCAGGCGGGCGCCCAGCTCCGCCAGGGCGCGGCGCAGCTGGTCGCGGGCATCGCCGGGACGGGCCAGCAGGGCGACGCGAACCGGTGAATCAAGCATCGGCCGGCTCCAGGCCCAGCATCTCGAACACGTTCCGCATCAGCTCGACTTCCTGGTAGGGCTTGCCGAGGTAGCGGTTCACGCCGATGTCGAACGCGCGCTGGCGATGCTTCTCGCCGGTGCGCGAGGTGATCATGATGATCGGCACGTCCTTCAGGCGCGGGTCCGACTTCATGTTCTGGGCCAGCTCGTAGCCGTCCATGCGCGGCATTTCGATGTCGAGCAGCATCAGGTCGGGCACGCGCTCGGCCATCTTCTCGATGGCGTCCACGCCGTCCTTCGCCGTCAGCACTTCCATGTTGTGGCGTTCCAGCACGCGGCCGGTGACCTTGCGCATGGTGATGGAATCGTCCACCACCATCACCGCCGGGATGCGGCGGACCGGCGCGGCCGGGGCCGGCGCCACGACGAGGGCGTCGCGGTCGATGTTGGCCTGGCGACGCACCAGCGGCGCGACGTCCAGGATCACCACGACGCGGCCGTCGCCCATGATGGTGGCGCCGAAGATGCCCGGGATCGAGTTGACCTGCGGACCCACCGGCTTGACCACGATTTCCTTGCTGCCCAGCACCTGGTCGATGCAGATGGCGGCGCGCAGGTCACCCGAGCGGGCCAGCAGCAGCGGCATCTGCAGGCTGTCCTGCGCCTTGGCCGGGGCGTGGCCGATCAGCCTGCCCAGGTCGTGGATGGCGTAGGACTCGCCGGCGTACGTGAAGCTCGGGGTGTCGGTGGCGAGCTGCTTCTCCAGCTCGGCGCGACCCATGCGGCCCACGCCCTGCACCGAGGCGATCGGCACCGCGAAGCTGCTGTCGCCGATCTTGACGAACACGGCCTGGGTGACCGCCAGCGTGAACGGCAGGCGGATGGTGAAGACGCTGCCCTTGCCGACTTCCGACTCGATGCCCAGCGAGCCGCCGAGCTGGCGGATCTCGCTGTAGACCACGTCCATGCCGACGCCACGGCCGGCCAGGCGGCTGACCGACTCGGCGGTGGAGAAGCCGGTTTCGAGGATGAAGCCGTAAAGCGTGGCGTCGGACACCTCGGCGTCGGCCTTGAGCAGGCCGCGCTCGATCGCCTTGCGGCGGATCGCTTCCTTGTCCATGCCGCGGCCGTCGTCGCTGACCTTGATGACGACTTCGGAACCTTCACGCTGCACCAGGATGCGGACCGTGCCTTCCTCGGGCTTGCGGGCGGCGCGGCGGTCGGCCGGCATTTCCAGGCCGTGCGCGACGGCGTTGCGGAGCATGTGCTCCAGCGGCGCGGTCATGCGGTCCAGGACGTTGCGGTCCATTTCGCCGGCGGCACCGTCCACCTTGAGGTTGACCTGCTTGCCGGTGTCGCTGCCCGACTGGCGCAGCACGCGGCGCAGGCGCGGCACCAGGGCGTCGAAGGGCACCATGCGCGTGCGCATGAGGCCTTCCTGCAGGTCCGAGCTGACGCGCGACTGCTGCAGCAGCAGGGTTTCGTACTGGCGCGTCAGGTCGTCCAGCGAACCCTGCAGGCTGACCAGGTCGGCCGCGGACTCGGCGAGCGAACGGGACAGCTGCTGCTGGTTGGTGAAGCGGTCGAGCTCGAGCGGATCGAAGGTTTCGTCGCCCGAATCGCCTTCGCGCTGGTAGCGCGCGACGATCTGCGCTTCGGTTTCGATGTCGAGCTTGCGCAGCTGCTCGCGCAGGCGCGTGGTGGTGGCGCCGAGTTCGCCAAGGTTGGCGCGGAACGCACCGAGCTGCTGCTCGAGGCGTGCGCGGTAGATGGCGACTTCACCGGCGTAGTTCACCAGGCGGTCGAGCAGGTCGGCGCGGATGCGCACCTGTTCCTGCGGGGCGCGCACGCCGCTACCTTCCTCGTCCTCGCCCAGGCCTTCGATCGGCGCCGACAGCGGCGCCATCTCGGTGCCGGAACCGGCGCGCGGGGTGGCGGTGCGGGCGACGACGACGGCCTCTTCCGCGGCGGCGGCCTTGCGGTCGAGCGCGGTGGTGGTCGTGGTGGGCTGGGTGATCTCGGCGGCCGGCGCGCTCAGGTCCACGTCCGCCAGCGGACGGCCCTTGGCGAGCGCGTCGATCTGGCCGATGAGGTTGGCCGGCAGCACGATGGCCTTGCGATCGCCCACGCGCGTGACCATGCCGTGCAGGCGGTCGAAGGCGCGTTCAAGCACCACCACGCCGGTCTGGTCGAGCTCGCGGCGGCCTTCGGCCACCACTTCGAGCAGCGACTCCATGGCGTGGCCCAGTTCGCCGATGGCGAAGATGCCGGCCATGCGGGCGCCGCCCTTGAGCGTGTGCAGGTCGCGCTGCAGGCCCACGACCAGCTCGCGGTCGTTGGTCTTTTCGCGCAGGTCGGCCAGCAGGCCGTCGGAATGGTCGAGCAGGTCGCCCGATTCTTCCAGGAAGATGTCGAGCAGCTCGACGTCGATGTCGCTGGTGTCGAGCTCGGCGTCCGGATCGTCCGGGTCCAGGGCCAGCGGCACCTCGGTACGGGCGGAGGTTTCGTGCTGTTCGATCTCGACGTGCGCCGCGACGGGCTCGGCGGCGGCGGGGGCTTCGGCCACGGGGGCTTCTGCGACGGCCTCGTTTTCGGACGGTTCGTCTTCGAACAGCAACTCACCGTCGTTGATCGCACCAGCCTCGGCCTCGACCGGGAACTCGGCCTGCCCGGCCTGCGCATCGGCGAACGGCTCGACCGGCGGCGCGGAACCCTCGGGCGACGTCAGCGCCTCGAGTTCTTCCAGGCTCATGCCGTAGAAGTCATCGGCGGCGGATTCGGCGGGAGCGGCGGCATCCACCGCGGCGATGGCAGCCGCGGTGGCTTCGGCGGCGGCAGTGGCCGCGGCGGCTTCGGCGGCTTCCTGGGCGGCGGCTTCGGCGGCGGCGGCTTCGGCGGCAGCTTCGGCGGCGGCGGCTTCGGCAGCAGCGGCTTCCGCAGCAGCGGCCTCGGCGGCGGCAGCTTCGGCGGCAGCCGCTTCGGCGGCAGCGGCTTCCACAGCAGCCGCTTCGGCAGCGGCGGCTTCGGCAGCGGCGGCTTCGGCAGCAGCCGCTTCGGCAGCGGCGGCTTCGGCAGCAGCGGCTTCGGCAGCAGCGGCTTCGGCAGCAGCGGCTTCGGCTGCGGCGGCTTCGGCGGCAGCGGCTTCGGCAGCAGCGGCTTCGGCTGCGGCGGCTTCGGCGGCAGCCGCTTCGGCGGCAGCGGCTTCCGCAGCAGCCGCTTCGGCAGCGGCCGCTTCGGCGGCGGCAAACTCGGCGGCAAGTTCAGCGGCGACGGCGTCAGCAGCAGCGGCTTCAGCGGCGGCGGCTTCGGCGGCGGCAAGTTCGGCAGCGAGTTCAGCAGCCGCGGCGTCAGCGGCGGCAGCTTCCGCAGCAGCCGCTTCGGCGGCTTCAGCGGCGGCAAGTTCAGCGGCGGCGGCTTCGGCGGCAGCGGCGTCAGCGTCGGCAGAGAACGCCGCTGCTTCGGCCAGCAGCTCCGCGTCGGTCACGAGCGGGCCGGCGCTGGCCTCGTCAGACTCGGTGATGGACAGGAACGGGGCGCCGGCATCCTGCGCGGCGGGCGCCTCGAGGAAGGCGTCGAGCGACACACGCTCCTGCTCGAACGTCGGCTCGGTGGCCGGACGTTCCACCGTGATGGCGGCGCCGAAGCTCGGGAGACCGGACAGATCCGGCGCTTCCATCGGAACCGGCGTCGGCATGACGCCTTCCGGCTCCTCGGGATGCAGCGGCATCGGCACCGTCGATTCCGGCAGGCCGTCGCGCAGCTGCATGGCGCGTGCGGCGAGTTCGGGGAAGTGCGGCACCGTGGGGCGCGGGCGCTCCAGCGCCACGATGACTTCGCGGATGGCGGCGGCGGTTTCGGCCACCACGGCCACGCCCTGGTCGGACGGCGTGCGCTGGTTGGCCAGCGAACGCTTCATGTAGCCCTCCACCGGCGCGGTGACGTCGGTGAGTGCGGTGACCTCGGTCATCGCGAACGCGCCGTTCATGGTGTGGATGGCGCGCAGGAGCTGGTCGCTGACGGGCTGCGGACCGCGCGCGCGGCAGGCGTCCAGCCAGGCGTCGACGGTTTCCAGATGGCCCGCCACTTCGGGCTTGAGGATCTCGAACAGCACCGGGTCGATCGCGAAGCCACCGGTGTCGTCCTGCGCCTCGACTTCGAGCACCGCGGGCACGACCACCTCGGCCTCGACCGGCGCGGCCTCGACCGGCGCCACCGGCTCGGCCGCGGCGGGCAAGCTCGGAGCCGCCGCGAACTGCACCGGCTGGTAGAACACTTCCTCGCCCGCGGAAACGCGGTCGGCCAGCTGCTGGATGCCGTCCAGGTCGGCGTGCACCGATTCGCCCTGCAGCGCGGCGCGCAGCAGCGGCAACGTGTTGAACGCGTTCTCGATCAGCGACACCACGGCCGGGCTGGCCTTGCGGGTGCCGTCGAGCACGCGGTTGAGCGCGCTTTCGACCTTCCAGCTGAACTCGCCCAGCGCCTTGGCACCGACCAGGCGGCCGCTGCCCTTGAGCGTGTGGAACACGCGGCGGATGGGCCGCAGCTGCTCCATGTTGTCCGGCTGCTTGCGCCAGGTGGGCAGCAGCTGTTCGAGGTTGCCGATTTCCTCCTGGAATTCCTCCAGGAAAACTTCGCGGATTTCGTCGTCGATTTCGTCGCTGGTGCCGTCGAAGCCCGGAATGAGCGGCAGGCTGGCCACGGCGGCCTGGCCATAGGTCGGGCCCGGCACGGACGCCGCAGGCGCGGCGGATGCCGCCACCTCGGCCACCAGATCGGCCGGCATGGCGAAGGCTGAAGTGAGCTCGACCATGGGCTCGGCCACGGGCTCGGGCGCAGGCTCGGCAACGGGGGCCGGGGCGGCCTCCACCACCGGCGGCGGCGCCGCGGCGACCACGGGCTCGGCCGCGACCACCACCGGCGCGGGTGCGAAGACCGCCGGAGCGGCCTCGGCAGGCGCGGCCGCCGGGATGCGGCTGGCCACGTTGGCCAGGTCTTCGGCCGGCAGCGGCCAGTAGCCGAGCGACTCGAGGTTCTGGCGGGCCACGTCGAGGATCTGGTCGCGCTTGGGGCGGCGGTCGCGCAGCGCTTCCAGGTAGTACTCAAGGCTGGCCAGCGTGTCGGCCAGGCGGTCCATCTGCTGCCCGTTGGGCACGCGATGGCGGCGCAGCAGTTCACTTTCGGTGAAGCGGCGCACGGCGCCGAGGTACTTGGGCGCGTCTTCCAGTTCGAGGATGCGCAGCGCACCGGAGACTTCCTCCAGCAGGCGCGGCACGTCGGCCAGCTGGGCGTGGTCCCAATGGGTTTCGACGAAGGCGACGAAGCACTGGCGGGCCTGGGCGAAGTTGGCGATCGCCTCCTTCACCAGCACCTCGAGCACCTTGCGGGCTTCGTTGCTGGGCAGCGGGGATTCGTCCGGGACCGCCGCGCTGGCGGCGCCGTCGTCGGCTTCGCCGAGGCGGGCCACCTGGTCGTCGAGCGAGGCTTCGACGTAGAGCAGCGCACCGGCGATGTCGAGCAGGCTCGACTCGTCGGCGACGCGCTCGCCGCTGACCAGGGCGTGGATGGCGTTGCGCTGGTCCTGGACCACGCGGCGCGGAACGCCCAAGCCCAGCATGCCCAGCGTGTCGGCGACGCGGTCGAGCGCCTCCACCTGGTCGCCCAGGTCGCCGGCGGGGGCTTCGGGGGTGCGCAGGTGCAGGTCGAGCGCGTCCTTGACGCGCAGCAGGTCTTCCTTGATGGCCACGGCCACGGTGGACAGCAGGGCGCGGTTGCGGCCGCTCAGGCTGCCGCGGGCGTGGGCCAGTTCGGATTCGCTGGGCAGGTATTCGCCCAGGCCGAAGACGGTGCGGATTTCGCCGATGCGGCCGTTGTCGGTCTGCGCGTGGGCGACGAAATACAGCAGCTGGCGCGTGAGCTCCAGCGGCGGGTCGCTGCGGAAGGCGGCGTCACCGCCGTCGGCCAGGCGCTTGATTTCGCGCTCGACCTTGGCCAGCGCCTGCTTGAGCGGCTTGGAGGCCTCGAAGGCGTTCTTGGCCAGGGCGTCAAGCGTGCCGGCCGCGACCCAGAACAGGCGGCGCGCGTGCTCGGCGTCGGTGATCGGCACCAGCTGCTCGCACACGTCGGTGAGGTCGCGGATGGTGGCGGCGCTGTTGTCGTCCTTGAGCCAGCGCAGCAGTGCGCCCTGGAACAGGTTGCGCAGCGTCTCGGCGCGGCGCTTGAGCTCTTCGGTGGGCAGCGGCTGCGCCGGGCCGGCGGCGTTGGCCGGAAGCGGGCGGGACAGGTCGGGCGAGAACAGCACCGACTCGGAAAGGCCCTTTTCGCCGCGCGGTTCGCGCAGTTCGTTGAGCAGCGGCAGCAACACGATGGGGATGTCGCGGTGGCCGCTCTGCAGGCGCTCGAGGTAATCGGGCAACTGCACGATGCCGCGCATCAGCGCGGCGTAGCCGGTGTCGCGTTCGGCAACCCGGTTCTCGGCCAGCGCGCGGGCGAGCTGCTCCATTTCCTCGGCCACCATGGCGGCGCCGTAGAGTTCGACCATGCGCAGCGTTCCCTGCACCTGGTGCAGGTAGGTGACGCAGGACTTGAGCTGGCCCGGATCCTCGCCCTCCTCGACGTAAGCCTCGAGCGCCTGGCGAGCCTGGCGCAGCGTTTCGTCGAGCTCGGGCTTGACCCAAGTGAGCGTGGTGAAATCGATGTTCTCGTGAAGCCTCATGCCGAGGTCCTGTCAGGGCACGGACGCCTGGTCAGGCGGCCGTGCCGTAGGGTTGCCAATGACCCAACAACGGTTCCGGGCATCAGCCCGGCAGCTTGAAGTCGGCGACCGAGCGACGCAGGTCCGCGGCCAGCTGGGCGAGGTTTCCGATCGACTCCGCCGTCTGGTTCGCGCCGTGCGACGTCTGGGTGGTGATCTCCTGAATCACGCTCATGGTGGCCGTGATGCTGGTCGCCGCGGTGGACTGCTGGCGGGCCGCCTGGGAGATGTTCTGGATGAGGTCGGCAAGGTCGTTGGACACCTTTTCGATCTCGCCCAGCGCCAGGCCCGCGTCTTCGGCCAGGCGGGCACCGGCGACCACTTCCGCGGTCGTCTGTTCCATCGAGCTGACGGCTTCGTTGGTGTCGGACTGAATGGTCTGCACCAGGGCCTCGATTCGCTTGGTCGCGTTCGAGGCGCGTTCCGCGAGTCGCTGCACTTCGTCGGCCACCACCGCGAAGCCTCGGCCGGCTTCACCGGCGGAGGCCGCCTGGATGGCGGCGTTCAGCGCCAGGATGTTCGTCTGCTCGGAAATGTCGTTGATCAGTTCCACGATCGAGCCGATTTCCTGCGAGCTTTCGCCCAGCCGCTTGATTCGCTTCGAGGTTTCCTGGATCTGGTCACGGATGTTGTCCATGCCCTGGATCGTCTGGCGCACCACTTCGGCGCCCTTGGCGGCGATCTGCACGGAGCGCTGCGCCACGTCGGCCGATTCGACCGAGTTCTTCGACACCTCGTCAATGGACGACGCCATCTCGTTGATCTGCGCCGAGGCCGAGGCGATCTGCTGGGCCTGGTGTTCGGCGGCTTCGGCCAGGTGCATGGCGGTGGCCTGCGTTTCCTGGGCGGCGGCGGCGACCTGCACGGCCGTTTCGTTAATGGTGGACACCAGGGATCGCAGCGCTTCCACCGCGAAGTTGATGGAGTCGGCGATCGCGCCGGTGATGTCCTCGGTGACCGTGGCCTTGACCGTCAGGTCGCCTTCGGCGAGCGAACCCATTTCGTCCAGCAGCCGCAGGATGGCCTCCTGGTTGCGCTGGTTGAGCTCCTGGGTGGTGCCGAGGCGGCGACGCTGGTCGCGGAAGATGGTGCCGAGCAGGAAGAACAGGCCGACCACGGCGCCGATGCCGCCGCCGATGGCCCAGTAGTTGTTCGGGAACAGGCGGGCGAAGTTGATGTTGTCGAAGCTGGTGAACAGCGCCTGGCTGTTTTCCAGCAGGACGTTGGACTCTTCCGAGATCTGGGTCGCGGCGCCCTGCACTTCGGCCAGGTCGGCCGAGGCGCCCAGCACGATGTCCAGGTCGGCCTGGGCTTCGCCGTACTGCGTTTCCACCGCGTCCAGGGCCGCCAGGCCGGCGGCCGTGGTCAGGCGGTTGACGCCGAGTTCCTCGTTGCCGTTGCGCAGGCCGTCGAGCACCTGGGCGAACACCGTGGCGTCGCGCGACAGCGCGTCGGCGGCCGAGACGGTGTTTTCACCGCCGGCGATGATTTCCGTCACGCGGCGCGACATGCGGTCGGCCAGCACGATCTGGCGGTTGGCGATGGAGATCTGCGAGGCCGGGGCGTTGGCGTCGGAGAGGGCGCGCACCACTTCGTCGAGCTGGAAGGCCAGTCGCGGCACGCGGGCCGTGAACTGGGCCGCCGTGTCGGCGAGGTTGAGCACCTTGTCTTCGTTCTGCTCGATGCTGGTGGCGGCGTCCGCCATCGGCTGCCAGGTCTCGATGACCTTGCCCAGCGCGCTGCTGACGCCCAGGGCGTTGGGGTTGCCCTCGTAGCCGTCCACGCCTTCGGCCGCGCTGCCGGTCCGCAGGGCGGCGACGATCGAGTCGATGCGCGACTTGGTCGCCTTGAACTCGACGAAGGCGTCGGCGTTACCGTCGACGGCTTCCTGGGTGTACTTCGCCAACTGCTGCGACAACACCTGCAGGTCGGCGGTCAGGGCCTTGGCCTTGTCCTCGCGACCGCCGAGGTAGCCGGCGTAGATGAAGTTCGCACCGAGGATCGCGAGCGAGACGATCAGCACGATCGCCCAGAAGCGCAGGCCGATGTTGGTTAGCGTGTCGGTGAACGAGCGCGGATTAGTGCTCATGACTGGACCTCAACCCCTGTTTAAAGACCAACAAAAAAAATCATGCAAAGGACCACTCAGGCGGTGGCCTGGCGGAATTCCGGGGTGCGCGTCAGCAGGTTCATGTTGAACACGCCCCAAGTCTGGTCGGCGAGGCGGTAGGCCTGCGCCACGAAATGGCCGTAACGGCCGTCGCCCTCGCCGTCCATCTGGGCCCGGTGGGTGTCGTTGAACGTGCGCTGGCCGAACAGCTCGTCGATGATCACCGCGACGTTGCCGCCCGCCTGGCGCACCACCAGGCAGCGCTGGCCTTCGTGGACCACGGTGCGCTCGCCCTCGAGGAACTGCTTGAGGTCGACCACCGGCAGCAGGCTGCCGCGGACGTTGGCCACGCCCAGCATCCACGGGTGCGCGCCGGGGACGGCGGTGACCGGCGGCAGCGGCAGGATCTCGACCACTTCGTCGAACGACGACACCAGCCGGCGCTGCCCGAGCCGGAAGCCGACGCCGCGCCAGTGGCCCGCCGCCTCGACCATCTCGGGACGACCCGGGTCGTGGGCGAGCGAGCGGACCTCGTAGTCCAGGAGGGTTTCGAACGGCCCGGCGCGATGGATCTGCGGTTGCTTGGCCATGGTCGCGCCCTCAGCCGGCGGGCACGTACTTGCGGATGGCCGACAGCAGCTCATCGCGGGTGAAGGGCTTGGTGAGGTACTGCTCGGAACCGACGATGCGGCCGCGCGCCTTGTCGAACAGGCCGTCCTTGGACGACAGCATGATGACCGGCGTGGCCTTGAACATCTGGTTGTTCTTGATCAGCGCGCAGGTCTGGTAGCCGTCCAGGCGCGGCATCATGATGTCGACGAAGACGATCTGCGGCTGGTGGTCGGCGATCTTGGACAGGGCTTCGAAACCGTCGGTGGCGGTCACCACGTCGCAGCCCTCTTTCTTGAGCAGGGTTTCGGCGGTGCGGCGGATCGTCTTCGAGTCGTCAATGACCATGACCCGCAAGCCGGCCAGGTGGTTTTCGTCCATCTCACTCCCCATTTCTATGCTTTCCCTGGCAGCGCAGGCCCCGGTCCGGACGCCCGCAGCTTATTAGCTTATATCCCAGCCGGGCGCGAATGTGTCAAGCGCACCTCACTCCGGACGTGACCAAGCGCACGATCCGGGGACGCCCTGCTAGGCTAGGAGGCCTGACCAGGGAGTTGCAGGCGCTGATGGCATTGGACGTGGCCGTGGTGATGGACCCGATCGGCAAGATCAAGATCGGGAAGGATACTAGTTTTGCCATGATGCTCGAGGCCCAGCGCCGCGGGCACAGGCTGCACTACGTGCTGCCCGGGGGCCTGTCGCTGGACGGCGCCGAGGCCATGGCGCGCATGGCCACGGCCGTGGTCCGCGACGACCCGGCCGACTGGTACACCCTGGGCGACCCCGCCACGCGCCCCCTGGCCGAGATGGACGTCGTGCTGATGCGCACCGACCCGCCGGTGGACGCCGACTACCTGCACGACACCCACATCCTGTCGGTGGCCCAGGCCGCGGGCGTGCTGGTGGTGAACGACCCCCGGGGCCTGCGCGACCTCAACGAGAAGCTGGGCGCGCTGCTGTTCCCCCAGTGCTGCCCGCCCACCCTGGTGTCGCGCGACGCCGCCCGGCTGCGCGCCTTCGTGGCCGGGCACGGGCAGGCCGTGCTCAAGCCCCTGGACGGCATGGGCGGCCGGTCCATCTTCCGGGTCAGCCACGGCGACCCGAACCTGAACGTGATCCTGGAAACGCTGACCGACGGCGGCCGCCACCTGGCCCTGGCCCAGCGCTTCATTCCGGAAATCAAGGACGGCGACAAGCGCATCCTGCTGGTGGACGGCGAGCCGGTGCCCTACTGCCTGGCCCGCATCCCCCAGGGCGACGAGTTCCGCGGCAACCTGGCCGCCGGCGGACGCGGCGAGGGCCGCCCGCTGTCCGAGCGCGACCGCTGGATCGCCGCCCAGGTCGGGCCCGAGCTCAAGCGCCGGGGCATGCTGTTCGTCGGCCTGGACGTGATCGGCGACTGGCTTACCGAGGTCAACGTCACCAGCCCCACCTGCGTGCGCGAGCTCGACGCCCAGTTCGGCCTGAACATCGCCGGCCAGCTGTTCGACGCCATCGAGGCCCGACGGGCCGGCCGGGACTGAGTGGCCGCGGCCCCCGCCATCGGGCCCGCCGAGCGCCTCAGCGCCACGATGGCGCTGTCGCTGGTGGTGTTCGGGGTCCTGATCCTGGGCGTGGGCTTCACCCGGGACGACGCGGCGCCGGTCACGCCCACGCTGGACGTGATCCTGACCGAGACCCGCAGCGACCAGCCGCCCCAGGACGCCGATTTCATCGCCCAGGCCAACAACCAGGGCGGCGGCGAAAGCGACCGGCCCGAGCGCCCCCGCGAGGAACAGCTGGCGCCGGTGCCCAAGGCCGACCCCGGCGTGGCGCCCGAACCCCTGGAGGCCCAGGCCCCACCGCCCGAGCCCGAGCCCATCCCGCGCGTGCTCAGCACCCTCGCGCCCAGCCCCGTGGTCCTGCCGGTGCCCAAGGACCAGCGCGAGACCGAGCCCAGCCTGCTGCCGCCGGGCCGCGAGCTGGTGGAGCAAAGCCTGGAAATGGCCCGACTGGCCGCCGAGATCGAACGGCGCCAGGAGCTGATGGCCAAGCGCCCCAAGCGCAAGTTCATTTCCGCCAGCACCCGGGAATACGAATACGCCACCTACCTGCGCGCCTGGGTGGCCAAGGTCGAACGCGTGGGCAACCTCAACTACCCCGACGAGGCGCGCCGGCGCGGCCTGGGCGGCCGGCTGGTGATGACGGTGGCGGTGCGGCGCGACGGCAGCATCGAGGAGATCGTGCTCAACCGCAGCAGCGGCCTGGGCGTGCTGGACCAGGCGGCCATGCGCATCGTGCGCCTGTCCGAGCCTTACCCGCCGCTGCCGCGCACCCAGGAAAACATCGACGTGCTGCACATCACGCGCACCTGGCAGTTCCAGAACGGCAGCGTGGCCAGCGAATAGCGGCCAGGCCCGGGCTCAGTCGCCCAGCAGCGCGTCAATCACCGCCATGCGCACCGGCAGGCCGTTGGCCACCTGCTGCAGCACCACCGACTGCGGACCGTCGGCCACCCCGCCGTCGATTTCCACGCCCCGGTTCATCGGGCCCGGGTGCATCACCAGCGCGCCGGGCGCCGCCAGCGCCACGCGCGCCGGGCTCAGCCCGAAGTCGCGGTAGTAGCCTTCCAGCGAAGGCACCAGGCCCTCGTCCATGCGCTCGCGCTGCAGGCGCAGCATGATCGCGGCGTCCACGCCGGCCACGGCCTGGTCGAAGTCGTTGAAGACGCGGCAGCCGCGCAGCACGTCGTCGCCGGGCAGCAGGTTGGCCGGGCCGCAGACGCGGATCTCGCCGCAGCCCAGCGCGCGCAGCGCGTGCAGGTCTGAGCGCGCGACGCGCGAGTGCTTGAGGTCGCCGGCGATCAGCACGGTGAGCTTCGAGAAATCGCGGCCCTTGTGCTGGCGCAGCGTCAGCATGTCCAGCAGGCCCTGGGTGGGGTGTGCGGAGCGGCCGTCGCCGGCGTTGATGAAGCGCGTGCCCGGCGCCGCACCGGCGGCCAGCGCCGCCACGGCGCCGTCATCGGCGTGGCGCACCACGAACACGTCCACGCCCATGGCCTCGAGCGTGCGCATGGTGTCGAGCGCGCTTTCGCCCTTCTTGGTGGACGAGGTGGTGACGTCGAAGTTCAGCACGTCCATGCCCAGCCGCGTCGCCGCCAGCTGGAAGCTGCTGCGGGTGCGGGTGGAGGTTTCGAAGAACAGCGTGCACAGCGTGCGCCCGGGCTGGCGCCCGCGCATCGCCGTGCCCGAGTGCGCGTGCGGCAGCATCGCCTGGGCGCGGTCGAGCAGGTCTTCGAGCACGGGGGCCGGCAGGCCGTCCAGGCTGAGCAGGTGGCGCAGGCGGCCGTCGGCGGAATACTGGAGGTCGTGGCTCATGGCGCGGGGGATCCGGTGTCGAGGGGATGGCGGGACTGGGGCTGGGTGAGCCAGCGTTCGAGGATGACGACCGCGGCCAGCGCGTCGAGCGTGGCGGCCTGCGATTTCTTGCGGGCGCCGGCGGCGCGACCGGCGGCGAAGCGCTGCGCGGCCTCGCGCGAACTCAGGGTTTCGTCCACCTGGTCCACCGGCAGCGCGTAGCGCCGGGCCAGGCTGCGGGCGAAGCCGCGGGCGCGCTGGCGTGCGGGCTGGTCGCCGCCGTCCAGCGGCACCGGGTCGCCCACCACCAGGGCCTGCGGCTGCCACTCCTTCACCCAGCGGTCGAGCTGCGCCCAGTCGGGGCCGCCGCCGTGCACGTCCAGCACGCCCACTTCGCGCGCGCTCAGGGTGACGGTGTTGCCCACCGCCACGCCGATGCGCTTGGCGCCCACGTCGAAAGCCAGCAGCGTGGT
>Ga0138256_10003480_pt1 | contig 16731 bp, 16 predicted proteins | sample KNB2016incub_MG_FD_105486 | JGI IMG/M metagenome (GOLD analysis project Ga0138256, IMG submission 105486) | Active sludge microbial communities from wastewater in Klosterneuburg, Austria - KNB2014incub_MG | ecosystem: Engineered > WWTP > Activated sludge > Unclassified | place: Austria... | reverse complement strand
CCTTCTTTAAGGCAAAGGGTTAACCAATACATGAGCCAGGTTGAATATTATTTACATGAAACCGCCCTGCCCCAGGATTTTAAATACCTGGCCATTGTGGAGAGCGGGTTTAAAAATGCGGTGTCCAGTGCCGGAGCAGCTGGTTTCTGGCAGCTTATGCCTGAAACTGCACGTGAATACGGCCTGGTGGTTAATGGACTGGTTGATGAACGAAATGATTTTAATAAAGCAACCCATGCAGCTTGCAAAGTGCTGGCAAATTATTATCTCTATATCAGAAAAAAATTTGGCATTTCATCCTGGGTTTTAACTGCTGCCGCTTACAATAATGGTATCGGGAATATTCAAAATGCAATTACCAAACAGGGAACAAATTATTTTCAGATGAAATTAAATGAAGAGACCGCTGCATATGTTTATAAAATTATTGCCGTCAAAGAATTATTTGAATATCCCGAATTATATATGAAAGATTTCGGTTACAATATTTTTAATACAGCAAAAGCCCCGAAATCAAAAAAAATAAATGATGATAACGTTTCTGATAATGTAGGAGGCATGACCGTTAAGATAGATGAGAATGATGGCGAGCACCCTGTTAATCTTGTAAAGGGTTCTAAAATGGTCAGAAAAGCAGACCTTTCAAAAGTAAAGTATGTCTCGGCCCAGATAATAGGTAAGTATAAAAATTTCAAGGATAATGATATTATATCGCTGAAACTGCTGGACGACCTTCAGGTGTATAACCGGTTTACCGGCAAAGGTGTAACCATCCAGGGCAGGGGGTGGATAATTGATGGCCGTGTGATGATTGATCTTGGTTACGATCATACAGTAATATTATATGATCTTAAAAATGAAAAGGGGGTAGCAAAAAAATCGCTAAAAAATAAAGAACTTGTTTTAATGAAAGTAACACTTGACGGGAAATGATTTTTTCTTTAGTATTAAATACCTGAATAATCCTTTAACAAAATTTTTATATGGAGTAAATACAAACATGCATCTGAGGTTAACTGATCAAAACAACCCTGTATGCACATCAAACCCGCTTTACTCTTTGTATTCCTGCTTTGTTTAGCCTGCAATAATAATGCGTCTTCCGGTAAAAATAGAAATACTGCCGGCACCAATCATTTTACTGATGAAAATCCATATGGTACTGTCAGTAAGATTCCATTACCTGAAGGATTTGAAAGAGAAACCCATGTTCCAACTTCGTTTGCTCATTATTTAAATACGCTGGGATTAAAGAAAGATAAAACTGTTTATCTTTTTAACGGGCAATCCAAATGGAATCAGGCTGCGCAGTTTGCTGTATTGGATATTTCTGTTGGAAACAAAGATCTGCAACAGTGTGCTGATGCTGTGATGCGTATGAGGGCCGAGCATCTCTTTACTCAAAAAGCATTTGATAAAATAATATTTTTCGACAATGATCATACTCCATATAAATTCTCCTCACCCTTTTCAAGGGGGACTTTTTTGAACTATTTAAACCGGGTCTTTGGCATGTGTGGCTCAGCATCTCTGTCAAAACAATTAAAAACTGTAGACAATTTTGCAGATATAAAACCCGGAGATGTATTGATAAGGGGTGGCTTCCCTGGTCATGCAGTAATGGTAATGGATGTTGCTATTAATAAAAGCGGCAAAAAAATATACCTGTTGGCGCAGAGTTATATGCCGGCACAGGATATTCATCTGCTGAAAAATCCAATGAACGAAAATTTATCACCATGGTACGAAGTAAATGATAATAACCTGATAGAAACACCTGAATATACATTTACCAGGAATGAATTAAAGCGTTGGTAAAAAATAAAAGGTTTCTGAAAATCAGAAACCTTTTTGTCGGGATGACAAGATTCGAACTTGCGACCCCACGCCCCCCAGACGTGTGCGCTACCGGGCTGCGCTACATCCCGAACTTATAATATTTTTTATCCTGATCTGTATCTTACCACAGGTGAGATAACATACTGAATGCCGGCCCGCAAAAGTAATTGAAAATTTTCAACTTTAAAAACATCAACTTATCTTATCTTAGCGCAACTTTTTACTACATGAATGTTTTAATAAAGCAGGCAAAAATAATTTCTCCCTCCTCTCCGCTTAACGGACAAACAAAAGATATTTTAATAACCGATGGAATAATCTCAAAAATTGCTGATAGTATTAGTGATAAATCAGACCAGGTAATTGAACAAGATGGTTTATGTGTAAGTATTGGCTGGATGGATACATTTGCTGATTTTGCAGACCCCGGATTTGAATATAAAGAGAGTATAGAAACAGGCGCAAGTGCTGCAGCAGCCGGAGGTTTTACAGATATCATGCTGATCCCGAACAGTAACCCGGTCGTTGATAATAAAGCGCAGGTGGAATATATTGTTCAGAAAGCAAAGCAGGTTGCCGTAAATATTCATCCAATTGGAGCAGTAACCAAACAAACCGGGGGCAAGGAACTTTCTGAAATGTATGATATGCGTCAATCCGGCGCCCTGGCTTTCAGTGATGGAATTCATCCGATACAGAATTCAGGTCTATTATTAAAGTCTTTGCAATATGTAAAAAGTTTTGATGGTACGGTTATTCAAATACCCGATGATACCAGTATTGGCGCAAATGGATTGATGAATGAAGGGATCATTTCAACACAGATGGGTTTACCCGGCAAACCCGCAATGGCTGAAGAACTATTGGTGGCCAGAGATATTAAATTGACAAGGTATGCCGACAGTAAATTACATTTTACCGGCGTATCATCTCCAAAAAGCCTTGAATACATAAAAAGAGCAAAAGAAGGAGGAATAAATATAACCTGTTCTGTAACCCCCTACCAGGTTTTCTTTTGTGATGAAGACCTGCAGCAATACGATACCAATTTAAAGTTGAATCCTCCACTGCGTAACCGTGCCGATATGCTGGCTATCCGCAAAGCATTGACAGAGGGTTATATTGATTGCGTGGCTTCTCATCATATGCCGCAGCATTGGGACAGCAAGACCTGCGAATTTGAATATGCAAAACCCGGAATGATTGCTTTAGAAACTATGTTTGCGGTAATAACAACCAATGGTTTACCGGTTGAGACTTTTGTAAACATGCAAACAGTAAATACCAGAAATATATTTGGCCTGGCAATACCAGAAATTAAAGAAGGAGCAACTGCCTGCCTTAGTTTATTTTTACCAACTGCCGAATTTAGTTTTGATGAAACAATGATACATTCCAAATCGAAGAATACGCCTTTTATTGGAAAAAAACTAAAAGGGAAAATCGTTGGAATAATTAATAAATCCCAAATCCATTTAAACAGTTAACGATGCTGCAGAATTTAAATGCTACAAAAAAAGGAATAATAACGGGCCTGCTTATGATCGGCTTGTCATTGCTGTTTTTTTACACCGGCCAGCCATTTGAAAGTCCGCTGCAATACCTTATTTATGTTTTATATGCAGGAGGGATAATCTGGACGCTTTACACTTTTTCAAAATCGGCAGAAAACAGCAATAAATTTGCAGCATTTTTTCTGCAGGGTTTTAAATGTTTTATTGTGATTACCTTGTTGATGGTGATTTTTACTTTTGTTTTTAACAAATTACATCCTGAGTTTAAAGATCAAATGGCGGTGGCTTACAGAGCTGAACTTGTAAAAAAAGGTAACAGCACAGAAGCAGAAATGCTCAGCAATGTCGAAAAAATGAAAGATTATTATCTTACCATGCTTATCTCAGGAGCTATTTTCGGATACCTGTTGATAGGCGCCGTAATAACAGCATCAACAACATTACTATTTTTGCGCAGAAAATAAAAACAATGGACTTATCAATCGTAATACCACTTTATAACGAAGAAGAATCTTTACCCGAGCTTACTGCATGGATTGAGAAGGTAATGCAGGAAAATAATTTTTCTTATGAAATAATTATGATCGATGACGGCAGCATAGATGAATCATGGAAAATTATTGAGCACCTGAGGGCCGGGAATGCTGGTATTAAGGGAATTAAGTTTCAACGCAATTATGGTAAGAGTGCCGCATTAAATGAAGGCTTTAAGGCAGCACAGGGTGATGTGATAATTACCATGGATGCCGACATGCAGGACAGTCCTGATGAAATTCCCGAACTGCGGAGAATGATCATGGAAGAAGGCTTTGACATGGTGAGTGGCTGGAAGAAAAAGCGCTATGATAATACACTGACTAAAAATATTCCTTCAAAATTATTTAATGCTGCCGCCAGGCGGAGCTCTAAAATTAAACTGCACGACTTTAACTGCGGGCTCAAGTCCTACAAAAAGAAGGTTGTTAAGAGTATTGAGATATACGGAGAGATGCATCGTTATATTCCAATACTGGCAAAGTGGGCGGGTTTCAGGAAGATAGGAGAAAAAGTTGTTGGACACCGTGCCCGTAAATACGGCGTTACAAAATTTGGCTGGGAGCGTTTTGTAAATGGTTTTCTCGACCTGGCTTCCATTATGTTCGTTGGTAAGTTTGGTAAAAGGCCCATGCATTTTTTCGGACTGTGGGGTACCTTATCTTTTTTTGCAGGGTTTGCCATCTTTCTGTACCTCACTATTTCAAAATTCTTCTTCGATATTACCGGGATGACACAACGCCCGCTCTTCTTCTTTGCCATATTAGCTATGATCATTGGTACACAATTATTCCTTGCCGGGTTTATCGGAGAACTGATCTCAAGAAATTCTCCTGAAAGGAATAATTACCTGATTGAAAAAAAGGAAGGCTTATAATTGATAGAACACTGAAAACACTGATTTGGCAGATCAAAACTGATATATGTTACTGCATGAAGAAATAACAGATAAGATTATCAAGAGTTTTTATACTGTATATAATAAATTAGGATACGGTTTTCTTGAAAAAGTGTACGAAAATGCACTCTTATTTGAGCTAAGACAGGATGGCTTAAATAGTGCCAGGCAGGTTCCTATAGAAGTGTATTACAAAGAACAATGTGTAGGTAATTATTTTGCCGACCTGCTTGTTGAAGATTAAGTGATAATAGAACTAAAGGCCGGAGAGGGCTCGATAATTGAAGAACATGAATTACAATTAATTAATTATTTAAAAGCAACAGACAAAGAAATAGGGCTTTTACTTTTATTTGGAAAGAAACCAATTTTCAAAAGAAAGATTTTTACAAATGAACTAAAATAATCTGTTTAAACCAGTCATATCTGTGTCATCTGCGTTCCATAAAGCTAATGTAATCATCATTGGCTCTGCACATCCCTTACGTGGCGGAGGTATCACTACATTCAATGAACGGCTGGCCAGGCAGTTCCAGAGTGAAGGCCACCAGACAGCTATCTTTTCTTTTTCGTTACAGTATCCGGGGTTTTTATTTCCAGGCAAGTCACAGTTTACTGATAAGCCTGCGCCAGATGGTATCCGGATACATACCCGTATTAATTCTATAAATCCTTTTAACTGGTTTGCTGTTGGAAAAGAAATAAAAAAACTAAAACCGGATATTGTAGTGGTAAGGTACTGGATACCACTGATGGGTCCTTGCCTGGGTACCATCCTGCGTATCATCAGAAAAAACAGGCACACAAAGATTATTTGTATTGCCGATAACATAAAGCCGCACGAAAAACGGATCGGCGACAAATGGTTCACCCGTTATTTTATAAAACCGGTTGATGCATTCATTATCATGAGTGAAAAAGTAATGAGCGACCTGCGTTCTTTTACGATAACAAAAAAAGCTGTACTTACACCCCACCCTTTATATGATAATTTTGGTTTAAAAATAACTAAGGAAAAGGCCAGAAAGGAATTGGGAATCGGGAATGCAGAGCTGGTTGTATTGTTCTTCGGTTTTATCCGTAAATATAAAGGGCTTGATATTTTACTGGATGCGTTTAAGATTTTAAAAGAGCAAAAGCAAATTCCCAAATTATTAATCGCCGGCGAATTCTATGAAGACAGGAAATCTTATGACGAGCAAATTGAAAAACTGGCTGTAAAAGATAACCTGGTATTACATACTGACTTTATTCCTGACGGTGAAGTGAAAAATTACTTTTGCGCAGCTGATGTGGTTATACAGCCTTACCGTAATGCGACGCAAAGCGGTGTAACGCCATTGGCCTATCATTTCGAAATTCCAATGATTGTTACAAATGTTGGCGGATTACCGGCCATGGTACCAGATGACAAAGTTGGACTGGTGGCAGAACCAACTGCTGAATCGCTGGCAAATAAAATTCTGGAATATTTTAGGAAAGGCGAAAATTATTTTCTGCCGCATCTTCTGGAAGAAAAGAAAAAACTGAGCTGGACAAAAATGACAGAAACCATCTTTGAAGTTGCCAATAGTAAGTAAATTGCAGTTTTAAACTGAATACATGATCTATAGAAGTAAAGCTCCTTTACGTATTGGCCTTGCAGGTGGTGGCACCGATGTAAGTCCATACAGTGATCAATATGGAGGTGCCATCTTAAATACAACCATTTCTTTATCAGCCTATGCTTCTATTGAGCCCCTTTCACAAAATAAAATAATCGTTCAGGCGCTGGACAGAAACGAAATTCAGGAATTTGACCTGGTGCCGGCATTACCTATCGATGGGAAATTAGACCTGTTAAAAGGTGTCTACAACCGTATACAGAAAGATCATTTACTAGCTTTGCCCGGTTTCAGGCTGTCTACTTTTGTAGATGCACCAGCTGGTTCGGGTTTAGGCACTTCATCAACCTTGGTTGTTGCAGTGCTTGGTGCTTTTGTTGAAATGCTGAAACTTCCTTTAGATGATTACAAGATTGCGCAATATGCTTATGATATTGAACGTAACGACCTGCAGCTGGCCGGCGGTAAACAGGATCAGTATGCCGCAACTTTTGGCGGTGTAAATTTTATGGAATTTTATGCCAATGACAAAGTTATTGTTAACCCTTTGCGTATAAAACCGAAATATTTGCATGAACTCGAAAATAACCTGGTTCTGTATTTTACTTCTACATCAAGGGAGAGTGCAGCTATCATTAACGAACAGGTAAAGAACGTGAATGAGAAAAATGAAAAAAGTATTGAAGCCATGCATCACCTGAAAGACCAGGCCCGGATGATGAAAGAAGCCTTGTTACAGGGTAAACTGGATGAGATTGGCGTTATACTGAATTATGGTTTTGAACAGAAAAGAAATATGGCGGCAAATATAAGCAACAGTGATATTGAAAAAGTTTATGCTGCTGCAAAAACTGCAGGTGCTACCGGTGGTAAAATAAGCGGGGCCGGCGGCGGCGGTTTTATGTTCTTTTACTGCCCTGGTAATACCCGTCATGCCGTTATCAAAACATTGAATACTTTTGGTGGCGTTGTAAGGGATTATTCTTTTACCGAACATGGTTTGACAACCTGGAGCATTTAAAAATAAAATATGATGGATCAGATAAAAAATATAGTACAGTCTTCCATTACGGTAAAACAGGAAGTTTTACAAAATGATGCATTGTTGAAAACGGTACAGGATTGTATTGCCGTTATTGTAAAAGCATTTCAAAATGGCAATAAGGTTTTGTTTTGCGGTAATGGCGGCAGTGCAGCCGATGCACAACATCTTGCTGCTGAATTCAGCGGCAGGTTTTATACCGACAGGGATGCTTTGCCCGCCGAAGCCCTGCATTGCAATACCTCCTATATGACTGCCGTTGCAAATGATTACAGTTATGATGTCATTTATTCCCGTTTAATAAAAGGTATCGGTAACAAAGGGGATGTATTGATTGGCTTGAGCACTTCGGGCAACAGCAAAAATATTTACAATGCTTTTGAAACTGCCAAAGAAAAAGGAATGATCACCATTGCCTTTACCGGAGCAACAGGCGGAACAATGAAAGCGCTTTCCGATTACCTGATCAATGTTCCTTCTGCAGATACACCACGCATACAAGAGAGCCATATTATGCTCGGACATATTATTTGTCAATTAGTGGAGGCTGAATATTTCACCCCCTCCGCCCCCTGAAGGGGGAACCTGGAGCCTGATGAATTAAGATTTCACTTAATCGAAACCTGTTAAATAAATGAATGTAGCTGAAACCAGTGAGATGCAAAGTTCCCCCTTCAGGGGGCGGAGGGGGTTAGAGGCTATCATATTAGCCGGTGGACTGGGCACAAGATTGCGTTCAGTTATTTCTGATATACCTAAATGCATGGCACCGGTGAACGGCATTCCCTTTATCAACTTTATAATTTCTTATCTTAAAAATGAAGGCGTAGAAAGATTTATTTTATCACTTGGGTATAAAAGTGAGGTTGTGACTGAATACGTCAGTAAAACATTTCCAAATTTAGATATTGAATATGTTACAGAGGATAAACCTTTGGGAACAGGAGGAGCAATTAAACTGGCTTGTACTAAAGCTGTCAATAAAGATGTTCTTATTTTGAATGGCGATACCCTTTTTAATATCGACATTAAAAGATTTGCTGAATTTCACCAGGAAAAAAATGCTGACTTTACTCTGGCACTTAAGGAAATGAAAGATTTCAGCCGTTACGGGTCGGTTGAATCTGATTCTTCCGGGGCTTTAAAAGCTTTTCATGAAAAAACTTATTGTGAACAGGGCTTCATTAACGGAGGTGTTTATGTTTTAGATGTACAAAACTTCCTGGAAGAAACACTCCCTGAAGTTTTTTCCTTCGAAAAAGATTTTTTGGAAAAAAATATCCTTAACAAAAAATTCTATGGCCTGCCCTGCGATTATTATTTTATTGATATTGGAATTCCGGAGGATTATACCCGTTTCGTAAACGATTACAATTTAATTTTAGCAAAAAGCAAGTACCAGCAAAAAGAGGCTGGTGATTTTATAGGCGAAGCATTTTTTGAAGGGCTGTTTTCTTTACTGAACAACTAAACTATTATTTTGGCAATTGATTTAAGTAAAATAGATAAAACCTGGACACTCTTTCTCGACAGGGATGGTGTTATCAATCATGAAAAACACGAAGACTATATTCATACCTGGGATGAGTTTTACTTTTATGATGGCGCAAAAGAAGCAATTGTTTTTTTTACAAATATTTTCAACCGAATTATTGTCGTTACCAATCAACGGGGCATCGGCAAAGGCGTTACCCGTTTAGCTGATGTAGAGCTTATCCATAAGAACATGAAATCAAAAATTGAACATGCAGGTGGTAAGATAGATGCTGTTTATTTTTGTCCTGATGTTGACAGCAGCAGCCTCAATCGAAAACCGAATACGGGGATGGGTTTGCAGGCAATAAAGGATTTTCCTGAAATTGATCTTAACAGGTCCATCATGATTGGAAATACCAGCAGTGATATGCAGTTTGGCCGCAACCTTGGCGTGCAGACCATCTTCCTGCCAACCACAAGGCCCGAGGTTGACCTGGATGATAAGCGCATTGATGCCGTTTACGGTTCATTGTTTGCTTTTGCCACCGATCTTAAAAATTATATGTAACAACTCAATCCGTGTAATCCGTGGCTAATCTTTAGTTAATTTTTCTGCCCAAACAATAATTTTATACCCATCTTGTTAAAGGATTAGCTAAATTTATCGCATGAAGAAAATACAGGTTTTACTGTTAGCTGTTTTTATCTGCAATATATCTTTTGCACAGGGTTCCCGTAAAACTAGTTTTAATGATTTACAGGATAATGAAGACTCCCTGAGATATCATGCGGTGCAGATCATTCAGGGGATAAATGCAGAGGACCGCTTAAGAGCTGACAGCATTTTTACCAGGCGTCTGGTACAGTCATTAAAAACTACCAATTCATTCCACTACCCTTTCGAATCACTGCAAACTGTTTCAATCCTGTACTCACCCGACAGTCTGTTCCGCATTTTTACCTGGCAACTGGTGATTAATGAAAATGTGATACGGCAGCATGGTGCCATTCAAATGAAGACCTACGACGGCTCTTTAAAATTATTCCCGTTGATAGATAAATCTGATATAACTATCAATGTTGCTGATACAATCGGTGACAACTACGGTTGGATTGGCGCTATTTATTATAAAATCATCCAGAAAAGGAGCAACAACCGGAATTACTATACCCTGCTCGGTTTTGATGAAAACAATATCCGCAGCAGCCGGAAAATAATTGAAGTATTGGATCTTAGTACCGATCAGCCTGTATTTGGCGGCCGTTATTTCAGTTACGAGGAAGATTCTGTTTTTAAAACTTCCCACAGCCGTTACATTATGGAATATAAAAAAGAAGCCGGTCCAAGGCTTACTTATGATAAAGACCTGGACATGATCATTGTTGAACACCTCATATCAGAATCAAACGAACCAAAAAAGAAATGGACATTGATAGGTGACGGCGACTATGAAGGTTTTAAATGGAAGAATGGCAAATGGGTGCATGTTGAAAAAGTATTTAGTATGGTAACTCCGGACGGGGAGGCACCTGTTCCCAATCCAATCAGAGACCCATCAGGAAATATTAATGAAAACAAATTAAAAGGTGGAGAACCCGAAGGGAATGAAAAGAAGCCTGATACAAAAACTCCTGCAAAAAAGAAAGGTGGCGGATAGTATTTAACCCTCCACTAAAAATGTTCCCAGGTCAACAACCTCTCCTTCACCCATTTTAAATTTTTCCATCTCATATATATCCAGTTTCGGCATAAGCTTACTCTGAAATATCAATGCATCCCCTTTATACAACGCAAAATACAGGTCAGGATATTTCTCCGGATTTAAAAAATCCTTAAAGTCAGCCTGCTTAAAGGAAACCTTTGCCGTTCCATTTTCATCCAGTCCCGATCTGCCCAGGTAATCATCTTCCATCAGGTCTTTTTCGAACAGCCTGAATTCATAGTCAGCGCCTGTTAAAGGCTTATCACTGCCCTTTGCAATAAAACCTGCCTTTACTTCAAAATCCATATCAGCATCTAACGAAAATTTACCCATGATTTTTATTTTAAAAATACAACTTTTTATAACAGCCCTTTGTGAGATTCCTCATAAAGTCACCTGACTAAGGTTTGATATCTTTTGCCTGTACATCAAACAACAAATAGCTGTAATGCACTTCGGCAACAGGTTTTAGTTTGCGTATCCATTCATATTTTCCGGTATTCCAGGTATCTAAGTAATTGTCAACATTTAAAATAAATTTCCCCGCTGCCGGCTTCTCCGGTGCATATTTTACATCAGGATGTTCCTTTAAATAATCATTTATAAAATAACCGGCCTGCCCCAGGTTAATATTGCAGGCGCCTACATACCGGTAAGCATTTTTTTTGTGCCCGATAAACTCGTTGGTATAGGGATAGTAATTATTGAAATACTGGCCAACACTCATTACCAGTAATAGACTTAATATCAGCAGCAGTAATTTATCCTTTTTGCCCTTTGCATACTTAAAGATGATACCGCAAAAAATAAAGATCAGCGGATATATAAAAATGATATGCCTGATACCTGACTGAGACTTATAAAAAAAGCTCAGCAGGATCAAAAAATAAATGATGGGAGCAATTAAGAAAAATTCATTTTTAATGAATAGGCGAAAGTTTATTTTTTTGATGGCTATGCCTGCAGCCCATGCTAAAAGTATCAGATAACTAATGGGTGTTTTAAAGAAAATACTCACAAAATAATAATACCATACGCCCGTTCCGGTGAACGAAAGCCCCAGCATGGTTACATTACTCATGGAACTGTTGGCGTATCCTCCACCCAGGTCATCATAGAATTTTGCAAGATCCAATCCTTCCACAAAGGCCCGTGAAAAGGGCATTGGCAGCCCAGCCGGAAATGCCTGCTGTACTTTTGAAAATAAATTACTCTTGAAATGATAATTACCCAGCGGCACAAACAGATCGTAAAAAAGAAAGCCGGCATTGATGATAAACAAACTTATAAAAGCTGCAATGCAGAAATTCAACAGCAGTTTTTTTAGTTTTACTTTTTCACGCCTTACCACAGCAAAAATAACAATACAAACCGGCGCCAGCACATAGAGGTGAAACAGCGATTGTTTTACAATCTGGGAAAAACCTAAAAAAGCTGCAAAGAAAATAAAATCCTTTAATGACTTACTGTTGCAGAACCGCCACAAAAAGTACATGGTAGCCAGCAGACAAAATACAGAATAGGTATCTGTTGTCACCAGGATTGCATTGGCAATATTATTAGGGCAGCACACAAATAGAAATGCTGAAAACAGACCGGCATTATTGCCATACAGATCCCTGCTCCACATAAATACAAGCAGGATGATGAGTACTGAAAATAATAAAGTAAGATATCTTCCCTTTGTAATATCGCTCACTCCCCCATCTTCTTTAACCAGGTTTTTAGAGAAAACCTGTTCAACCGCACGGGGCAGGGCATTTAATGCCGAAATGGGCATTTTACTGTTATCATTCTCCTGGTTAACCCGGGCGGGCTGCCCTTTCAGTATGCGTATGCCATAACTGAAATGTGCCCCTTCATCAAAAGTAACTGATATAGCATTGATGGAACAGATACCGTTTATCAGATAAACCAGTACCAGTAAAAATAAAATGAGTTTGTTTTTTTTCGTGAACAACAGTTTCACAGTTTAAGTATGTATTTTTAACGCTTTATCACACAAATTAAACGAATTTATCATTACCGCTTAGTGTAAGCTGTATTTACTGACTATGAAGAAAGCGATCATCATTGGAGCAGGCCCCGCAGGCATCACCGCAGCTTATGAATTACTTGAGCATACCGAAATTGTACCGTTGATTGTAGAAGCAACAAAAGACATCGGCGGATTATCTCAAACGGTTAACTACAAAGGAAACCGGATAGATATTGGCGGGCATCGTTTTTTTTCAAAAAGCAAAAGGGTTATGGACTGGTGGCTGCAGATGCTGCCGCTGGAAAAAACTAACGAAGAACTGGTCATCAGTTATCAGAATAAAAAAACAACGGTTGCTCCTGCAGGTACTGCACCGGTTTCCGAAAAAGAAAAGATGCTGATCAGGAACAGGCAGTCGCGTATTTTATTTGCCGGAAAATTATTTGAGTATCCTGTAAAACTAAATCCTGAAACCATCCGCAAACTTGGTTTTACCCGGATCATGAGGATCGGCTTCAGTTATATGAAGGCAAAAATTTTTCCTAAAAAGGTTGAAAACTCATTAGAAGATTTTTTTATTAACCGCTTCGGCAAGGAATTATACCTCACTTTTTTTAAGGACTATACCGAAAAGGTCTGGGGTGTTCCCTGTACAGAAATCAGTCCGGAATGGGGCCGCCAGCGCATCAAGAATCTTTCCTTAACCAGTGCTGTTATAAATGCCCTCAAACCAAAAAAGAAAATCAAGGAGGATATTTCGCAAAGCGATACAGAAACAAGTTTGATTGAAAAATTCCTCTACCCTGCCCTTGGGCCGGGACAACTCTGGGAACTGGCTGTATCTAAAATAAAAGCCAGGGGAGGCGATATAGTATTTGATGAAAAAGTGATCCGCATCAACGCAATACAAAACCGCATCAATTCCATCAGCACGGTAAATACTGCCGGTGAAGAAAAAGAATACAATGGCGATTATTTTATTTCCAGCATGCCGGTTGTTGAGCTGGTAGCAGGGCTTGGCGATATGGTTCCTGCCGAAGTAAAACAAATTGCTGACGGGTTGGTGTACCGCGATTTTATCATCGTTGGTATCCTGGTAAATAAACTCAAACTTAAAAACAAAGATGGCTCGGCCATAAAAGACAACTGGATATACATTCAGGAAGCCAATGTAAAGATCGGGCGGCTGCAGGTTTATAATAACTGGAGTCCCTATATGGTGAATGACAGTAACAGCTTCTGGCTGGGACTTGAATATTTTTGTAACACTGGCGATGCACTATGGAATAAAAGCGATGCTGAATTAATTGAGCTTGCTAAAAATGAAATTGCATTGATCAATATTATTGAATCAGACAGTTTTTTAGATGCTGCTGTTGTGCGTATGCCCAGGGCCTATCCTACCTATACAGGTGCGTATGATAAATTTGAAACCATAAAAAATTACACCGATCATTTTGAAAACCTTTTTTTAGTCGGCCGCAATGGCATGCATAAATACAATAACCAGGATCATTCCATGCTGACGGCTATGCTTGCTGTTGAAAATATAAAGAACGGAGTTTTAGATAAGAGCAATATCTGGGGAATTAATGCAGAGGAATTATATCATGAAGAGTAAGGAATATCGAACAAGGAACAAGGAATGTCGAATATTGATCGGAAACAAAGTTCAGCGTTCAGCCAAATAACCTGCTGCGGCCCATTTATGCATTATCTTCACTTCGATCTTCTTAATCGATCAGTTCCCCCTTTAGGGGGCGGAGGGGGTTTAGTCATTCAGCTTAAGCACTGCCAAAAACGCTTCCTGCGGTACTTCCACATTACCTATCTGCTTCATCCGCTTCTTACCTTCTTTCTGCTTTTCTAACAGTTTACGTTTACGGCTTATATCGCCACCATAACATTTGGCGGTAACATCCTTACGCATGGCGCTGATGTTTTCACGGGCAACAACCTTGGCGCCAATGGCAGCCTGTATCGCAATCTGGAACTGTTGTTTGGGTACCAGCTCTTTCAGTTTCTCACAAAGCTTACGTCCAAACTCATGGGCACGGCCACGATGTATCAGGGCACTTAAGGCATCCACTTTTTCGCCATTAAGCAGAATATCCATCTTTACAATATCACTGGCACGGTATTCCAACGGATGGTAATCGAACGATGCATAACCACGGGTCATGCTCTTCAGTTTATCGTAAAAGTCAAACACAATTTCCGTTAAAGGCATTTCAAAACTCAGTTCCACACGGGTTGGGGTTAAATAATGCTGGTGCGTAAGAATACCACGCTTGGTAATACAAAGCGTCATGATATTACCGATGTATTCCGGCTTGGTAATGATCTGTGCTTTAATAAATGGTTCATCAATATGATCTATCCGGGTAGGATCAGGCATTTCCGTAGGGTTGTTAATCTTTACGATCTCTCCTTTATTGGTAGTAGCCACAAAACTCACGTTGGGTACGGTGGTAATCACCGTCTGGTTAAACTCCCTTTCCAGCCGCTCCTGTATGATCTCCATGTGCAGCATACCCAGGAAACCGCAACGGAAACCAAAGCCCAAGGCCTGGCTGGTTTCCAGCTCAAACGTAAGCGAAGCATCATTCAGCTGCAGCTTGTCCATACAGTCACGCAGCTCTTCAAAATCATCTGTCTCCACCGGGAAGATACCGGCAAACACCATCGGCTTCACATCTTCAAAACCCTGGATGGCTTCTTTACTGCCATTTACCATGGTGGTAATCGTATCACCCACTTTCACCTCTTTGGCATTCTTAATACCTGTTATAATATAGCCCACATCACCTGCCCTCACTTCTGGGCGGGGCGCCATACCAAATTTTAATATCCCTACTTCATCGGCGCCGTATTCCAGGCCCGTATTGCTGAACTTGATGAGATCGCCCTTTTTTAGCGTACCATTAAATACCCGGTAATACACAATGATTCCACGAAAACTGTTATATACACTGTCAAAAATCAATGCCTGAAGTGGAGCAGTTGGGTCACCTTTAGGTGCCGGAATTCGATCAATAATGGCGGTAAGTATCTCCTCAATTCCAATTCCGCTTTTACCGCTGGCCAGTAAAATATCTTCAGGTTTACAACCAATCAGTTCAACTATCTGGTCGGTCACTTCGGGTATCATCGCCCCGTCCATATCGATCTTATTGATCACCGGAATGATCTCTAAATTATTTTCAATAGCGAGGTATAAGTTACTGATTGTCTGTGCCTGAATACCCTGGCTGGCATCCACCAAAAGCAGGGCACCTTCACATGCCGCAAGGGCACGGCTCACTTCATAACTGAAATCCACATGGCCGGGTGTATCAATCAGGTTCAGTGTATATTCCTCTCCCTTCCAGGGGTAGTTTATCTGTATCGCATGACTCTTAATGGTAATACCCTTCTCCCTTTCCAGGTCCATATCATCCAGCACCTGGGCCTGCATTTCTCTTTCGCCAATGGTTTTGGTAAATTCCAGCAACCTGTCGGCAAGGGTACTTTTGCCATGATCAATATGTGCAATAATGCAAAAATTTCTGATGTTCTTCATGTACTTTCACTCGCTTTTTAAGGGGGCAAAAGTAGTTTAAAATAGTGGAAATGGAACACAGATGAACGGACATGCATGCTGGCAGGCAAGTTGTACGGAATAAAACGGATTATTATGTCCTTGGCCGAACTGCTACTATTTAGCTTCATTGGCGTCGCACTCTTCTACAATGTAACTTTATTGAGCTTTTATTGAAGTGAATATTGTTAAGAAGAGGTTCGTGAACCAAGGCTAAGAACTACTGAAATGAAATACTTCTTAAATCCGTGTTATCTATATTTGAATATTGAAACCAAAACCTTATTTTGGTATTATTAGTGGCTCTAATAAATTTTAATCATGGATGTCCAATCATATACCTTTAAGAATAATGGTGTGGCACAATTTAATGATGATATTTATGACCCACAATCACTCTTACCAAATAAAACACCCTCACTGGCGCAGATATGCAGGGTGGTAACGAGCGTTGGCGTATCTGTGCCCACTAATACTGTTACAAAATAAAGCATCCAAGCCCTACCTTTTAATAGCTTTTACATTGGCACAGATACGCCAACGCACAATGCCTTGCTGCATAT
>Ga0138256_10003479_pt1 | contig 16732 bp, 15 predicted proteins | sample KNB2016incub_MG_FD_105486 | JGI IMG/M metagenome (GOLD analysis project Ga0138256, IMG submission 105486) | Active sludge microbial communities from wastewater in Klosterneuburg, Austria - KNB2014incub_MG | ecosystem: Engineered > WWTP > Activated sludge > Unclassified | place: Austria... | reverse complement strand
CGCCAGGCGATCGACGCGCCGCTTGTTGGCACGCTCAGCGTCGCACAGCTCGGCTTGCCGCTGTTCACGCTGGCCATCGGTCTGCTCGACGGCTTCAACCCCTGCGCCACCTGGGTGCTGCTCTTCCTGCTCTCGCTGCTGGTGCGGCTGCACAACCGCCGGCGCATGGCGCTGATTGCCGGCACCTTTGTGCTGGTGAGTGGCGCCGTTTACTACGCGCTGATGGCGGCGTGGCTCAACCTGTTTCTTGCGGTCGGTCTGTCGGCGCCGCTGCGCGTGGGGCTGGCTCTGCTGGCCGTCACCATTGGTGCCATCAATACCAAGGATTACTTTGCATGGGGACGCGGTGTCTCGCTGTCGATTTCCGAAAAGGCCAAACCCGGCCTCTTTGAGCGCATGCGCCGGGTGATGAACGCGCCATCGCTGCCAGCGGCCATGGCCGGTGTCGCGCTGCTTGCCATCGCCGTCAATCTGATCGAATTGCTGTGCACTGCGGGTCTGCCAGCCATCTACACGGCAATCCTGACGCAGCAGGACCTGGGACACCTTGCATACCACGGCTACCTGGGCCTGTACATCATTGGCTACATCACCGACGACGCACTGATGGTCACGCTTGCGATCAGCGCACTCGCCAGCAGCAAGCTTACGGAGCAGGGCGGGCGCTGGCTCAAGCTGCTCTCTGGTCTCGTGATGCTTGCGCTCGGCCTGGTCATGCTGTTGCGGCCGCAGTGGTTGGGGTGACGCTTGCAGGCGCCATCAGGATGGTTAACGCCGCCCCCAAGATCCTGAGCGGGCCGGATTGCCGGATTTTTCGGTCGGGTGGATGGGTACGGCGGGGTATGCCCATCCAGGACGAGCCGGTCAACGGTGCAGCTCGCCCGCACTTTCGGGTTGGAAAACGATGCTTTTCACCCGCACCGTCATCGACTTGCCGCCAGGGCCGGGCCATGCCAGTTCGTCACCCACCGACAGGCCGAGCAGGGCACTGCCCACGGGCGCAAAAATCGATATGCGGTCAGCGCTGCCGTCCATGTCGCGTGGGTAGACCAGTGTCAGGCAGAACTCCTTGCCGGTCTCGCGGATCGTGAACTGCACAGTGGAATTCATGGTCACCACGTTGGGTGGAATCTCTTCGGGTGCCAACACGTCGGCGCGGTCGAGCTCTGCCTGCAGGTCCGCCTTGCCCGGAAACACGCTGGCCGGAATGGCTGCCAGCAGTGCTTCGATGCGATCAAGGTCAAGGGATGACAGGATGATCTGGGGTTTGCGTACCATGGTTTACCTCGAAAGCTTGTTGTAGTGGCCGGGACTGTAGTGGATCGGGAATCTCGCACTGCGTTGCGTGGTCAAAGGGGTGGGCTGGTGGCTGCGTGCATGAGCTGCGTATGTGCCAGGCTTGCGGGCGGGGTGCGCCATCGGGGCTGCGCGGCACCAGCCGCCAGCCTCCCATCACCGTCGCCCGACCAGCAGAACCCCCGCCAGCACCAGCCCGGCACCCGCCAACTGCGGCAACGACAGCGGCTCGCCCAGCAGCCAGAAGCTGAAAAGAATGGTCAGCATGGGGCCCAGCGTTCCGACCAGCACCGTTTTGGCGGCGCCAATGCGGCGGATGGCGGCTGAGGTCATGAACACCGGCAAGACGGTAGACAGCAGCGCCATCCCCAGTGCGTGGCCGTACACCGCCGTGGGTTGTGCCAGGGCTTGCAGCGGTTGCGTGGCGGCAAAGTGCGCCAGCGTGGCCACGGTGGACACCAGCATGGCCAGCGCGGTGAAGCGCGCCGCGCCCAGGCGGCGGATCACCGGCTCGCTGCCGGCCTGGTAAAACGCATACGACAAGGCCGACCCCAGCACAAACGCACCGCCGAGCAAAACGGCCCCCATGTCGGTGGCCAGGCGAAGGTCGTGCGTGAACGCCAGGCCAATGCCTGCGTAGGACAGCAGCAACGCGCCGATTTCGCGCCGCGAGGCTGTCTTGCCCATGAACAGCACACCGATCAGCAGCGTGATGGTGGGGTAGGTGAACAAGATCAGCCGCTCCAGGCTGGCGCTGATGTACTGCAGCCCCATGAAGTCCAGAATGCTGGCCCCGTAATAGCCCAGTAGCCCCAATGCCACCAGCAGCGCCCAGTCCCGGCGCGAGAGCGGCGCCAGCCCCTGGCTCGATTGCCACCCCACCCACGCAAAGACTGGCAGGGCTATCAGCATGCGCAGCGCCAGCAGCGTGACCGAATCGACCGGCACTTCCTGCGGCACCGCATAAGCAAGCTTCACAAAAATGGCCTTGAACGAAAAACCTGCGGCAGCCAGCAGGGCGAGGGCAAAGCCTATGCGTTCAGAGGACCAGTGTTTCCAGGGCATGGAGGCGGGGTTGTGGTGTGCGGTTTGTACGAACGCATATGAATGCGGTGCAGAGGCAAATGCTCGACTGACGCAATCATGGCGTGTTTTGTTGCCCTGCACCATCGCTCATAATGCAAGCCTGCGTTCGTGAAATACGAAAGGTGTGCCGTGGACTACGACCTGACCGATCTGCGCCTGTTCGTGGCCATGGCCGAGGAGCGCAACCTCACGCGCGGCGCGGCGCGGGCCTTCCTGGCGCCTTCTTCGGCCAGCCACCGGCTGCGGCGGCTGGAAGACGCGCTGCAAACCCCCTTGTTCGACCGCCAACCGCGCGGGCTGGAGCCCACGCGCGCGGGCGAGGCGCTGTTGCGCCATGCGCGCCAGGTGTTTGCATGCATCGAACAAATGCACGCCGAGCTGTCGCCCTTTGCCAGCGGCATTCGGGGCCAGGTAAGCCTGTGGGCCAACACGCATGCGACGCACAGCTTTCTCCCCGACGACCTGGCGGGCTTTCTCAAGCGCCACCCTCAGGTCAGCGTGAGCCTGGAGGAGCGCACCAGCACCGAGATTGCCATGGCCGTGGCGCATGGCGAAATTGATGTGGGCGTGCTGGCCGATGCGGGCGGCCAGGGCGCAGGCGTGGTGCTGTGGCCCTACCGGCAAGACCGGCTGGTGCTTATCGTGCCGCAGGGCCATGCGCTGGCGCAACGCGCCAGCGTCGCCTTTGCCGAGGTGCTGGACCAGGCCTTTGTGATGCTGCACTCGGGCTCGGCCATCCACACCTTCACCATGAACGCAGCGGCGGCGCTGGGGCGGCACCTGGACGTGCGTATCCAGGTACGCAGCTTCGAGGCGGTGTCCCGCATGGTGGGTGCGGGGGTAGGCATTGGCCTGGTGCCGCGCAGCGCCGTGCCGCGTGCGGGCCTGAGCGAGCCGCCGGTGGTGGTGGCGCTCGACGAAGCCTGGGCCCAGCGCGACCTGCAGGTCTGCGTGCGCAAGGGGGTGGAGCTGTCGGGCTTTGCCAGCGCGCTGGTGGAGCATCTGCGCGCCAGCGCCTGACCGGTTTTGGACGAGTCAGAAAACGCCCAGCGCCAGCCCCGCCGCCAGGGCTTCTCCCAGGGCGCGGCAGCTTGCCAGCGCATCCGGTCCGATCTGCTTGGGAGCCACAATGGCCTCGCGCGTTTGAGCGTGCGTGCATACCACCAGCGCCGGGGCTACCGCGCGCAGGCGCCAGCCGGTGGCAATGCGCTCGATCTGGCGCACGGCGCCTTGGCCGTCGCTGCCCGCACACACCAGGGCGGCGTAGGGGCGCCCGTTTACCTGATCGAGCACGTCGTAGTAGCAGCGATCGAAAAAGTCCTTGAGTTGGCCACTGATGGCAGCCAGGTTCTCCGGCGTGGCAAACACCAGCGCGTCGGCGGCCAGCACGTCTGCCGAATGGGCCTGTGAGGCGTGCAGCAGGCGCACGGCCACGGTGCCTTCCTGTGCGGCGCCATCGCACAAGGCCTGGGCCATCTGGCGGGTGCCGCCGGTCATCGAGTGGTAGACGATGAGCAGGGTTTTGGGCATTGCGCTGGGTGTGGCAGGGTTTTTACAGGGGCCGTGGCGGGCGTGGGGGTTGTAGTCTATTGTTTAGCAGCGCTTTGCCTGTTTCGCCGACGCTGGCGTGCGAAAGGATGTCTTCCGTATGGTCTCTGCCACTGGTGAATGGAAACGCAGTCTGCCAACCTGGGCGGCGCAACTGTGGATGGATCTTCAGAAGGATACCGTAGGCACCTGGCCCAGTGAGGAGCCGCTTGGGCCTTACTGGCAAGGCCAGGTGATACAGCACCTGGAGGCTTTTATTGCAGCGCTCGAATGGGATGACCCGCAGGCGTTCTTAGGGCAGATGGTATGGGCTGCACAGGTGGCCCGCAACCGCGGACTGTCTGAAAGCCCCTTGCTGCGTTTGCTGCGGGCTATGGACATGGGGTTGGCTACCCATGTTCCTGCCGATGTGATGCCTGCGGCACGTCAATTGTTGCAACGAGCCCTGAATGCGCTGCAGGTGCCACCGGAGCCAGGGCGGGCACTGGTGTCCACAGGTCAGCGGCTGGCTCCCTTGCCGCAGGTGAATGACTACCAGTGGTCTTTAGTGCAGGGCAACAAGGGGCTTGCCCAGGGGTATGTCAAAGAGGCCATGGACGGCGGTGTAAGCCTGACCGAAGCGGGTGTTCGCATCATCCAGCCTGCCATGTATGCGATTGGGGAGCTTTGGGAGCGCAACCGCATCAGTGTTGCGCAAGAGCACCTGGCCAGCACCATCAGCCAGGCGGTGCTGATGGATGCCTATCTTCAGGCCGAGTTTGCCCCACCCAATGGGCGCAAGGCATTGCTGGCTTGCGTGCAGGGAAACCACCATGCCCTGGGGCCCCGCATGGTATCCGATGCACTCGAAACTGCCGGTTGGGATTGCCAGTACCTGGGTGCCGATGTGCCGATGGAGGACTTGGTTCGCCATGTGGGCGTGAATCGGCCCGATATGCTGGGGCTTTCGGTGTCGATGTTCCACCACTTGGAGGCTGCCCGCGCCACCATCGAGGCACTGCGTGCCGAATTGGGCAATGCCTGTCCGCAGGTCTGGATAGGGGGCCTGGCCACCGTCGGGCATGACAAAGCCTGGCGGATTGCCCGCGCGGATGGATGGTCCAGCGACGCGCTGGACATGCTGGAGCGTATGTGACCATGTCCAGCGCTCCCCCTGCACAGGCACTGGTTTTTCGCATCAACGACCAGAACGACCGCTGCATTCCGAAGTGCTTTGAGCATCTGGTTTCCGTGGTGGTGGCGCGGTTCACGGTCGATGGGCAGCTCCTGCAGGGCAACCGGGGGTTCATGCGGATGTTGGAAGCCGGAGTGTCCCCGCCCCACATGCGCGATTTGTTCATCAACCCTACATTGGCACAGTTGCTGCAGGTGCAAGTCTTTGAAGGGCAGCCGCTGTTTGAAGGCATTCTCAACCTGCAGGACGTGTGGGGATCGACCCGCTCGGTGGTGGGGGCCGTGCACCAGTCTCAAGATGGCAGCCTGTTGCTGGTGGCAGAGTTCGATGTCAGCGACATGGAGCGCCTGACCGCCGAGGTCATTGCCCTGAACAACACCCTTATCGAAACCCAGCACCAGCTTGCGCGCAGCAACCGGGCACTCAAGGCCAGCGAAGAACGCTTGCGCGAGTTGAGTCTGACGGATCCCCTGACTGGCCTGGCCAACCGCCGCCGCCTGATGGAGATGCTGGAGGCTGGCATACAACGCGCCAGCCGCTACGGGGTTCCTTTGAGCGTGGTGGCGCTGGACATCGATCACTTCAAGCACATCAACGACACACATGGCCACGACGCTGGCGATGTGGTGCTGCGCAGCCTTGCAAAGCAGATGCAGGAGATGGTCCGAAAGTCCGATCTGGCAGCGCGCTCGGGCGGCGAGGAGTTTGTCGTCCTGCTGGCCGATACCCCATTGGATAGCGCACTGGAACTGGCGCAGCGTTTGCGTCAGTCGGCGGCGCAGTTGCGTTTCGAGTCCATCCCCCACGGCATTACGTGCAGCTATGGAGTGACGCAGTACCAACCGTCGGACACTGTGGACACGCTCTTGCACCGTGCAGATCAGGCCCTGTACCAGTCCAAGAACCAGGGGCGCGACCGGGTCACAGTGGCACCCTGCAATGCCTGAACGCCCATGGACATCCACAGCAAACCCATCGTCCAGCGCATCGACTGGCTGTTCGAGCGCGCGCGTGACCACTCGGCCCAATTTTGCAGCCCCGAGAACTGGCTGGCCCGCGAGCGCTACCTGGCGCTGCACCCCACGGCCATTGGCGTGCTCAAGTGCATGGACGGGCGCATCAACATTCCGGTGGCCACGCACACGCCACTGGGCATCATCCAGCCGTTTCGCAACCTGGGGGGCATGTTCGACCTGGGTTGGCCGCACCTGGGCGAGGTGCTGGCCGGGTATGTGCAGCGCTGCGTGCGCGAGGGGCGGCGGGTGCTGCTGCTCATTACTTACCACTTCTCGCGCGGCAGCGTGCACCGGGGGTGTGCGGGCTTTCATGGCGACACGGGGGCGGCCATCGAGCACACCCGGCGCATCAAGCAGCAGGTGGAAACCGTGTTCGGGCTTGGGCGCGACACCGTTTACCCCGTGCTGTGCGGCTTTGAAACCGACGAAGACGCGCTGCTGGTGCATGGCCAGCAAGACGGGCTGCTGGACCTGGCGCAGTGCGCAGGCATGGCCGAAGACGCCCTGGCACAGCACCTGGCGGCTCTGTTTCCCGACATGCCCCGCCAGATGCGCGACGACCTGCTGCCGCTGTTGGCGGGCAATCTGCGGCGCATCGACGAGGTGCGGCAGATGCACCGGGCGGCCGACATCGAGCACCGCGAATGGATGATTTGCCTGGGTCGGGGCTTTGACTTTCTGCACATGCCCAACATTGCCCTGATCGTCGGCCCCTACAGCCCCGAGCTGGCCGAACCCGTGGGACAGGCGGCGGCCATCATCGAAGCCAACATGGCCAAAGGGCGCATACCGGACGATGGTTTTTTGTTGCTGGCTTCGGTGCCCTACGAGGAACTGGGGGTGGACCGTGCCCGGGCAGGGCTCAAGTCGGCCTTTCTGGCGGACTTTGCCGCCGGGGTGATTGCCCGCCAATCGCCCGCCCTGGCGGGCAAGATGCATGTGCGTACTGCTGTGCTGGACTGGCGCTCGCGCAGGCTGGAGCCGGTTTGAGCCTGCACACCTGGGGAGACGGGCTTACCTTGACCGTATTTGCGGTATCAATGAAAACCCCAACACCCTCTAGGCGGCTGCGTCTAGAGGCAGGGGGCTGGTGCGTGCGATAGTCGAAAAATGCAAAGACGAACTTTATTGAAGCTGGGCCTGGTGTCGGGCGCTGTGCTGGCGCTGGCGGGCGGGGCGGCCTTGCTGCTGCAGCCGGGTCTGGTACAGGGGCGCCTGTCCGACGCGGGGCGCGGGCTGTTCATCAGTGCGGGCCGTGCCATTCTGCAGGGCACGCTTCCGCAAGACGCGGGCGCCCAGCAGCAGGCGCTGCAAGGCATGGCCGACCGTGTGGACGTCCTGGCGCAAAACCTGCCACCGCATGTGCAGGCGGAACTGTCGCAACTGGTGGGGCTGCTGTGCACCAGCGCCGGGCGCCGGGGACTGGCCGGCCTGTCCAGCGACTGGCCTGATGCCGACCCGGCACAGGTGCTGGCTGCACTCGAGGACATGCGCTTTTCGCGCCTGGCGGTGCGCCAGCAGGCCTACCAGGCGCTGCACGAGATTGTGGGCGGTGCCTATTTTTCTGACGAATCCACCTGGCCGACCCTGGGTTACCCAGGCCCTGTGGATATCTGAGCGGCTGAGAAGTCTTTTGCCTGTGCCCGCCTTGCACGCCAAAACACCCCTGCTCCGTGTTGCAAATGCTCGCCATAGCCCGTGCTATGGCTGTGCTTTGCGCCTTGATCAGCGGTGTTTTGACGCACCTTTCGGGCACGAGCAAAAAACTCTCAGCCTCTGCCCCCCGAACCAGTGTGAACCCATCCGTTCGTCACACCTTCTGAACCAAACACCATGAGCAAACTCCCCGATCCCATTCGCAGCGGCCTGCAGCGCGGCTGGAAAGTGCTGGGCGGCCCCCACGGCGCGGTGCCTGAAACGCTGACCTGCGACGTGGCCATCATCGGCTCGGGCGCGGGTGCGGGCATCACGGCCGAGCTGCTGACCCGCGCCGGTCTGTCCGTGGTCATCGTCGAAGAGGGCCCGCTGCGCAGCAGCAGCGACTTCCGCCAGCGCGAGTCCGAAGCCTATCCCCAGCTCTACCAGGAAAGCGCCAGCCGCAAGACCGAGGACAAGGCCATCTCCATCCTGCAAGGGCGCTGCGTGGGTGGCTCCACCACGGTGAACTGGACCAGTTCCTTCCGCACGCCGCCCTCCACCCTCGCTTACTGGGCGCAGCAGTTCGGGCTGAAGGACTACAACGAGCAGGCGCTGGAGCCGTATTTCGAGCAGGCCGAGCGCAGGCTCAACGTGTCGTCCTGGCAGGTGCCGCCCAACGAAAACAACGAACTGCTGCGTTTTGGCGCGGTCAAGCTGGGCATTCCGGTCGAGTCGATCCGGCGCAACGTGCAGGGCTGCTGGAACCTGGGCTCCTGCGGCATGGGCTGCCCCACCAACGCCAAGCAGTCCATGCTGGTGACCACCATTCCGGCTGCGCTCGACAAAGGCGCTACCCTGCTGGTGCAGACGCGCGCCGAGAAGCTCGACCTGGCCACGGGCAAGGTGCAGGCTCTGCGCTGTGTGGGCGTACAGCTCAACGGCGCGGTGGCGGCAGACGCCGTTCGCACCACCATCACGGCGCGGCAGTTCGTGCTCTCGGGCGGGGCCATCAACTCGCCCGCCGTGCTGATGCGCTCGGGTGCCCCCGACCCGCACGGCCGCCTGGGGCAGCGCACCTTCCTGCACCCGGTGGTGATGACGGCCGCCGTGATGGAGCAGCGTGTGGAGGGCTGGGCGGGTGCACCGCAGTCGCTGTGCTCCGACCATTTCCTGGGCACGCAACCCATCGACGGCCCCATGGGCTTCAAGATCGAGGCGCCGCCGCTGCATCCGCTGATTCTGGCCACGTCGATGCCCGGCTCGGGCCAGCCCCAGGCCGACCTGCTGAGCCAGTTCCCGCACACGCATGTGCTGCTGGCGCTGCTGCGTGACGGCTTCCACGACCAGGCCCGGGGCGGGCACGTCAAGCTGCGCGGCGATGGCTCTGCCGTGCTGGACTACCCGCTGACCGACTACGTGATGGACGGAGCACGCCGCGCCATGCTGGCCATGACCGAAATCCAGTTTGCTGCGGGTGCAAAACAGGTGCTGCCGGTGCATGAGATGGGCCAGCTCTACACCACCTGGGCGCAGGCCAGGGAGGCCATCGGGCAACTGCCCATGAAGCCGCTGCTGACCAAGGTGGTCAGCGCCCACGTGATGGGTGGCTGCGGCCTGGCGGTCGACGAACGCATGGGCGTGGTGCGGCCCGATGGCGTGCACTGGCAGGTGGAAAACCTCTCGGTGCACGACGGCTCGCTCTTTCCCACCAGCGTCGGGGCGAACCCGCAGTTGTCGGTCTATGGCATCGTCAACCGGCTTGCGCAGGGGTTGGTGCAGCGTCTGACCGGCCAGGCCGAGGCACAGGCGCTGGCCTGAGCGCAATTACCGCCCGGGTGCGTCCACCATCTCGCGCATGCGCTTGCGCAGGGCGCGCTCGCGGCGTTGCTCCTCGTTCCAGTCGTCGCGCACGCCGCGCCACAAGGCAATCGCCAGCAGCAAAATCACACCGGTAAAGGGCAGGGCGAACACGATGGTGGCCGTCTGCACCGCCTTGACGCCGCCTGCCAGCAGCAGGCTGATGGCGATGCCCGCCACCAGCACGCCCCAGGTCACCTTGACGCGCGCGCTGGGATTCTCGTTGCCGCCGGTGCTCATCATGCCCAGCACCAGCGTGGCCGAGTCGCCCGAGGTGACAAAGAACACCAGCACCAGAACGGTGGCCACCATGGTCATCAAACCACCCAGGGGCAGGGCGTCGAACAGGGCAAACAGTGCGGTCGAGACATCGGCCTTCACCGCCTCGGCCATGGGAAGGCCCTGCATGATCTCCATGTGCAGCGCCGTGCCACCAAACACCGAGAACCAGACAAACGCCGCCAGCGTGGGGGCCAGCACCGTGCCCAGCAGAAACTCGCGGATGGTGCGCCCGCGTGACACGCGCGCGATGAACAGCCCCACAAACGGCGACCAGCTCACCCACCAGGCCCAATAGAACACCGTCCAGCCGCCCACCCAGCCGCTGTCGCGGAACGGCGTCATGCGCAGGCTCATGCGGACAAACTCGCTCACGTAAGCGCCCAGCGTGCTGGTGAAGGTGTCGATGATGACCACCGTGGGCCCCAGAACAAACACCGCCAGCGCCAGCAGTGCAGCCATGATGAGGTTGAAGGTGGACAGCCACTTGATGCCCTTGCCAACCCCGGTGATGGCCGACAGCAGGAACAGCACCGTGGTCACCACGATGATGCCCACCTGCGATGCGTTGCCCACCGGCAGACCCAGCACGCGGTGCAGGCCGCTGTTGATCTGCAGCGCCCCCATGCCCAGCGACGCCGCCACGCCAAAGGCCGTGGCAATGACGGCCAGCACGTTCACCAGCGGGCCCAGGGCGCGTGCCCAGGCCCAGGGCAGGCTTTGTACGGCGGTGCTGACCAGTGCCGAGCCGCCCTTGCGGAACTGGAAGAACGCAATGGCCAGCGCCACGATGCTGTATACCGCCCAGGGGTGCAGGCCCCAGTGGAAAAAACTGTAGCGCATGGCGGCGTTGGCGGCCTCGGGCGTGTTGGAGGCAATGCCGGGGGGCGGTGCGCCGTAGTGCGACACGGGCTCGGCCACGCCCCAGAACACCAGGCCAATGCCCATGCCAGCGGCAAACAGCATGGCAAACCACGCGCCGATGGAAAATTCGGGCTCTTCGTCTTCCGTGCCGAGCTTGAGGTCGCCGTAGCGGCTGAAAGCCAGAATCAGCGCCATCACCACCAGGCCCAGCACCACCCACAGGTAGAACCAGCCAAAGTTGCGCGTGATGGCGGCCAGCGCGGTTTCAAAGACTCCGCCCAGCGACGCCGGTGCTACGACGCCCCACAGAACAATGGCCAGGATCAGCCCGGCCGAAATGAAAAGTTGCATGCTTTCCTCCCGGATTATTGGTGTGTGGCTTGGGGAAAGTGGGCGCCGCGCGGAATGAAGGCAGGCCCGCCCGGCAGCAGGGCGCGGGCACCGGAGCGTGCAGTAGCTCCGAAGAAAGGATGACATCTTAATGGCTTCGGTGTTTGCTTGCAGGAAGCTGTCCCGATCTCCGCTTCGGGCTCCGGGGTTTGTCATTCATGGCAAACCTATGCTACAAAATATATAGCGAATAACGCCCTGTTTACATGCGCTAATGCCATTTTTTGCCAAAAATTGATTTGTAGTGATGGCGTTCAGACAATTTGCCGTGGCGTTGGAAATAACCGACACCACAGGGTTTTTTGCGGTGATAACTTTGCGCCTCTGACCAAGACAACCCTGGAGCGCACATGCCCAAAACCCTGATCGAACCCTTCCGCATCAAAAGTGTGGAACCCATCCGCATGACCACCCGCGCAGAGCGCGAGCGCCTGTTGGAGGAGGCCCAACTCAACGTCTTCAAGCTGCGCGCCGAGGACGTGCTGATCGACTGGCTGACCGACTCCGGCACCGGCGCCATGTCGTCCAAGCAGTGGGGCGCCATCATGGAGGGCGACGAGAGCTACGCCGGCGCGCGCAGCTTCTACCGCCTGGAAAAAGTCATCCAGGACATCACCGGCATGCAATATTTCGTGCCCACGCACCAGGGCCGCGCTGCCGAGAAGGTGTTGTTCGGCGCCACCTGCAAAGCGGGCGACCTGGTGCCCAACAACTGCCATTTCGACACCACGCGTGGCAACCTGGAATACATGGGGGTCGAAGCCGTGGACCTGGTGATCCCCGAGGGCCTGCAGCCCGCGCTGGACTACCCGTTCAAGGGCAACATTGACCTGGCGCGCGTCGAGGCCGTGCTCAAGGAGCAGGGCCACCGCATCCCCTTCGGCATGATCACCGTGACCAACAACACCGGCGGCGGCCAGCCCGTCTCCATGGCCAACATCCGCGCCTACGCCGCCTTGCTCAAGAAATACGGCAAGCCCTTCATCATGGACGTGTGCCGCTTCTCGGAAAACGCCATGTTCATCAAGATGCGTGAGCCGGGCTACGAGAACACGTCCATCCGCGACATCGTGAAGGAAATGTTCTCCTACGCCGACGGTGCCACCATGAGCGCCAAGAAGGATGGCATGGTGAACATCGGCGGCTTCATCGTGCTGCGCAGTGAAGAATGGCTGGACGCCGTGCGCAACGGCCTGATCATGATGGAAGGCTTCCCCACCTACGGCGGCATGGCCGGGCGCGACCTCGAAGCCCTGGCCGTGGGCCTGGAAGAGGGCATGGACGAGGACTACCTGCGCTACCGCCTGCGCACCGCCGAATACCTGGGTGAGCGCCTGGAGGCCGCCGGCGTGGGCTTCGTCAAGCCCACGGGCGGCCACGCTGTCTATATCGATGCCAAGACCGTGCTGCCGAACATGCCGGTGGAGCAGTACCCCGCCTGGGCGCTGTGCAACGCGCTGTACCTCGAAGGCGGCATCCGGGGCGTGGAAATCGGCTCGGTGATGTTCGGCAAGCGGCTGGACTCGGGTGTGGAGACCTTCCACAGCATGGAGCTGGTGCGCCTGGCCTTCCCGCGGCGCATGTACACGCAAAGCCATTTCGACTACGCCGCCGAGGTGATTGCCGAGGTGAAGGAGAGGGCCGCCAGCATCCGGGGCGTGAAGATCACCAAGCAGCCGAAGTTTTTGCGCCACTTCACCTGCGAGTGCGCCTGGGTTTGAGTGAAATAAGGCCTCTGCGCTTGCTGGGCAAGCGCGTAAAGCTATTTATTTTGTAGCATCCGGAGCGGGCAACTGAAGCTGTGCCATCTCCGCCACCTGCATGCAGTCACGGATGTGCTGCTCGCCCAGGTAGCGCAGCGTGGCGTAGCCCAGCGTGGCTGACAGCGCCTGGCCTGCCAGCGGCACGTATTTGGCGGCTTGCTTGGTCGTCATGCGCAGGCCCACGGCCTTGGTCAGGCGCAGCACGACATCGCGGGTGATGAGCTTGCCGATCAGCACCGATCCCACCAGCGCCACAGCCTTGTGCACCTGCTCGCGCTGGCTGGGGTCCAGCCGGTCGATCTGCTCGGGCGTCAGCCCGAACTCGGCGTTGATGCGTGGCAGCAGGCGCGAGAGCAGGGCGGCATCCACAGCCCAGTCCAGGCCCGGCACGGGCACCACGCTGGCGGCAGCTGCCGCCAGTGCGCGCCGGTGCAACAGCTTGCGGGCGCGCTGCGCGGTCGCCTCCAGGGCTGCATCGGCGACGGTCAGTGCGGGCGCAGGCTCTTTGCGCACTGATGGCTTGCGCAAGCGGGTTTTCAGCGGCATGGCGTGTGCGGGGCTTGGGTCAGCTCGACTTGCCCTTGACCAACCCGTAAACCACCAGTAGCGCGATGGCACCCACCACCGAGGCAAGGAAACCAGCCATCTCGCCCGGCTGGTACCAGCCCAGGGCCTGCCCCGCGTAGCCAGCCACAAAAGAACCGGCCACACCGAGCAGGGCGGTCATGATCCAGCCGAGTTTGTCATCGCCGGGTTTGATGGCGCGTGCCACAAAACCGACCACCAAGCCAATGAGAAGGGAACCGATCACGGAAAGCATGGAAATCCTCCAGGACAAAAGGTTTGCAAGACTAATGCAACGGTGCGACGCGCCGGTGTCAGGCGTCAGGCAGCGGCGCGCCGGGCAGGGGGCGTTCATGCAGGCAGGCTTCAAAACGGAAGGCCGGCATGTCCATACCACCCATGGTCTTGAGCAGGGGGTGCAGCCGGTAGCGGCCGGGTTCGAGTGCCGCACAGGCCGCAGTGGTCAGCAGCACCTCGCCCGGCCCGGCAATGTCTTCGCCCAGCTTGCAGGCCATGTTCATCTCGTGGCCGAACATGTCTTTTCCGGCAATCACCAGCGTCGGGCCGTAGCCGATACCCACGCTGGCCAGCATGCGGGATTCGGGCGGCTGCAGCGCGTTCATGGCCTCGATGGCGCGCAAAATGTCCAGCGCCGCCTCCAGGGCCTGCTGCGGGTGGGAGAAAACGGCAAACAGGTTGTCGGCTTCCTGTTTGACGACTTCACCCCCGTTGGCGGCAATGGCGGGGCGTGCGGCCTGTTCCATGCGATGGATGAGCGCCAGAAAATGGATGATGCCGAGGCTGGCCGTGATGCGCGAGAAACCGCACATGTCAAGCACCAGCATGGCCACGGGCCGCACAAACGCCTGGGTGATGGCTTCATCAATGCTGCCGGGCGGCTCCGAATTCTGGTTGCGCCGGGCCAGCAGGTCATGGAGGTAATGGCGGTCATGCACGCGCGCCTGGCCCTCGGGTGAACCGCCGTTCTGGGGGACGGGCGGCGCCTGCGGGGGCATGTCGCTACAGTGCCCGCACGTGAATATCAGCGCGGAGCGGGCGCCGACAGAGTTGCGGCAACGGGCTGGACCATGGCGAGGTCGGTAGGGGAGGCTGCGCTCACACGGCGGGCACCATTGAAGCGGCGCTGCCAGTAGTTTTCGTTGATGCTCTCCACCCGCACTTTGGCGCCGCTGCGCGGGGCGTGGATGAACTTGCCGTCACCCACATAGATGCCTACATGGCTGAATGCACGGCGCATGGTGTTGAAGAACACCAGGTCGCCCGGCTGCAGGTCTTTTTTGTCGATCTTTTCGGTGCTGGCGGCCTGCTCGGACGCCTGGCGGGGCAGCAGCAAGCCAAGCGACTGCTGGTAGATGTTGCGCACAAAGCCGCTGCAGTCAAAACCCGTTTCGGCGCTGGTGCCGCCCCGGCGGTACGGAACCCCCAAAAAGCCCATGGCCGTCACCACCAAGTCGGAAGTGCGGTCGGCCACCTCGTGCGCCTGGTCGGAGACACTGTGGCGCAGCTCTGCCCACTGGCCCAGCAGGCCCTTGTCATGGGTAAAGGGGTCGGGTGAATCTGCTGGCGCCGCACCGGGCGCGGCCTGGGCCGAGCTGCAGGCCAGCAAAAGGATGAATAACCATTTCGACATGGGGCGCAAGGGTACCACGACCGGCGCCCCCTGCTAAAAGCGGGAGAACCCTCGGTGGGCAGGGGCGGTACTACACTTGATCCATGCAATCCCAAGAGACCTCTCCCGCACTGGATCCCGCCGCTGTGCCGGGCGGCAATGGCGCCCCGGTGTCTCGCTTGGCCCTGCGCCGCGTGGCCATAGACACCTGGCGCGAGAACGTGGCCTACCTGCACCGCGACTGCGCCGTGTACCGTGCCGAGGGCTTTCAGGCCCTGTCCAAGATCGAGGTGCGCGCCAACGGGCGGCGCATCCTGGCCACGGTGAACGTGGTGGACGACCCGGCCATCGTCGGCTGCCACGAGCTGGGCCTGTCGGAAGACGCCTTTGCGCAACTGGGCGTGGAGCCGGACTACAAGGTGGCCGTGGCGCAGGCCGAGCCGCCCGAATCCATGGGCGCGCTGTTCCGCAAGATTGCCGGCGAGCGCCTGGCGCGCGAGGACTTCCGCGCCATCGTGCGCGACATTGCCGACCACCGCTATTCCAAGATCGAGCTCACCGCCTTCGTCGTGGCCTGCAACCGCGACGAGCTTGACCGCGAGGAGGTGTTCTTCCTGTCGGACGCGATGGTAGCCACCGGCCAGCGGCTGGACTGGCACGAACCCCTGGTGGTGGACAAGCACTGCATTGGCGGCATTCCGGGCAACCGCACCTCCATGCTGGTGGTGCCCATCGTGGCGGCGCACGGCATGTTGTGCCCCAAAACCTCGTCGCGCGCCATCACCTCGCCCGCAGGCACGGCAGACACCATGGAGGTGCTGGCCAATGTGGAACTGCCGCTGGAGCAGTTGCAAACCCTGGTGCGCGACCACCGTGGCTGCCTGGCCTGGGGCGGCACGGCGCAGCTCTCGCCCGCCGACGACGTGCTCATCTCCGTGGAGCGGCCGCTCTCCATCGACTCGCCGGGGCAGATGGTGGCGTCCATCCTGTCCAAGAAAATCGCCGCAGGCTCCACCCACCTGGTGCTCGACATCCCCATCGGCCCCACGGCCAAGGTGCGCTCCATGCCCGAGGCCCAGCGCCTGCGCCGTCTGTTTGAATATGTGGCGCACCGCCTGGGGCTGTCGCTGGATGTGGTCATCACCGACGGGCGCCAGCCCATCGGCAACGGCATCGGCCCCGTGCTGGAGGCGCGCGACGTGATGCGCGTGCTCGAAAACGACCCCCGCGCCCCCAACGACCTGCGCCAGAAGGCCCTGCGCCTGGGGGGCCGCCTGATTGAATGCGACCCCGACGTGCGCGGCGGCGACGGCTACGGCATCGCGCGCGACATCCTCGACTCTGGCCGCGCCCTGGCACGCATGGAAGCCATCATCGCCGCGCAGGGCGGCAAGGACTTTGACCACAACAACCCCCGCCTGGGCGCGCTGCATTTTGAAATGTGCGCCCCCGCTGCCGGGGTGGTGGCCGGTATCGACAACCAGCAGATCGCCCGCATCGCCCGGCTTGCCGGTGCGCCCAAGGTGCAGGGCGCGGGTGTGGACCTGCTGTGCAAGCCGGGCGATACCGTGCAGCCAGGCCAGCCCCTGTACCGCGTGCACGCCGACTTCCCCGCCGACCTGGAATT